>Ga0137458_1000060_pt1 | contig 12702 bp, 8 predicted proteins | sample EasRivERMGT642_2_FD_102311 | JGI IMG/M metagenome (GOLD analysis project Ga0137458, IMG submission 102311) | Soil microbial communities from meander-bound floodplain in the East River, Colorado, USA - East River MetaG ERMGT642_2 | ecosystem: Environmental > Terrestrial > Soil > Floodplain ... | reverse complement strand
GAACGCATCCGTTTTATGACTTCCTATCCCCGTCATATGACCGATAGTATGATAGAGCGTATGGCGAACTTGCCCAAGGTCTGCGAACATCTGAACATCCCGGTGCAGTCCGGCGATGATGCAACCTTGCAACGCATGAAACGTGGCTATACAGTCGATCAATATTGTGAGCGCATTGCACGAGTGCGTGAACTATGGCCGGATATTACCCTCTCGACCGACGTAATTACCGGTTTTTGCGGCGAAACTGAGGAAGAATTCCAGCACACACTTGATCTGCTGAAGAAAATTCGTTTTGATGTTGTACATGTGGCTGCCTATTCTGTGCGCCCAGGTACGGTCGCAGCCCGCTGGGAAGATGATATTTCCCTGGCGGAGAAGAAGCGGCGTTTACATGCTGTGGAAGAAGTGCAAGCGCAGATTGCCCTTGAGCTAAATCAATGTTATATTGGTAAGGTCCAGGAAGTGATGGTTGAGGAGATAAATGTGTCGCATGGGCGGAGGCAATGGAAAGGACGTAATCGCTCAAACAAGTGGGTCTTCTTCCCTGAGCTGGATGCCCATCAGGTCCAAACGGGTGATCTTGTGAACGTTCGTATTGAGCAAGCTACGGCTTGGTCTCTACAAGGTTGCGCTATTGCGCTATAATAAGCAAACCAGAGGAACTTATCCCGCGATGCAGGAGGAGAATTTGATGACGCAAGCACTCTCAGCCGAAGAAAAGGCACGGCTGAAGAAGCAGTGGACCGAATTAGCTATCAGGCAGGCCCAGGAGGGCCAGTGGGAAGAAGCGGTCATCACCAACAAGAATATCCTGAACCTCTTTCCCCAGGAGTCTGATGCGTTGAATCGTTTGGGCAAGGCCTATACTGAGTTAAGCCAGTATGCCGATGCCCGTCAGGCCTATTCGCAAACGTTGAAGCACAATCCGCTCAACAGCATTGCAAAGAAAAATCTGGAGCGTCTTGATTCATTGCAGACAGTTCCCTTTACTGCTACTCCTGCAAGTTTGGATCGAATTGACCCTCGCGCTTTTATCGAGGAAACTGGTAAGACGGGTGTGACTGAATTGATCACTCTAGCCCCAGCTTCCGTGCTTGCACGTGTGAGCTATGGTGATAGGGTCAATTTGCAGGTTAGTGGGCATCGGTTACTGGTGCAGAATGCTGCTGGAGAGCTTATCGGGCAGGTTGATCCTCGTCTGGCTAATCGCTTGATTAGCTATATAGAGGAAGGCAATCGCTATGGAGCAGCTATACTGGCGGTAGAGCAGAACCGGATTCGCGTGATTATTCGCGAAGAGTATCAGCATCCAAGTATGTTTGGTAAGGTCAGCTTCTTATCACAGGGCAGCGGCGAAACCCTGCGTGCCTATACCAAGGTTTCGATGCTGCGCGACGATCGCGAAGACGATGACGAATTGGGCAACGATGACGAATACTATGACGGCGGGGATGATGCTGATGAGATGACGGAGATCGACTTCGAGGGTGGGTCCGAGTCTGAAGAGTAACATTTCTACTTGTCTTTCCTGCCATCCCATCAATGGGATAGGTTCTCTAGAAAGGATTTTCATGAATAAGACAAAAAGAGTTGCATGGCATAAGCAGCTTCAGAAAGCTAAGAAAGCCAAGGAAAAGCAGCTTCAGGCCCAGAAGTCTGGTGCTGTTGCAATAGCTCCCCGGCGCTAAAACAAATAAGGATTGCTAGTAGTAAACGGATTCCACGGCTAAGGCTGCGGGTCTCTATCTTGCGAGATGTGAGTTATGGGCAGTCTATCCCCTTCGCAATCATCGGCCTCTGTCCGTAACGTTTTAACTCTGCTCGTCTCACGAGATGCGCGGCTAGTAGCTGGTACGTCCGGACTAGAACGTCGGGTAACGTGGGCATGTCATATGCGTGCTCGCTTACCTGCGTTTGAAAGTATACAGGGAGGAGAACTGGCTCTCCTCACGCTTGTACAATTGCGCAGACTCAATGAGAATCTTCCTCACTTGCTCAGAAGCCTTCATCAAGCTGGAGTTGCAGTGATTGCTGTTGCAGCGCAGTCAGAAGAGGCACTGGGAGATGAGGCCAAGGGGCTCGCTGATCAGCTACAACTCCCACTGATTTTGCTGCCTCCTCATGTGCTCATCGAAGAGATTGAACGTGAGGTCATCACATTTGTTGTTAGCTTTCGTGATGAGATAGAACACGAGGCGACAGAGATTGCCCAACAACTGGTGCAGTTGAGTGTGCATGGAGCTGGTATAGAGGGTGTCTGCCAGTATCTTGCTGACCGCCGAGGTAAGTGGGTTGTAGTGCAGGATGCAGATCATCAGGTGCGTTTGCAGGTTGCTCCTGCACATGCCGAACTCTTGCTCTTACCACATACCCTGACTGACGAGTTACTCAGATTACGAGGGTTGACACGAGTTGTTGAGCCAATTCCAAGCCGACACGAGATTGTGGGTTATCTCTCACTGATTGGCAGTGAGAGCGATTTTGATTACTTGGAACGCATCGTGCTGGGCAAAGTGACTCCCATCCTGGCTATTGAGTTTGCCCGTGAGCGTGAACGGAGCGAGGTGGAGAGCCGTTACCAGGTTGAGGCATTCACTGATGTTCTGCATGGTCATTATCAGCAACCAGAAGAAATGATGGCTCGTGCGCGTCTTCTTGGCTATGATCTTACTCTACCCCAAGTGGTGACGCTTTTTGAGGTTGCCAATCAGGAGCATGAGTCCTCTCTGGGTAGTTCTCTTATTCAGTGGAGCAAGCGTATCCGTGATGAACTCTTGCGTATCTGGCAGAATTGCTGGGTTTTGCTTGAGCCACGCAAAGTGACTGTATTGTTGCCCCTGCCTGAGATGGCCGCAAGTCAAAATCCTGAGGAAGAGCGTGCGAGTGAGGCCAACACCTATTCGCGTATTGAGCGACTGATGGCTCGTGTTCTTTCTGGCAAAGACGATGGGACAAACCTTCCCGTCTATTCCTGTGGCATTGGTCGTATTGCACACGATCTGCAAGGTATTCCTCTCTCATTCCGTGAAGCACAGCAGGCTTTGGAGATTGGGCGACATCTCTTTGGTGAGGGTAATCTCCATTCATTCGCTCGCCTGGGAATTTATCGTCTTCTTTTTTATCTTAATGGCCATAACGAAATGAATGCTTTTTACCATGAAACACTGGACCCGCTCCTCAGCCATGATAGCACTTATATTGAAACGCTGGAGGGTTTTTTTCGCTGCAATGGCAATCTGAGCGAGATGGCCCGTACTATGCATTTTCATCGCAACTCATTACTGTATCGCCTCAATCGTATCGAGGCACTTCTGGGCCACTCGCTAGAGGACCCAGAAGTGCGCCTATCCCTGCAAATTGCTTTGAAGATTCATCATTTGCAAAAACACTCATGATAACTTGATGGGCTTTATAAGCGGGACCTCATACTCTTAGCTTGCTTCTTCTCTTTCATCTCCTTTTCAAGATTTATCCGCTCTTCTTCATGTTTTTCGAAGTATTGACTAACCTTTACAGTGGCATCCAATTTTTTGATAAGTGCTTTCCGCTGCTCTTCAAACTTATTACACTTCTCTCCTATATAATCTATGATAGCCTTCTCTCCCTCATCCGCTGACTTTGCGCTATGAAGGAAATCTTTAAAGGCTTGAAGAGCTTGGTATTCCTTTTGAAGATTTTTCTGCTTCTCTTTGAGAGCTTTCTCTATCTCGTCTGGTAGCAAATGCGACCATGCTCCTGACTCAAGCCCAAAAACTAGTTCGGGTACTAGGTCCCAACGCTTCCCAGAGATGATATTTTCAGCACGTTTCTGCATCTCTCCAACAGCTTTCTGCTTCTTTTCGAGAGTGTTCTTCATCTCGTCCAGCGACAGCCTTACGCTATCAGGCAATGATGCTTTTGGCTTAACTCCAAAAGCTGGCCCGGCTGAGTCCCAATACATCCAAGGGAAGACGAGGTCAAGAGTGTCTTTGAAGTCTTTAAGTGCCTTCTGAAATTCTAAAGTTGGGTTCCCAATCATTGCTTTAGCAATATTTTCTTTGTGTTTCGGGAGTTTTAGCGGTAAATTATTCCTAATCATATAATAGTATGAACCAGATGCTCCAGTGGAACCATACATGCCTGCATGTATTCCTTCAACGTATTTCCTGCTAACAGGTTGATGCTGTTCAACTGCCTTCCGTATCATATCTAAGCTTTTTCGCATATAATAATCCGAATTTATACCAGTTACATCCTTAAAATCGCTAACGATCATTTCAACATTGCCCGGGACACTATTAGCTAATCGCTTATCTATCTGTTTCAGTCTCTCTACATCCGCTTCAGTTAGATCAAAAAGCTTCTCTATCTGCTGAAATCTCCCACCTGTATAATTTTGTCCGTGCGTCTCTGAGCTATCCATCATTTGGATATGTTGAATTACACTTTTTGTATCAGTATAATCTAAACGCTCTATTATCTGTTTCAGTGTCTTCAACCATCGCGGTTGCGACCTCTCATGCACATTGATGGCTAGAGCTTCAGATGCACTTACATCGCCGGTAGCAGATATGTTATGCAGCTTTTGTTGTTGATCTTCTGATTTATTAAGCTCGAAGGCTTTTTTACATACTGATTGCAGCCCTTGTTCCAGTGTTTGGGGAGCACCAATGCTTGCTTCAGTGCCATTTTTGGGAGTAGGTAGATCTCTACTTTGACCTTTAGCAAAGTCAAAATTTGACTTTGCGGTAGCATCAGTTCCAAATTTTGGTTTCGATGATTCTCCATCGCTTCGCATGCAATTATCACCTTTCAATTATTCCTCTAATAATACATTTTATGACTGAATAAATTTTTTACTACTCTTTTCCTTGCTGGCCCAGTATATTGTTCTATTCTCTACGAGATATCATATTAACTTCTTAAGAAGAGAACTTACCATTGCTCTTGTCTGGTGTCAATCTAACCTCCTTTTTGCACGCTGTTGGGGATATTTAGGCTTCTTGCTCTGGCTGGAAAAGACCGCGAGGAGCATATCCAGATAAGAGGTTGGCCCCTGTGCGCATTGTTGTTTCTGGAGCATAGAGAGCAGAGCAGCCATGGGTGCACCTTCATCTACAAAGTGCCGGATATAGCCCTCCGGTTCAGCCAGATGTACTGCTACTGAAAGAGTGGAGAGAGCTTGATCCTCATAGTGACACATCTGATAGGCCAGAGCCTGCAAGATTCGGATCTCGATGACATGCCCCCAACGCTGGCCCGCAGTTGCTCGAACCAGTACAGGCTCCAGTTGTTTTAGGGCAATAGTTGGTTGGGCTGTGGCTAGCAAGATACGAGCGTACGCAACCTCTTTGCGCTCATGAGCAAAGGAGGTGCCAGATCTTGCTCCCAGATTTAGTTCCTCAGCCCAATGCGTGGCGCGATCCAATTCACCACAGGCCAGCCAGAGTCTAACCTGATCAACCGTGGTGAAAAAGGCACGAGAATGGAGAGCCAGAGCCTGGTTCATGCTCATACTGATGTGTTCGAACTGCTGGAGGGCAGAGAGAGCCACATCTAAGTTTCCATTCGATAGAGAAATGCGCAGTAGCACGGCATACCCATAGAGAGAATAGGTGATCGAGACTATTGATGTCGTCTGCGAGGAGAGTGAAAGAGCCTCTTCTATCAACTGCTTTGCGGCATCAAGCTTGTTCCACTGGCGTAGAATTTCAGCTTGCCAGATGGTAGGCCAGCACACGTCAGGCGATACAAATCCCTCATGTGTCCCCAGTTGTATCGCCTGCTGGGTCAGTCGCTGTACCTCATGCAATTGCCCTGTTCCTATCATGTACATGGCAGTCGAGCCCATCGTGCCAATAGCAAGAGCTGTCTTTCCCGCTGCTCTCGCCAAAGAGCTAGATTGGAGCCCACTTTCAATAGCTGCAACTGCATTGTTGGCAACAGAAACATAAAGCGCTCGCTTCTGAGCCCAGGCAACGAACGCGCGGGCCGCTAAATTCTCTGTTGAGAGCAGGGCCAGAGCCTGCTGACAGAGTGGGAGTGCCACTTGTGCATCCTCCTCATGGCCTCGCACAATAGCACGAAAAGTGATCACTTCTCCAAGCCGATTTTTATACTGTTGTTGCAATTGATCCTGGTTCTGCAAATCCTGTAAAGACAGGGTTGTGTATAAAACCTCCTCAGACGTTTGTGTTGCGAGCGCAGCTGTCAGCGTTGCTTCAGCCGCATCGAGCCAGGCATCCAGCTGAGTATGGGGAGCAACTGTCCACAAGAGCTGGGTACAAGCCAGACAGAGGTTGGGCCGCGAATGTATTACCTCTGCTGGTAGTTGCTCAATCCACCTTTGGAGCAGGCCTAGCGTATGTTGACCTGCTCCCCACGTCAGAGACATCAGGTGCAAACTCTTGCGCTCGATGAGATCTGCGGCCCACTGCCACTGGCGAGCATGAAAAGCATGTAGAATAGCTTCAGTGTTCTGATCATGCTTGGCATACCAGAGACTGGCACGATAGTGCAAGTCAAGGGCCAGATCACTTTGAGTCTGTTCGAGTCGGGAGCATAAGGCTTCAGCAAAAAGGGTATGATAGCGATACCACTGGCGCTTGCTATCCAGAGACACAACAAAGAGATTGGCCTGCTCGAGTCGTTTCAGCATCTGTTGGCTATCAGCTTGCTGCATGACGGCATCACAGAGCGAGGCCGTGAGCTGCTCAAGGATAGATGTGGAAAGCAAAAAGCTTTGCACCTCCTGTGGCTGCCGTCGGAGCACCTCCTCGGTCAGATAGTCCAAGATGTAACGCTGATCTCCACTGGTTTCCTCCAGTAGCGTGAGAGGATCAATCGGAGTGAGCTGGCCAGTTGGCTTGCGCAGGGACAGAGCCAACAAATGCAAACCAACCAGCCAGCCCTCTGTCCGGATCATCACTTGCTGGATTGTTTCATCAGCAAACTCAGTGCCCATCACCTCCTTGAAGAAGGTCCTGATCTCCTCTACTGTACAGCGCAACTGCTTGGTATTGATCTCCAGCACCTGCCGACGCGCTCGCAATCGCTGGAGCGACAAAGAGGGCTCTGCCCGTGTTGCCAGGATGATATGGAGTTGAGAAGGAAGATGCGCTATCAGGTACGAAAGCGTGGTATTCACCTCCTGCTCCTCAATTACATGATAGTCGTCTAGTATCAAGAGAGAGTGTTGGGTACTACTTGCTAGTAGATTGATCAGCCCGGTCAAGATGTATTTCAGGGATGGAGTTTGCTGCGATTGCAGGAGTCTCAATAGCGAACTAAAGCCTTCTGAGTCTTGCATCTCCAGAGCATTGAGAACATAGGTCCAGAACTGCTGCGGGTCATTGTCCTCCTCATCGAGGGAGACCCAGGCCACCCGCGTTTGACTTGGAGGCAACGATCGTACCCAGGTAGAGAGCAGGGTGGTCTTGCCGAAGCCAGCGGGAGCAGAAATGAGTGTGACAGGGTACTTCAGACTCTCCTGCAGCAAAGCAGTCAGGCGAGGACGGGGAATTAAGGTGCCTGACACGACGGGTACAAAGAATTTGGTAGCCACAAGCTGACTGTGTATGAGCATTATGAGAGTATCTCCTGTCTGTACGTGTTCTTATTTTCCTCCCCCGGCGACTGATCTGTCCGCTGTAAATAGTTGCTTGTCCGGTATTATATCATGTCTGAGCAACTCTCACAAAATACTTGCAATCGTTCTACCGTTCTCATTCTGTTTGCACTACCTTGCCCCCCGCAGCCTTGTGCAAGCGGTCCCGGATGGCCAGTCCCAGCCCTTGTGCTTCAAAACTGCGACAGAGGATGACATGAACGCGTGCCTCTTCCAGCTTGCGTAGACCTGCAAAGAGATGCACGGCAATTTGCTCAAGGGTGTTTCCAAGGGCGTAGATCTGTGCTCCACTGTCCTGAAAGGTCAGCAGATCTTCGTCTGCTATCAGAATACCGACCCGTTCTCCTTGAGCCTGTCGGCGTTGTAGCTCTGCTAGCATACCTTCCCGCATCCTTCCTGTATTCCCTTCGAAGAGGAAAGTTGGTACTGTTGGTGAATAGTGGGTGAGCATCTGACCGGGAGAGACCTGAGAGGGCTCTTGCTGGTGGCTTGTATGAGTGGCTATGGGGTGCAGTTGAGGTAGTTGTACTTCTGGTAAGACCATCCTCAGTGCTTCCAGACTCAGACCACCGGGACGCAGGATGGTTGCTCTCTTTGAACACAGGTCAACAACGGTTGATTCGACTCCAACTTCGCATGGGCCTCCATCCAGGATCAATGGGACTCGCCCGTTTAGATCTGCCAGAACGTGTTGAGCAGTTGTTGGACTGACATGCATAAAACGGTTGGCACTCGGTGCGGCAATAGGTGTTCCTGCTGCGCGTATAAGGGCAAGCGCGATAGGATGACGTGGCATTCGTATGGCAACAGTTGGCAAGCCTGCGGTGATGAGGCGAGGTACATGCGGTCCCGCTGGCAAAATCAATGTGAGCGGACCAGGCCAGAAAGCCTCCACAAGTTTGTGTGCTACAGGAGGAACATTGACTACTAATGTTTGCAGGACATTTCTGTCGGCGATATGGACGATCAAAGGGTTGCTGAAGGGGCGACCCTTTGCTGCAAAGATGCCTTCTACGGCTTGTGGTTGCAGCGCGTCAGCTCCCATGCCGTAGACTGTTTCTGTTGGAAAGACAACAAGCCGACCCTTTTGGATGAGTTCAGCTGCATGCTCAATAATCGCAAGTTCAGGGTGGACTGGGTCAACTTGTATAACCTCTGTCGGCTTCTCATGCATATGTTCAACAGCTTCCTGTTATGAGACCTCGATCTCTGAATTTTGCATGAGTATAGCATGGTTTGCGACTCCTAAACAACTACTAAACGCATGATCATCCCATTGAGATAGGGAATTTGGTCATCACCATAGCGAACATCCTGTTTGGTCAGACCAACAGGGGATCTCTATAGTCACCTTGCGATCCGAGGGAGTACTTGAGTCTGCACAGAAGCACCTGCTTTTGGTGTGTGCGTAAATACAATATATTCATTGATATGGATCTGTTGATATCGATTATCCTTAGTAAAACCGGTAATAGCTTGTTGAGGATGAAAATCACCATTTTGCGTAAAAACATAGGCAATATTCCTACTATGATCTACAATATTTTTATAGGGAGCATAGCGTGTCAAATCAGGTTGCATCTGCTCATTTAATGCCGCACAGATAATTTTTTCCTGGCTCTGAAAAATAATGCGATCGCAAACCCAGTATCCGGAATAGATTCTGGTGATACCAAGCTGTAAGAGGCGTTGTACTAGCTCCTTTTGCCGCTGCATTCTCATATCTCCTTGTGAGAACGAACTAAAATTGGAGAGAGTGCCTGTGACATTGACAAAAAGAACCAGTATAATGGCTCCCCAGCTTAGAGCTGTTTTTATCTTCACTTTTACTGAGGCGACATTGTCTTTTAAAGGAATCAATGGTGCTATGACGGCTGGCAGACTAATCAAGAGACCAATGAGATAGCGAAAACTCCAAGGCCGTACCGCAGCAGTTGTGCTACTCAGATAGGGGATCAACGTGGCCCAAGCACTTAAGAGCAACATCAGTCGGCAGGTGAGTAAGATCAAGAGGAACCGTTGGTTCTTTTCCTTTTCTACTTGTCTCAACCACTTATTCACTCTTAGTCTGCCTATTAATCGAAAGATAAGCCACGTTGAGCTAGCCAGGAGCGTTATGTAGCCCATACTCCAGAAACCGTACAAGAAGGTAATCCATAGAGAGAGGCTTTGTGGGGAACTGTAGAGAGGTAACACATTTTGATTGGCTAGATGCAACATATCTGTTGCCATGGGAAGCGAGTAAAAAAAGGTCCCAGCAAACTGTTTGAGCCATAGGCCGCTAGGGGCATTGGCATAAGTAGTCTGATGGAGTTGCATAAACACGGCTAAGGTATTGTCCTTTATCGGGGCCGTAACATTGTAGATAATTAAAGGAAGAGATCCAATACTCAAACCAAGAAGCAAAAATAGGCTCGCTTTCGTACACAAATCGCGTCGGCAAAATAGTACAATAAGAAGAGTGCTAAAAAATGCAAATGGCATGACGAGCAAATGGCTCCATAACCCCATTCCAACTGCTATCCCCCATATACTATAGGCAATCCAATCGAGCCAGCGTGATCGAGCTGCCATCTGAGCGGTTTGATGATTATAGCGAAGCGCTAACCATGAAGAGAGCAGCATCACTGTTGAACCACATACAAGAGTCTCAACTGCACCACCAACAGCCTTCATTTCAGGTGTCAAGATACTCTCTGTTCCACCAACCAGCAGGAATAGAGAGATCAAAGCTACCTTGCTATCATAGAGCAAGGTAGCTAGGAAGTAGCTAGTGATGAGGAAGAGACCAAACAGAAGCAGCATACCCAAACGCAGGGAAAAGATGGAAACTCCAAAGAGATGAAACATCCCAGCTCCAAGATAAGCTTCACCAACCCCCATATAGTTCTGCCCATACAGATAAATAGGATGTGCACCTTTGGAGGCTATATGCAATGCCTCCAATCCCATTGTTCCTTCTTCGCTATCCGTCGCTGGATAATTGTGAGCGATGAAGAATAGGCGCAGCGCTAGCCCAGCCAGAATGAGAATGAGTGCTACTATGTTCAGCTTATGTTGTCGGAACTTGCGCCAAATCACTTAAAAATGTCTCTTTTGCCATCATGGCCTAAGCTGTGGGCGATAGGGACCAGCAATGCGCTCGAAGCGGGGGCGATAGCGGGTCGGATGATAGTCAATTGGATCGACACGGCGGGGTGGAAGATCTTTACCGGGGATGTCAGTGCAGATAAACTCACCATCGCGATGCGCTGCCATCACACCAGACGTCCCTTGTTCTATCGTGCTCATAATCACATTGGCATAGTAGATAGCCATGTGTTTGTCATAAACTTCTGGTTCGCCACTGCGCAAGAAATAGGTCAGATCGATTGGTAAGAAGCGCACGCCAGAGATCCGCTGAGCGAGTTGATCGGCAAGGAACTCGGCAACATTGGCCTTCTTCTTGTGACCGTAGGCATCTGCCTCCCCTATCGTAGGTACAGACATGCCCAGGTTGGCCCCCTCAGAGAGCACGATCACCGAGTAGGACTCCGGATTCTGGCGGTCTTGAATTACCAGATCAGCGAACGTGTCAATATTAATTGGCACCTCGGGAATAGCCAAGCGATCTGCCCAGGTAACTGCTGCTGTTTCAAGGGCAGTGAAGCCAGCATCACGCCCAAAGAGGCGGAAAAGGACCGTCTGACGATGCGAACCCACAGTAGAGCGGATGTGATTAATGAACTCGGCAGCACGACTGATAGCTGTCTGGAAACCGATGCAATAGTCGGTCCCGGGAACATCGTTATCCATCGTCTTAGGAATGGCCCACACAGGATAGCCCTCGGCACTCAGCCTGGCACCATAGCTTAGTGTATCATCACCGCCAATCACAACCAGACCATCCAGTTCAAGGAATGTGAGATTGGCGAGTACTTCTTTGGTCAGATCAACCCACTCATCGGGCTTGCGACCCTCGGCATACGCTTGGAGGTTTGCAGGTAGGTCGCTCACACGGGTATTAGCAGGATTGGTACGCGAAGATTGCAGGATTGTGCCACCCTGCCGATCAATATTGCGAGTGTTCAGACGCTCTAAAGGCATTAAATAGCCACTCTTCCAGGTGTCAGGATCATCATGACGGAAGATCAGAGCATCTAGGCCTTGTGCACGATCCAGGTAGGCAATGCCCTCCCATCCGGCACGTAGACCCATCACACGAATGCCCATATTTTCGGCTCGATAGACCAGTGCCTTGATCGCTACATTCAACCCTGGCACATCACCGCCACCTGTCAGGACGCCAATCGAGCGAATAGGCTTTGATATACGTTCTAGCATTGTAAGACCTCTCTCCAGCTATGATTGATTTGTGTAACCACTTCCCGCATCAGTTCTAGATCACGGAAGGGTTTTCTACATTCTTTCTTTATTGGCTCAAAACTCCAAGTATTCCCTCTATCTCAGAGCTACAATGTGAAGATTATAGCACCTATTCCATTCAGCCCCATAGCAGTAATGAAGTTCATAGCCCGAAATACCAATTGCATGGTCAAGCTTGCAAGCCCTTCCTCTTTTAGTGTAGAGCAGATAGAGAAAGGGTAGTCGCTCACTTGCATTTGAGTATCATATCCGCTATTATAGTATGGACGGACATTATTTGTGTACCGGAGAGATTTGCTCTCACAAACTTAGAAATAGTTGCAAGGAGTTTTTTTTATGGCAAATAGAGATCGTTGGACAGCAAAAGGAGCCATTGGAATAACACTCATTGTGGTATCTATGTTTATCGTAACAGCCTGCAGTTCAACTGCGAGTCCACCATCCAGCGCGGCTCCCGAGCCCATGCAGGCACAAACGACCTTAAGCCATGCTCCCATCGGCACAAGTGATTTGACGTGGAATTCTGCGAATCAGACGTTGACCGTGAAGGTTGCCTTGAGTGGTCTGGCACCAAGTAGCACCCATCCGGCACATATTCATGCGGGTGACTGTACTAGCAGTGGAGCCGTCGTCTATCCTTTAACGTCCGTGGTTGCCAACAGCCTCGGAGTAGGAACATCCGAGATGACCATTACTGGAGTGAAAGATGGCATTCCAGCCAAAGGCTG
>Ga0137458_1000059_pt1 | contig 12733 bp, 6 predicted proteins | sample EasRivERMGT642_2_FD_102311 | JGI IMG/M metagenome (GOLD analysis project Ga0137458, IMG submission 102311) | Soil microbial communities from meander-bound floodplain in the East River, Colorado, USA - East River MetaG ERMGT642_2 | ecosystem: Environmental > Terrestrial > Soil > Floodplain ... | reverse complement strand
CAACACCATATTTTGTCATTTTAAATTGATTAATAGTGGCAGGGGACTCTCCTACCCCTAACATATATCCACCAACGCCGCCTTGCCCTTTCACAACAATAGAACCTACTGAACCTGTTGCTGTTCGTTTTATCCACGCGCTAATAGTCAGTGTGTTTTGACCGGAAATGGTAAGCGAAGCGCTGTTATTTACCTCAATAGAGCATGATGATCCATTAAATGATTGCGCACCACCAATTTTACCGGTAGTTGAAAGATTGCCTACTGTAACAGGAAATGTTGTATAAGGAGTGCCACTATTAGCGTTTGATGTCGAGTCCTTTATACTATTATTTGTTCCTGCTGTTTCTTTCATGTGATATACAGCAGCATAATTGCTATTCCAAACAGCCGTTATATTCTCTTGAGACGATGATATAGCAGTATTATCAAAATACATATAAATGACGGTATCGGTAGCAGTCGCAAGTGTGGGAATGCGTACCCACATCGCAATTTCACCAGTAGTTGAAACGTATTTTTCTATTTCATGATCTAATTTTGTCGTTTCCGTGCTATTCGTGAATATGATATCAAAGCCAGAGCTACTCTGGACCTTACCGCCATTACCAACTGTTTTGAGATCAGCATCAGTCATGCTGATCAGCACAGGGAAATTTGTCTGATCAGCATTAACAACTTTTACGTGATCGATCGTTATGCTCTTCTTATAGAGATAACTGGTATTAAACCAGGTCATAATAGATACCCATGTGCAACTACAGCATTATTTGTGTTTCCGGCTCCAAGAGCGGGGCACGTTACCACAATATCGGTATTTGTTGTACTTGATGGTATCGGTGGATTGAATGCAACAACACATGGTGTATTTGGGGCCAAGACACCTGTAACGGCTGTATAAATGTAGGAAAGCGTTCCGGTTATTACTCCTGCAATAGTCGCAACCACAGGCAGTCCTATTGTCGACCCGCTTCCCGTGATTTCGAACCCAGTAATATATGTCGTTTTGCTGACAGCTCCTACCAGCGTCGCCACTCCGCTACTATTTGCGACGTTACCAGACGCCGCCGTGATAGGTGTGGAGGCGGATGGATAGGGAGTCGAAGGATTGGCCAGTAGGGGTGTCATGCTAGCCAATCCCTGCACGGAAATCACATCGCCAGAAGCGGTACCAGCCGTGCCCAACGAAGGCTGCTTGGCAGATGTGGAGGCTCCTGATGGCAAAGGCAATGAAGCCGCTGATACAGGCTGGGTCGTCGCACTTGCATCAGTCTTCAGAGCGGTCATACTAGCAATCCCTTGCACAGAGAGAACATCACTAGAAGCTGTACCAGCCGTGCCCAACGTAGGTTGCTTGGCTGATGTGGAGGCACCCGTAGGTAGTGGCAAGGTAGAGGCCGATACGGGCTGGGTCACCCCGCTCCCGTCAACTTCTATTCGATGGTTCCCGCTATCCCAGATATCGTTTAGGATTTTGACAAGTCCCCTTAGCTTGCCCGAAATGCTGCCATTCACATCAGTTGTTATAGCTGCATCAGTTGTTGCGCCTGTTGTTGCAGATATTGCATCAAGATCTGTTTTTGCAGATGCAAGGTTTCCACCGCTCTCCAGTGCAATTAATGACGTGTTTAAGTTAGTTCCTGCATTTGCAGAAACTGTCCATGATCCACTTTGCGACACAGCGCTTACCCCTTGCAAGGGGGATACAGATTTTGCATAGAGAAGCAGCGTTCCCGTTGTGGACCCAGATGTCCATGATGTTTGCTTTATTTGCAGATATCGATATACCCGATATCCATAGAATATACCCGTGGCATTAGTTGTTGTGCCAGCCACGCCTCCATCTGCATCATAAGAAATTACCGGCTGGAAATTGCTGCCATCATTGGAACCTTGAAATGTAAGAACGCCTCCAGTGGCTATTGCATCTACTTCAAGTGTCCACATCTCGTATGCGCTTATATCAACTGAAGGTACTAACAACGCTTCATCAGCACTTGCAGCAAGTCCGATGATATTTGTTCCAACGATCGTCGTTGGCTCAGGAACGTTTGAAACAATTTCCCCATTCGTTGCACTAAAAAGACTAAATTTTACAAGATCCCCACCAACAGGTGCACCATAAATGCCGAATAGACCAGAGGAAAGAGTACCATCTGAAGCAAGCACGCTCCATGGCGTTGGCTCTGTTGTTAGTGCATCCCACACTTTTACCTTTAAGGTAGAGCCAATGGCTTGAAAACGTATGTAATACTCAGTATCAATTGATGTAGAAAATGCAGCAGATCCTAAAATGGTATCAGAACCACTTATGCTCTTACCGATTTCTACTACATTTGAATGGATATTCGCAAAATAATAGTGGTTTGCATCTGAGCACCTCAATGCAGCGCCCGCAACGGCATTAGTATTCCCACCTTGTACAACCTTAACAAGTGCTTCTGTGTCGCTTTCCGACATACTTGCATAGGTATAGACAAAACGAGCGCTACTGTTCAGATAGGTCATTATGATATGATTTGAAGCAAAAGATGGGGTCTGGTTACCAACCACTTGAGACCATAAATTACCATCAGATCCAGGACTGATGGCGTTTACGCTTCCTCTTCCGCCTGTTAAGCATGTGTCTACTGCAAAACTAGTAAGTGTCATTTTTTTGTCTCCTATTTGCCAATGAGAGATATACTAAATGTAAACGACGGTGATGTACCACCGATAATCCATCGAATGCGAATGGCACTTCCTGACGACTCAGGCAATGCAAGACCTGTACCAATTGATTTTGAGTCAGATCCCGTTGTATTCCGCACCGAGCTTAACCAAATGTTATACCACACGCCATCAGATCCCAGCCGATCAATGGCAAATTGAAGAGTCGGGCTTGTACCGCTTACAAGTGTCGTGTTTGCATCAAATGCAAGCTCAAAGGACGAAGTGGTATTAATGTTTTCACTGTTACCGCTCGCTGTACGCGCTAGCGATGGTAATGTGTAAAGTATGCTTGAACTCATATATCAACATCCTTATACGTTCAATAAAATTACACCAATTGCGCTAATTGAAGCGACAACAACACTGATATCAGGAGCATGCGGATCTGTCCATATCCAGATAAGAAAAGCAGTATCAGTATGAACAAGCTGCGTGCCAGCGTAACTATTCATCGCTGTAGTCGTTCCTGAATTATTTACTGTTGTTACAATGTATTTTGCCATCTTTGCTCCTATATAAAGACATGGTAGAAAAAACCATATACGGTGTTTGCTTGGCTAGCAGCAGGCGCATTTACAGATGAAACAGTAAGTGCAGTTGTTGTGCTCGTCACATGCAGATTTAGAGAAGCCGATGCTGAGTTGATAGGAGAAACAACAACTTTAGGCGCAGTTGCATAGGCATTAAAAAATGTCACAACAGCTTGTGCACCCGCAGCTGGTGATGTTCCCGTACCAAATGTGATTTTGCCAGACATATCTGTGCATGCAGATAGGACCGGAGCAGGAGGACTTGATCCCGCATTTGCGCCCGCAGATGATGTTGGTGCCCTCCCCTCTGAACCAATGTGACCAATGCCGATAATATCGCCACCGGTTACATACTGATCCTTGTACATGCGCGTAACAACACCCATGGAGTCGTTATCATGAAAATAAATTGTCCATAATTTCCCTTGCTGGCTTGCAACTGTTTCCAGATCGTAAGCAATCGAACCTGATTGATTGCCTCCAATAACTGTATTGTCCGTAACAACACAAACAGCTGGATTAGAGCCTGCTCCAACAATCGAAAACGCCTGATAGGGTCCTGTAGCATTGTTCGTTTGAAATCCTACATGGTTCCCAATGCAGCTAGAGCCTCTACCGTCCAGTACACTCATGCCTATGCCCGATATATATGTTGATGTTCCTGCACCATATCCATCAATATAATTGCCCATGACGCGCGTTGCATAGCATTTTGACACATAAATAGCATGGGTGCCCGTGCCGTACACGTGATTTCCGCTGACAATCCATCCTGGCCCCATTTCAAGGGCTATCCCAATTGTCCCAGCGTTCGTGACGATACAATCCTCAAGAAAACCATCTGTGCAACTATTTACAGGTGATCCGCTATCTTTGATGTGAATACCACAAGAACCTGTGGTACGCGTCTGAATGCGCTTAATCTTTGGCTCAACACAGGTATTTGTAATGTGCGTTCCATTCCTTGAATGAGCGGTATAGAGGAAACCATCACCTGTTACATTGTTAATCGAAATATTATCAAAAGATGACCAAAAGTTCATAGCAACCAGACCATGTGCGTCTGCTCCGCTCATAGCCGAATTGCCGTCAATCTGTAAATCCGATATTTCAACGGGGCTTCCACATGTAGTAGAGTTATCGTACCAGTTGCTTGAGCACAAAACAGGCGTTGTTAGGGCCGTGCCTGTTTTTACGCGAATAATTGTACCGCCTGATGTAACTCCTGTTCCAAAAATTTTTGTGTTCCCCGGAAAACGAAGAGATGCCGTAATAAGATAGATCCCAGACGGAATAACGCAAGCTTTGCCAGAAGCTGCGTTAAGAGCAGCTTGCAGAGCTGCCGTATCATCTGTTACGCCATCTCCCTTCGCTCCATAGGCAGAGTCTTTTGCATTGATATATATGCCTGATCCTGGCGAATCGATTACGAAAACTGGCATTATGATACTCCTGCATCTGACATTGCCTTCTGCCATGAAGGAAGCGTAGATGCTTCTGTCGCTTCTACACTATGATTGTAAAGTTGAGAAGGCGATCCGCTATCCACAACAAGGCTTTGTGTGCGCGTTACGCCTGTTATGAGTAGTGCGGCGTCATTTAAACCAAGCTCAGGCAAGAAGCAGTTGAGATATTGCCCTGCTGCAAGGCCTGTACGTTGCGTCTCAAAGTGCAGAATGCGCCCTATAACGCCATATTGCTGCAATCGACTATCTGCCAGAGCATTAGCACCTGCAACATTGATATTTTGTCCTGACACATCTTCCACTGCCTCAATTACCCCAATGCCAGCAAGACCAGCGTCAACAGGTCCAATGATCGAAACTGAGAATGTCTTGGTAGGTGATCCTGAACCACCGATTGTCCAACGTAATCGAACTGCAAAGCCCAAAGACTCTTTGGTTGTGCACCCGGGACCGATCGAAATCGAAATCTGAGCAGATGCTGAGCTCATCACCGCTGATTGATAGAGAATTGAATAGAGGCCGATAGCATCTTTTCTCTCCAGGAAGAATTGCACAGTAGGAGATGTGCCGCTCTGAGCGGTAATATTGATATCAAGAGCAATACGCCTGCATAAGCTCACATCCATATCATCCGTACTTCCACTGGCATTTTGTGAAGCTGACGCTTGATTGAGAAGGGTGAGAGAGGGCACTGTCAAGCCTGACTGTACGATGTATTCTCTTTGCGAGATGGTCCCTGGGAATTGCCCTGTGTTGTCCCGTGTGGCAGTTGTTTCAAATTGACCTACATAAGACACATATAGCTCATCCGTTACGATTAAAAGCGTTCCCTCTGTATCAGATGCAATTGAGTTAGATCCCACCTCGTAATAGAAGTCTTTCCCTGTATCAATGCTTTTCTTGCCAAATGTGACAGTTTGCCCATTAAGTGTCATAGAATCCATAGACACAACATTGTATTTAAGTGTCCATGATGTTGCAGTGCCGTCACCTATTTTTGTTTCATTTAAAGCAACGGTATCTAGCACGCCTGTTATTATCTGCCTGTTCCTATAGAGGTCAGCGGAGTCTTCTACCTCTAAACCTGATACAAGCGCGTCATTTCCTGTCAATAGCCATGGCGCAGGTACGGTCTTGTGATCGGTAAATATGAATGAACCGTCAGGTTTAACATTCTGTATATAGTCTGATCTTTTCGTTAAATCATTTAGATTGTCACTTCTGTATGTATTGCGATAATCTGCCGTTGGGATAAGTGATCCTAATCCAATATCTGGATTAGTGACTAAAGTGGTAAAATCCGATATTTGCGGCGTTACGCTTGGATCTGTACTTGTAAGTGTTATGCGCGTACAGACTTTCTTATTCGTTAAATCATCCCCAAGAGGCTGTATTCTTAAATTATAAAAATGAGAAGTGCCCTTATCGTGGGAAAGGCCACTCCTACCCCCTGCAAGGGGAGCGGGATCAATGTAGGTTGATACCAAAATACCATCAAAATATACCTTGATTAGTCCTATCATCATAATTATTCGTATACGATGCTTTGTGCCTCTTGTAAATGCAATAGAACCTATTGCAAGAGGAGATCTCACTCCTCCTAAACGTTTTATTAAAGTAATGACATTTGAGTCATCAGATGCAGATGCGTCACTAACGATTATTTGATAATAATTGCTGGCATCTACATATCTCCAAACGATACCTCCTGTATCGGTTTGGTCCATGTCGGCAATAATATCAATATTAGATGTGTTTATTGCACCATATAAGAGAAGAGCAAAGCTGCCTCCTGTTACTGTGAGTCGGCTATTAATTGTATCCCATGTCCAAGATGCAACAATTCCGCCTATTCCAAACGTGTTGGTGTAATTGCCAACACTGAGTAGGTTAAAACTATCGATCGTGGGGGATGGATGCTGATTGAGGCCTGATATGGACCCACCGTTCGACACATTGGCATAACTACTCCCATCCAAGCTTGTGGCCACAACAACCGTTGTTTTTGTCGGCATGATGGCATTCCAATATACGAGCGTCGAACCGCATTCGCCTACTCCAGACAGGGGGAGAGATTTGCTTATGCGTGTGCCTGAGCTGCTAAATCCACCCAGAACGCGACACACAAAATACTGAATTTGAGGCAATGATGCCGCACTAGCAGTAGTAAGTGTAATTCTAAATCGAAGATTTATGCCTGATAGCGACTGGCCAGCTGTCAAATTTGGGACAGATCCACCATTAGTTACTATCTGCCAACTACTGCCGCCGTTGATAGTTGATTCGACAAGAACAACGGTGGATTGCTTGCCAACGCTCCCATCTATCCACGTAACGACACTGCCCCCATAGGTACCGGCGCTTGCCAACGATGTAGATGCTGACAACCATGATCCAGTAAGCGCCGGTACCGTTAATCCAAAATTATTAAACTGTCCTTGGTATCCTTCTGTGGTACTTGAATTGGATGTTCTGAGCCCCACATATCCAGATCCCGTATATGTGCCATCATTTACATCTATATATTTTATATCATCCAACCATACCTGATGATTGGATCCATTAAAAATGACTTTTAATTGATGCCAGGAGTTAGATCCAATAGATATTGATACAGATGCAAGTTGGGTACGGCTACCAGTTGATGATTGGCTGCTATTTGAGCCTTTTTGCAGTGCTACAGTGCTTGGAGTAACCTCAACGGCATAGGCATAATTTGAGTCCCAATTGGTCCATCCAGTTGTACGATACACAACTCCAACTTTCCCATATGAAACATCAATATATATATCGCATTCAAGGAGAGCATTATCGCCTTGCCCCAGCCAATCAAGCCGTGATCGACCTTCTAAATTATTGCCAAGCTGAATCCAAAATTTCTTATAATTGCAATGTTGGTTGACGGTCGTGGTAGATGGTCCCGACGATCCTCCACCATAGATTGTCATGTTGTCTGTGTTTGCTTTACTCCATTCACGGACGCCTCCATCCAGAAGGAGAAGGGTAGATGGAGCCGTTACATCTGTAAATGATGTGCCTGATGCATTCCATTCAGCACTAGTAGCTGCAGAAATAATTACATCTGATTTTAAAGCACTATATGAAGAATTAAGAGTGCATATAAAATTTGTTAATACTGGTTTTGCCTCAGGAGATGCACCTATTAATTGCTGAAAGGATTGCCTGAATGTGATTGTCTTAGATGCAAGCGAAAGACCGGCAATCAAACTGGGCAGAGATGCATTATTCACGCACTCAATGTAGCTATTGCCGCCATCCAAACTATATTCCAGTTTAATATTTGTATTTTTTGGTATTATCTCTGCCCACGAGATAAACGAGTCTTTCGCTATTTTTGTTTGATCTATGTTATAAGAAGGGCTTACACGATTTGCAGTTGAACAATCATAAGTATCGACTACAGTGCACGTAATATTGCTATATCCGCTGTTTTGCATCTGCTTAGGTGGATTTACATTTAATGTGCCATTGAAAAATGTATTAATAACTCCATTATTCACATCTACTTCAAGTATATTCTTTATATATATTGTATATGTTCCTGCCTTATCACCTTCAATTGCGACATCTACATGTGAAATAGTCTTTCCATTGAAATTGTCGAGTAGAAATTTGCGATGGTACCATCTGTCGTCAGCAAAACCATCAAGATTTTGACTTGGGTGCGGTAAGAGATTTTGGAGATCATGAAATGGATATGTCTGAACAGCGTCCCTCAAAGTGCTGCCATCAGTAAAAATTATATCTACTCCTGCGCGCATATCAGGTGAAGACGCATCTATCCAAATATCATAGGCAAGATACCTAGCTGAAATAATTGATATTGAGCCTGATGAGAAGATTTTGATGTATGTATACGCATTGGAATCTGCAACAAGCGACTGAGTGCCGACAATCTTAATAGCAGGTGTAGAAGTAGGAGTTAGTGAATTTGATGATGATACAACACCATTAAGCGTTCCTGAGCTAAATATAGATGTTGTATTCTCTGTAATTACTGTCTTAGATCCTGCAGGAGATAATTCAAGATTACCATCTTCAACATTGCTGGTTGCTACTGTCCCTGACAATGTGCCAGTTGCAAAATCCGATTGTGTATCATTTATATCAATTGCATAATTGGCAAGAATACCGACAACTGATAAATCTTTTATTTGATCTACTATTATAGCTCCTGCATATTGATTGACATATTGCTTATTTGATGTTTTTGCATCAAATACTGCATATTTATCATCGCATTCAATACTATGCAGTACAGGTGTTGTCATACCTGTACCTGTCTGTTTTGTCCTCCTAATTGTATGAATGGAGCCTGAGAAGAGTAATCCTTGCATCGTATCAGTTAAAGTAACCAATTGACCTTTTTTGAATGAATATGCAGCATTATCATCTTGTACAACGAATGAGCATTTGGAGCGCTCCCCAATCTTATCAGGCAAGCTCCAAGATTTCTCTTTAATAGGATATGTTGAGCCTGCAATAGTAAGAGTGATATTAGATGCTGTCATGCTCTTATGGGCCCCCTTCTGCTCTCCTTCAACACCCGTGTTTGTATTTTATCCGTTATATCCCTGCCATCCCAATAAACATGTATGTGAATGTCTTCTCTGCTGCTTACTCCTTGCAAGGGGGACTTGGCAAGGGATTGGATAGGAGTGGAGTCCGCTCCTTTGAGATTAATGCCCACTGGGGCAACTACATGATTGATAGCAGTCCGCACAATGGGCATGCCTGCAATCATGCCAGATGCAATTTGATTGCTTATCTCAGATCCCTGCTTTGCAAGATGCATCAGTGGTCCCATCTTGGCAGGAGATTTAGGCAGATGGTCAGCAATATATTGTGTAAGAGCTGCAATTGCACTTTTTACCGATCCCATGGCGCTTCTTATGCCGCTCGCTATCATATTTGTAATGTTTGCGCCTGATTGGGATGCAGAAGATGCAAGACCATTCAATGTAGATACAACGGTATTTACCATAGATTGAATGGTATCTCTTGCACGTTCTGGGAGAAGCTTTAACCAATCCATAATGCCATTTACAGTATTTGATGCAGGACTTGGAACAGAAGATGCAAGACCATTCAATTTTGATACAACATCACTGGACATATTTTGAATAGCCGATTGCACTTGAGGTATACCGGTATGAATACCAGATGCAATTTGATTGCTTATCTCAGTTCCTTGCTTTGCAAGATCTTTTAGCGGCCCCATTTTTGCAGGAGATTTAGGTAGATGGTCAGCAATGTATTGGGTTACAGAATTTATCGCGCTTCCCACTGCCCCTATTCCTGCTCTTATGCCATTTGCAATATTATTTACAATATTTAATCCACACTGGTATGCAGAAGCTGCAAGACCGTTCAGTGCATTCACAACAGTTGCAGACATAGAACTAATAGCATCACCTGCACGTCCTGGTAGTTGCTGGAACCAATTAATAATACCATTAACGATGTTTGCAGCTGAATTCGCTGCGCTAGAGGCTAATCCACCCAGAAAACCGATAACTGCACCAACCATGGACTGGATAGCAGCGCCTACACGACCTGGCAGTTGTTGGAACCAATTGACAATGGCATTGATCATATCAGGTATGATAGAATGCCCTACCAACGCATCCCACAGCCCTTGGAAATACCCAATAATGCCTTGGCAAAACCCTGCAATGATGCCCCATATCACTCCCACGGCAGTTTGAAATACCCCTGCGATCACATCCCACATCCCTTTAAATATCTGGACAAAACCCCCACCAATACGAGCTAAATCCCCTCCAAGCTTATCAAACCGACCTGTGATCAAATCCATGATTAATAGGAATACACCGCCTAAAACATCAAATATACCTGACACAATCTCGACCATACCCGTAAAAACACGGACAATGCCACCCACCGAAGCCGCTAAACCCATTGCAAGCGCAACAACAGCAGCAAACACGAGACCAATTGCAACAAGCAGTACGCCCCCTAATATTCTGCCAACCATTTCAAGTGCAGGCTGTATTTTTTTGAATGCAATGCTTAATTCGTTCCATGCGGGCGTAAACTGCTCAACAACCACCGCCCACACTTTTATGAAAACAGCACCAAGAGCGTTCATAAAATCATGAAACGGTTTTACGTTATTATAGAAGTAAATAAATGCAGCTGTGAGACCTGCTACAGCTGCCACTATAAGCAGAATAGGCCATGCAGCAGCTGCCTCAGCTATAGCCGCCGCGCCTGCTGCAACTGCAATAGCTGTAAATGTAGCAGCTAGCATGGCACCTGTGATCTGGAATGCAGCCATCGCACCTTCATTTTCCTTGAAGAAGGTCACAACCCTTGTGCCAACATCTACAAATTTAGACATTTCTTTGCTGGCATTGGTTAACGCGCCTGATATTGTATTTGTAGCATTTTCAACAATATGATTTTTCTCAGCCCAATCGATCATTTTGCCAATTAATGGCGCAACTTTATCAGTAAAAGCTGTAACAGCAGGAATAAGCGCATTTCCTATCTTTATTTGAAGCGCCTCTAATGAAGCTTTTGCCTTGTCCCACGATGCTTGCGCACCTGCTGCTACTGTACCAAATGCAGCATTTGCTGCACCTGACGAATTAGTTATTCCATCAAGTGCTTTGGTATAATCGGCAGCGCCTTCTGCTGCTATTGTAGTCGCTGCAATGACTGCATTTTCTTGACCAAGCATCGTGGTCATCGACTCTGTATTGCCGTTGGTCACTTCGCTCAAATACGCGACTCTACCGGCTAAATCCAACGTTTTATACTTGCTAATATCAAATGTCAGATTTAGCTTTTCTGCCCTATCTGTAAGCAATGAAAAGCGAGATGATGTCTGGAGAAGCGCATTAAGAGCATCAGCAGCTTGCTCAGAGGACGGCATGGTGTTTGTCATGACGGCAAATGCTGCATTTACTTCTGCAAATTCAATACCAGCATTTGATGCATTTTTTGCCATCTTGCCGACAACAACGGCATAATCTTCCCATTCGGTTTTACCTGTACTAACGGTTTTAGTCATCATGTCAATGGCTTGCGCTACTTCCATGCCAGGAAAGATTGCCAGTGCAGCTGTTAACGCATTTGCAACATTCTGAGTGCTGGTCATGCCGACTGAGGCGGCCTTTGCCGATACTTCTAGGATCTCCATAGCAGTTTTTGCATCATAGCCAGCGGATGCAACGTAGTAGAGCCCTTCAGCTAAATCTTGAGGCCCCTTGCCCACTCTGCCCGCCATGCGAAGAATAGCGTCACTTGCAGCATCTACCTCTTTCTTGGACAATCCAGCTAATGCGTTTACCTTGAGCATAGTTGCTTGAAAATCTTTAGCTGGACCAACAGTCGAGGCTAATGCACCTCCAAGCGCTAAAGTGGCACCCGCTGCTACCGTTAGTCCTACTGCTGTGATCGCTTTCGCCTGTTCGCCCATAGACTCAAGCGATCCCTTAAGCGCATCTGTCCCCCTTGCGAGGAGGGAGGACTTAGATGTTGCATCTTGCAGCGTGTCAGACAGTTTTTTACTTTCCGCATCGACTTTAGCTATGGAAGTAGCAGCAGCGTCTTCTGCTACTTTGACATGATCAGCTGCTAATGCCGCTCTTGCCTGTGCTACGGCTATCTGCTGTGCGCTTGCCGTGCCCGCTAACGCCATATCATCGGCTTTTTTGAGTGCAAGAGCCGCCGATGCCTGTGCTACAGATAAACGAGAGGCGCTCTCACCTGCCTTTAACTGCAATGAGGCAAGCTTAGACACATTGAGGCCAGCATCTTCTGCTTTCTTGGTCAACGCCTGGATAGAAGCCGTCGCACCTTTAAAACTAGATGTAAGTGAGGATGTGGATGCACTAGCCGTGCTCTGCATATTATTCATGCTTTTCGTGGCAGATTGTACGCCTGATACAAGCTTCGTTATATCAGCGACATATTCTACTACCATCTGAGCTAAAAGCATTTAATCCTCACTCAAGTCTAATTCTATAACATCTT
>Ga0137458_1000058_pt1 | contig 12877 bp, 8 predicted proteins | sample EasRivERMGT642_2_FD_102311 | JGI IMG/M metagenome (GOLD analysis project Ga0137458, IMG submission 102311) | Soil microbial communities from meander-bound floodplain in the East River, Colorado, USA - East River MetaG ERMGT642_2 | ecosystem: Environmental > Terrestrial > Soil > Floodplain ... | reverse complement strand
ATGATCAAACTCCAGTACCTCCCCATTAGAAAGCGTTAGTCGAGCAACATCGTTGACAGCTTCTACTTTTGTTACCTGAACCTGCTCTTTCACTGGGAAATGACCAACGACACGTAGCTTGACCCAGTACACCCCAACCGGACCATGATGGCGGTCAAACAGAGGTTCTCGTATATCATAAGGAATCTTATATAAGAGAAACGGAAATGTTTGGAGGAAGAGGTTTTTCCAACCTGCTCCCACTAGTGCCGGAGGATCCTGCAGCATACTACGAAATGCACGCCATGCCCTGACCAAAGCAGGAGTTCCTTCAGCATGACTGAGAGGAGGACCATACCATTTGATGGGATTACGGCAGATCACGGATACCTTGGCTCCGCGCTCATGTAAGAGTGCTGCACTCTCTAGGGCTCCCTGCCCACGGCCAATCACAGCGACTCGTTTACCAGCAAAAATACTCAGATCGGCATGATCAGCAGTATGTGAAACAAGAGAGGATGGCAAATGCTCATATTCAGGTGGACAATAAAAGTAGTAGTGGAGACCAGGAGCCATTATTACCGCTTTGCTCTCTACAACACGACCATCCTCCAGCGTCACGAGAAAATGATTATCCTTGCGCTCAATATTTGCAATATAGGTCTCATCGAGAGTGGGAACAACATTTTTCTGAAACCACGAACAATAATCGATAAATGTTTCTATAGGCAGCGGCTTCAAAGGTTCCAACTTTTTCTGGGCAAAATATTGCTTCATCGAATATTTTTGGGCTGGATCAGAAAGATTAGTAGCCCACCAGTAGGAACGCAGCAGCATTCCTTGCGGCATATGATTGCGCCAGAAGTGGTTTGATTTACCGAATGTAGCTACCTTCAGCCCATTTGCTTGTAGATGAGCTGAGACAGAGAGTCCATAGGGACCTGCGCCCATCACAACCACATCATACTGTGCAGTCGGTACAGAATCTTTTGGCTTTTGTACATCGAAAGATAGGTTCACTGAAATTTACCTCCTAAGCATGTCGTTTCCCAGACTTTTGGAATAAACGATAAGCGAAATCCTTTGTTGCGCTCCACATTGGAAGAGGGTCACGCCAATCGAAATAGTCATATCCACTAGGTACAAAAAAAGACGCGATAAATTCGAGAACTGCCTGCGTAGGGGGAGTGACTCCCGGTCGACCCCGTTCCATAATCGCCTGCAGAGTGGTCAGCAGATCACCTTCCAGATAACGCATCCAACCACCCACACGATATCCCTCAATACAATCCATACATTCTCCATTTGCCCACTGATAGAGCAAATAAGGAAAATCTACTCCTGCACGAACCGCAACTTCTATAGATGCGGACAAACGCGGATTTATTTCCATCAGGTAGGGCTTCCCTACACTATCACGACGAAATTCCACTTCGGAATATCCTTCTAATTCGATTTCACGTACCAAGCGCTCCGCCTGGTCAGTAATATCATCCGGCAAGGCAATACTCTGCCGAAATACTGATGTACCCCCAAGAGGTGGCTGTGTCCGTTTCGCCCACTGAGCAAAACGCGCATACATATTTCCATGCGCGTATAACAAGCTCACAGCCTCGCGCCTTCCTGCTAGGAACTGTTGGAAGAGCACAGTTCCACCGTCCTGTGTCAGCTCTTCTACCGCCTTGCGGGCCTCATCTGGAGTCGTCACCAGCATACAAATCAATCTGACAGCGTGCTGCTCTCCCCAGAGCCAGCTCTCTACCGGTTTGACAACTGCAGGCAACCCGATATCATGAATGGCTTCACCGACTTCGCTCACCGACTTCAGCATAACCCCACGAGGCACTCCCAAACCCAGACGCGTCGCAATCTCCAGCGTTTGATCTTTATTGATTGCAGCTTCCAACGCAGCTTCTTGGGCCATGGCTAACCGAGCATGCGGCTCGATCACTTCACGATACTGACGTAGAGCAGCCAGAGAACCATCGCCAGAGGGAATAAGCACATTGGCACCAGTTGTCTTAATCAGGTCTAAGAGATAGCCAATAAAAGGACGTGTATCGCGCTGAAACTCTGGCGCAATATAACTTTGCAAGCACCAGCGGGATGAAAATGTCGGAATATATTTCAGCTTTTGCAGTATGTCGGAAACTTCCAGCGCAGCCACACGCAGCCCACGGTGCCCAAGCGAGCGCACAGTCACAAGCGACTGGCGCAAAGCCGCATCGAGAATTAGCGCATCATATGCGATTATAGGTTGCTTTGGTTGAAAACCATGCACTTCCTGTACAACGGAGTCCTTGTCCAAGGAGACACTCATCCCTGCTGTAGCCTTATCTTTTAAAGAGTCTTGCATATCTCTTCCTAATTTGCGATACAACTCCTAACATGCCAACAAGCTCCGCCGCCATGACCGCCCAGTGTAAGTTAGTATCGCCGGGCAAACGTGGTAGCAGATAGTGATCCGTCTGAGCAATAGTATGCTCTTCGAGCGTTGTTACCGCCCACTTGAAACCTGCCGCCTTCACAGCTTGTATCCCCCGATCACCAAAATCAAACGGCTTACCAATTGGATAGGCAAACGTATGCACAGGATGACCCAATTTCTGCTCCAAGACACTACGCGACTCTGCAATTTCGTGCTGAAGCTCCACGAGATCTGAAAGGCTTGACAGAACAGGATGATGCATTGTATGAGCACCAAACGAGACCAAGCCACTCAACTCCATCTCACGTATCTGTTCCCAATTCATTGGCAGTGCACGATCATCTTCATCTCCAACGCCACGCCTGGGCAATGTTGTACCCAAAGCTCCCTGTAGATGTAAGAGGGTCGTCTCACGTTGTGCTACAGATGGCGCATAACGTATCAATCTATCGATAGCCTTGACTAATGCAACACAGTCTTCCGACAGAGAGAGTATATAGGTTTTTCCTTCAACTGTCACCTTCTCAACTGTTGCCGACTGGACAAGCTTGGCCGGAGCCAACCACCAGAAGTACTCACCACTCTCCACATAGCCGGGAATCAAAAAAATAGTGATAGGGATTTGCAAACTGTATACCAAAGGAAAGGCATACGTATAATTATCAATATAGCCATCATCAAAGGTCAACACCAGGGGAATGCGCCGATCCCGCCCATGTTTTTCCCTCTGTGTCCCCACCTCTACCGGAGCATTATAAAATTCTTCCAGAGCATCTTCCAGATGTATAATACGATAGTGACGCCGCAAATACTGCAAATGAGCATGCAAATTATCTGCCGCACGATGATAGTTGAGAATGATTACATGGCAACCAGAGCACTGCCTCAACCAAAGGGCAAGCCTCAGCAAACCACTATAATAGAAACACAATGCAATCGCTATACGCAAGCGCTCACGCATCAAACTCACCTTACCTTATTTTTAACTTCCCACTTGAGAAAAGATTTTGGAATCACCTCCCACAAAAATACCACAGATGTTGTAATGATCAAATTTTGTGGAGGTGAAGAATTGGTAGAGCATCAAAAAAGTGCGTAGAGAAATTGCACTTTCTGACTTAGGCAAGGTTCAAAAATAAGGGTAATCTTGTTTGACCATGTTCGCTTGGTAGGAGGTTTGTGTTAAGTTCGTTTGAACCATACATTAAGGCAAAAATGAGCACCATTAGGAATTTTCTCCCCTTTCTTCCATTTACCTATAGCTATGTATTATACTAGTAAAATATACGCAATGTAAAAGAATGTCAAACGGCGAAAATCTTGCCTACTCGAAAAACAGAGAAAGATTATCGATAATAAAGTCGACATAAACAGAGAAGGCAAGGAGTATGCGAGTTCTATTGATGAAAACGGCAATACTCTATTTTACCTATTCTCAGGATGATGCAAATAATGTGAATACATCATTGGCAATTAATGAATAGCAGCTTTTAATGCACTTAAAGGCTATACTGGATATTAGAAGGCTATCTAGAATGTTCATAATAGTGTCATTATCTTAACAAGTCTATTGTGTTCTCAACTCCTTCTTAACTCCAGTAGCATCATAATACGTAGAGGAAATGCTGTATCTTCCTGTTGGAGTTGCAGACAAGGCTCTAGTAAAAAAAGAATCTATTGTAGTTTTAATGGATACAGTAGGTAGTCAACACCACACAATAGATGTTTTTTAATTTTACATATTGTAGTTCTCAACATTGCAACATTCTTCATAAGGACGGTATCCATATGCGCATTCTCCTGAGTCATTATTTAATACTAGTTAAACGCTGGGCATGGTTACTTATTCTGGGAGCAGTAATTTGCAGCAGTGCAACCTACATAATTACAAAGTTTGTTATAGCTCCTACATATGACGCTTCTGCAAAGATTATCATTAAGGTGTCTACATCTGAGTCTCAGAATGATAATACCCTGGCTGCACTTGCCATGCTCCCAACATTTGTCCAGGTGGTCTCAGATCCCAAGGTGCTCAAGCCTGTCGCCAACGCCCATAGGATAGACCTTCAGCAGCTTAGCCAGATGGTTACGGCAACTCAGCAATCAAATACACTGATCCTGCAGATTGACGTTAAGGATAAAGATCGACGACTGGCAGCGCAACTGGCCAATCAAGTGAGCCAGAGTTTTCTTCAAAATTATTTGATACCCAACTACACTATCCCTCCAAACACTCTACCAACAAATGGTCAGATAACGGGGATACTTCTACCTGCAGCGGTCCCAACCCTGCCAACTCAACCCAAACCAGGCACAGATACTCTAGCCGGGGCCGCTGTCGGACTGGCACTTGCCATAGCAATCATTATTATTTTTGAATGGTTCAATGATCATCTCTCCAGTCCAAGCGAGATACAAAAGCTGCTCGGGCTTGACCTGCTTGCAGTACTTCCTGGACTCTCAAAAGGCCAGCGCAGAAAGAAAGTAGAAGAGACACCAGAGTTGGCTGAAGGATGCCGAACTTTATGCGCGAGTCTCAACATAGCACAGCTACAATATCCTTTCAAACTGGTGATGGTCACTAGCACACTCGTAGGTGAGGGCAAAAGCACAATTGCTTCGAATATCGCATCCTTTCTGGCAATGTCGGGAAAACGGGTACTGCTTGTTGATAGTGACCTGCGCAATCCTGTCTTAGATCAACACTTTCAGCTTGAAAACCAGCACGGACTATCTAATGCACTTCTCGAAGTGCGGCCCAACGGTCAACTAGGACTAGACGGTCAGCCTACTGAAATCCCATCATTGCGCGTACTGACTGCAGGTATCCTGCCATCTAACCCATCCGAGCTGCTACAATCCCCGCTGGCCCAGCAACTCTTCAATCACTTCAAGAACACGCAGGATTTTGATTACATCATATTTGATGCTCCTGCACTCTTGCCAATTGCAGATGCTCAGATCTTAGCTTCGTACATCCAGGTAAGCATTCTGGTAGTCGATGCATCCAAAACCTCACGCAAAGCCCTTGTACGAGCAAAAGAGATACTAAATAGGACAGGCACAAGGATTCTGGGAGTGGCACTTAATAAGAGCCACTGGTTTGATTTCAGTATGGTCCAAGATAACCTTAGTAACATTCATGAGCGACCCAGAGCAGATATCATACAGTTGCCAACTAACACACCTATTGTAGACAGAGCAATAGCAGTAGCAAATACAGTCGTTCGACCTTCTGCCAAACTCAAAGAGTTCATAGATTAATAAGATATAGGTCTTGGGAGCAATATTATGAAGCACCAGTTATTGGAGAAAATCGCCTCACGATCTCTTCATATCGGGGTAATTGGCCTTGGTTACGTGGGATTACCACTTGCGGTTACGTTCGCTGAGGCAGGTTTTTATGTTACCGGTATAGACGTCGATCAGCAAAAAGTTGATCAGGCTAATAATGGCGAAAGCTATATATCTGATGTCGAAAGCGAGAAACTGCAACAGCTTCTCAATGGCCAGAAATTAACATTCACAACTGACTTTACGGTCCTAAAAGACATTGACGCTGTCAGTATTTGTGTCCCAACTCCGCTACGCAAGACACGCGATCCGGATATTTCTTACATTATCGCAGCCACTCAACAGATCCGCACCCATCTGCATCCAGGACAACTGATTGTCCTGGAGAGTACGACATACCCCGGCACCACTGACGAAGCCCTGCTGCCAGAACTGGAGTCAACGGGACTCAAGGTAGGAACAGATTTCTTTCTGGGATTTTCACCTGAGCGCACTGATCCTGGCAATGCCCATTTTGGTACCAAGAATACACCCAAGATAGTTGGTGGTATTACACCGTTATGCACAGAGCTGGCACAAGCCTATTATGGAGCCGCCATTGACTGCGTCATCCAAGTTTCCACAGCCCGGACGGCAGAAATGGCCAAACTGCTAGAAAACACCTTCCGCGCCGTCAATATTGGTCTAGTCAATGAAATAGCGATCATCTGTGAAAAGCTTGGTGTTAACGTGTGGGAGGTCATTGAGGCGGCCGCAACAAAGCCTTTCGGCTTTATGCCCTTTCTGCCGGGTCCGGGCCTAGGTGGACACTGCATTCCCGTCGATCCGCATTATCTTTCCTGGAAACTCAAAACACTCGACTATACTGCACGTTTTATCGCACTAGCTGCAGAAATAAATAGCAGTATGCCACACTACACCGTAAACAAAATTAGTGAGGCTCTCAATGAGCAGCAGCATAGTGTTAATGGTGCAACAGTGCTTGTATTGGGTATAGCTTATAAGCATGATGTAAGTGATATACGAGAATCACCAGCACTTGATATTATTCAGATTTTACAAGCACAAAAAGCAGTTGTCCTCTATAACGATGATTATGTTCCCTCAATCACAATTAACGGTCAGATGCTGACCAACCAACCACTGAATAGTGGACTCCTACAAGCCGCTGATTGCGTAGCAATCATTACAAATCATAGTTACTATGATGTTCCTTTAATTGTGCGTGAAGCCCGTGCAATTGTTGATACACGGAATATGACCAAAGGTTTCAATGACACAAAGATATTCAGACTATAATTAATATTTGTTTGAGGAATATCGCTCGATAGAATGGTAATTATGAAATGCCTCAATCTTTGAATACCGACACAGCTCCCAGTCGGGCACTAGGAACGAGTAGTGCCCGACTGGTGGCCATCAGACTCAAATCTGCTAATAAAAATATCTTTCGTGCAATGTTGAGTTTGAGTTCAGCGAACTTGCTCATACGCCTGATGGGTCTGATCAACGCAATCATTGTAACTGCTCGTTTCGGTCAAGGGCCTGCAATGGATGCCTATTTCATTGCAACAACGGTGCCCATACTGATGGCTCAGCTTCTAGGCTCTTCAATAGAAGGTTCCTTCGTTCCGGTCTACGCAGGCATGCGTGCCAAAGGGGGGAAAGAAAAAGCATCAAGGCTCTTCAGTACTGTCTTGAATCTCCTTTTCATAAGTTCGGGACTTCTTACTCTTGGGATGATCTTCTTCCGCGAACAGCTCCTGCATATATCAGCACCGGGAGCGAGCGCACAGGTCCTTGCACAAACGGTGGCATTAGCTCCGCTCGTCTTTCCCTTGCTCAGTGTTATGATCTTAAACAGCTATATGGAGAGCCTTCTGAATGCAGAAGGGAAGTTTGGCTGGGCAGCCTACAGCGGCTTACTGGTACCATTGACAACAGCGGTGTTCATTTTGCTACTAGGTGGGAAGGACGGAGTTTTTGCGATTGGATTAGGCACACTGGTAGGTCAATGCATACAGTCGTGTTTCTTTATCACACGTGCATGGAACGCCAAAATCAAATATCGATTCATTCTTGATTTAGGAACTCCAGAGATAAAAGATATTGCTGTAAGGGCATGGCCTTCACTCCTAGCAGGCGTCATTGCACTGACTTCCCCACTGATCGACCAGATCTTCGCATCCTACCAGACAAGGGGAACAATTGCAACCATTAATAACGCCCTTAAAATCACTGGTATCCCCATAGGAGTCATTTTCGCAGCAACAGGGCGTGCCCTTTTACCATATCTGGCAACGCAAGCAACAACCAAAGATATGAAAGCATTCAAGAATACCCTGCGCTTATATACCTGGGGTATAGCAGTTGTTACTCTATGCATCTCAGTATTCATGATTGTGTTCTCCAAACTCATTGTGAGTATTCTTTTCCAGCGAGGAGCATTCTCTGAAGCGGATGTTAATCTTGTGGCTATCACCCTATCAGGGTTTGCCATCGGCCTATTTCCTATGGCCATCGGCTTTGTTTTTGGACAAGCATTCACGGCTCTGGGAAAAACTCGCTTTTTGATGTATATAACACTTATGAGCGTCTTGCTGAACGCCTCATTCGATGCCATATTTGGCAGTCTCTGGCAAAGCTTTGGGATCGCATTTGCCACCTCACTCTATTATTTCTGCTCGATGTCCGTGCAGATTTTCATTCTGCGCAAGATACTTGGAAAGCTTGACCTGTTAAAACCGCCTCCAGAAGTTCTAAAAGTCATGAAAAAAATTAGCCTGGGACCATACTATGCAAAATGGGTTGCCTGGCAGGAACAACAGAGCATCTCCTGGCAAGAGTTCTATCAACACCTCTTGGGCTGGCTCTTTATGCTCCTAATCTTTACAGCTGGTATAGCTGGTACTATTATCAATGCCCTCATGACCTTGCGTATCGCCTTTGGCTCATTACTTATACTAGCCTTCTTACGCTACCAATATACCCTCTTATTGGCTTGGGCTACCATTAATGTATTCATAGGCTCAGCGCTACCATTCTTTAATGGCAACAATTTACTGTCAGGCTTCACCCTCCCAACATGTCTCTTACTCTTCTACTTCCCAGTCAAAGAGGCGTTGCAACGTATGGTATCACTACGGTTTTTGCTCCTGTTTATCCTATGGGTACTCTTTAGCATCTGGTTCTCACCGATACCGCTTGGCACGTTCTTCACAAAATGGGCATTCCTGCTTGACTTTTTAGGAGTCTCCGTGCTAACTATCATGGTCATCAACACCCAGAAGCGCTTGCTACTCTTGATCGATGCAATGCATCTACCGGTCATATTTATCCTCATCTACGGCCTCTGGGGATACGCCACCCACAACACCAATGCAGGACTTATTGATCCGACCACAGGGTATCGCATCACCTCAATCTTTCCCGACACACCTCCAGGTCTAGCACTCTTTCTTTCGATGATCATGCCATTGACCATCTATCGTCTAACCACCCTACGATGGTGGTACCAAAAACTTGCAGCGATAGCTATACTACTCCTCATGCTTGTAGTATTTGGTTTAACATTCAGTCGCGGACCACTCGTCATCTTCCCGCTCTGCACCTTTGCCATCATCCCACTCTTACCGAAGAAAAAAGCCAAAGCCATAATGATATCCTCCTGTTTGCTCATAGGAGTTTTGATCATAATCGCAAATATCGCGCTTCAGATCGATATTTTCGCACGCTTTGCAAATAGCGATCTCGGGACCCTCAACGGTCGCACCTACCTCTGGCAGGCCATTCTTGATCATTTTGACCCAACACAACTCCTAGGTCATGGAGAGAACGCATCTAATACGTTATTGGATACTCTGCAAGTTGGCTTCAAAGGATCTGTCATCGCCACTGTTTCCCATAACCTCTTCCTAGAGACCATGTATGATCACGGCTTGATAGGGGTAGGTTTGTTAATCTTGCTCTTTGCCACTCAGACAGTTGCTTTACTGCGCCAATGGTACACAACGAGAAATACCCAACAACGTCTCTTTATTGCTTTATCATTGTTGATATGTATCAACATAGCTATCCAGTGCAATCAGACAAATGACCTATTTAACCAGCAAATTGGTATGACCTTTTTCATCGCCATGGCACTTCCGTTCGCAGAGTGTTGGATGAAACAAGAGGAAACGAGCGAAGAATTTGACAAGGCTAAGTCAGAAGAAAAGGCTATTAAACTAAAAATGGCACAGATGCAATTGAGTTATAGATGAGAAACCAGCAATACTCGCGCGATTTATCACCATGGGCTACGTCGCGATCTAGCGAATGGTGCCCCATTTACCGTGCTTCTTTAAGTATCGCGCCCGTTATACCCGAGCAAACATATATAACCGGAAACAATTAAGGAGGAATTTGGTGAAAAAACGTCTACGTATCTGCATTATCGCATTCCGATTTGCCCCCATTGTTGGTGGAGCTGAAATAGCAGCGGAGAGGCTTGCACGTCAACTTCAAGAACGAGGGGCTGACGTCACCGTACTCACACTCCGCGATGATAAAAACTGGCCAAAACAAGAAGACTACAAAGGCTTATCAGTCATACGTATTGGCGGGATCTATAGCCGTACAGGCAAAATCCGCATCGGCAGGCTTGGGCATCTTCCAATCGACGCTCTAGCATGCAGGAAACTCTGGCAGCTACGTCATCAGTTCGATATAATTCATTTGCAGCAAATATCCCCATTATGCTTCGTAGCAGCCCTGATTGGTAAGCTAACGAAAATACCTGTCATTATCAGAATTCCCAGTGCTGGGCCAGGGAAAGAACAACAAGAGGCAGATGCAACGCTCATGGCTGATACGTTGGTAGAGAAGTCGATCGACATAAATTTCCTGAAGGTACCATACGCTGATATTGTCATTGGTGGTCTCAGCCATCTGGAAATAACAGCAACTGGTGGAAAATTCATGCTTAATTACCTAAAGAAGTCAGACGCCTATTATCACGTTCTCAGTACTCGCTGCCAGACTTATCTCACATCACAAGGCTTCCATGCCGACAAAATAGTCAAAATACCAAATGGGATTGATACAGAACGGTTCTGTCCTGACCCGAGTATTCGACCCTCACCTGCATGCGCGGAACGTGATATCATCTCCGTTACACGGCTCGAATTTCCGAAGGGAGCCGATGTCCTTCTGCATGCATGGGGAAGAATGATGAATGCACCAGCCGAATGGCGAGCACACCTTAAGCCCAGACTTCTCCTCGTAGGTTCAGGCCCTCTACAAGCACAGCTAGAACGCATTGCCATGGAACTAGGAATCAATGACAGTGTCGAGTTTCTCGGGTTACACAGAGACGTTATTCCTTTGCTCCAAAAAGCATGGGGATTTATCCTTCCTTCAAGATGGGAAGGAATGCCAAATGCACTCTTAGAAGCCATGTCCTGCGGTATACCATCTATCGCTACACGTGTCAGTGGCAGTGAAGATATCATTGAAGATAACATCAACGGATTATTAATAGAGCCAGAACAACCAGCCCAAATGGCACAGGCTCTCAGACGCCTGATAGAGAATACAGAACTAGCCCAGCACTTGGCAGAGGCAGGGCGTACCACCGCTTTGTGCAAGTATCAACTGATCACTCAAGCAGAAAAATGCTTAGAATTCTATTATCAAGCTCTGGACCTGAATGAGCATGAAAAGTCGCTTGTTACGACTGAAATAGAGGGTTAATGACGAACATGAAGCGTATTTATATTGCAATTCCAACTTTTTACCCGCTTGTGGGCGGAGCTGAAACCCAGACACTCGCACAAGGCCAGCGACTTATTGAGAGAGGTTATCAAATACAGATAGTGACTTTTCGACACGGTCATACCTGGCTACCAAGAGAAACAATAGAAGGTGTACCGGTCATGCGCGTAGCAGGGTCATTCCTGGGTAGACGGAATAACATGCCGCGACTACTCCAAAAGCTGATGTACTTGATAGCTATGTTTGTGATGAGCTGGACATTATGGAAACATCGCAAAAAGTATGATATCCTGCAAGTCTGCCAACTTGGTGCGCTATGCCTGCCACTAGCAGTTGTCTGTCGCTTGGCTCATAAACCTATGATGATCCTTCTGATTAATTCTGGCTCCGGCGACCCACGCATAAAAGCAAAAGGTCCAGCTACATTGCTAGCCGGACCACTTGATCCCAATACACCCTGGTTGAAAGTTGATGGACCAACCTGGATTGATGGGGATATTTATGGCTTGTTATCCATGACGAAGTTTATTGTGAGGATTATGTACCGTCTATTTAAGGACGTTCATGCAATTCTTGTTGTTCTTAGCACGCAAATGTTGCACAGTTTGAAAGAAAATAATTTAGATCTACCTGGCACACGAGTTATTCCTAATGGTGTTGATATTGTCCGTTTTCAGCCCCTTTCTAGCGACCTGACCAACGAGGAATGGGCAAAAACTGTCGTATGCGTCTCCAAATTGCGCTATGAAAAAGGTACCGATGTTCTACTACAAGCTTGGCACCTGATACAAATGCAGATGCCAGAGGCACGGCTGGTCATTGTTGGTAGCGGCCCCCTAGAACGACAACAAGAAATGCTGGCTGATGCGCTTAACATTAGACAGAGTGTGGAGTTCGCTGGACTGCAAAGCGATGTACCAGCTCAACTTCACCGTGGTATGATAGCAGTGCTTCCATCACGCTGGGAAGGGATGCCTAATGCCCTCTTGGAAGCTATGGCTTCTGGTTGCGCTTGCATAGCTACACGTGTTAGTGGCAGTAAGGATCTTATTCAAAGTGGGACCAATGGTCTGCTGGTTGCTCCAGAAGATTATGTTGGCTTGGCCGAAGCACTCTTAACCCTTTTGAAAGATCCTACGCTCGCTAAAAAATATGGAGCAGCCGCACGAGCTTGCATTGAAGAGCACTATACACTTGAGCACATTTTGGATATGTATAGTGATACTTACCGAGAACTCATCGAAAGGCATATACATGCAAAGTAATATTCAAATTTGGCCAGATGTGCAAATTGTTTTTAAATCGATAATGGTTACATCGCGCTCTAGCGCATAAGGAGTCCCTATGTGTGGCATTTGCGGTATTTATAATTTCTGCAGTAGCGAACCAGTATCTCCGCAATTAATTGCGGAGATGACACGT
>Ga0137458_1000057_pt1 | contig 12896 bp, 12 predicted proteins | sample EasRivERMGT642_2_FD_102311 | JGI IMG/M metagenome (GOLD analysis project Ga0137458, IMG submission 102311) | Soil microbial communities from meander-bound floodplain in the East River, Colorado, USA - East River MetaG ERMGT642_2 | ecosystem: Environmental > Terrestrial > Soil > Floodplain ... | reverse complement strand
TAATGGTCTACGGTTAACTGAAGAAAAGCCTTTTGGGTATCCATCCAACGTTCTGCAAGGACAAAGGCTAATTACATGTCCTACAACTCTTGGTGAATCATTCCTTGGTAGTGTTCAACTCAGCAAGCTTCCTAAGTGTAATATGGGGAGTGGATCAAGTGGTGGTCCTTGGTATATCTCTGTCAATGGCCTCTTGTATGTCAATGGTCATAATGATATTGGACCCCTGGATAGCTCCTTCATTGTTTCTCCCTATTATGGCAGTAAATGGTTTGCTAACTTTGACCGTGCGCAAAGGATTCCTGTATAATAATAAAGAGGATGATTATGATACTATGATTTTTGATGGGGGCTGAGATCCAGCACAACGATCGTTGTGTCTCTCACTAGTGCTTTATAACTGAACTATTCGGAAAATATCCACAAAGGAGAACAACATGGCAAAGACGCTTAATACACAGCAACCAGTCACCACTGACCAGGATGAAGCTAAAAAGCAGCGCAAGAAGCAGGCCAAGCGCGAGGCCAAGCTGATGCTTGAACTCGCGGATGCCAGGAAGGATGTACAAAGGGCCGAACAAAAGTTTTCTAAAGCTCAGTCCAATCTCGAAGCCAGTCGAAGCCACTTACGGCACATAGAAGAGGAACTGGCCCAGATCCGCAATAACCATACGGCACAACCAGAGCCACCAGTGGTTACAGCTCCAGTGGAGCAGACGAGCATCCCTGATCAAGGCGAATCCTAATGAGGACACGGAGGCGGTGGAAGGATTACATCGATCGTTTCTTCCTCCGGTAAAAGGATGCTCCGATTAGACAGGATTGGCCACAGCATCTGGGTTTTTCAATCCATGGTAACGAAGTAACCAGCAGCCGTAGTTCATACCACCTCCAACAGCGGGTAGTGCCATCCATTGCCCCTCGTGGAGGTGATCCAGCCGCAACATTTCGATCAGTGCCATACCAATACTGGCATTCGAAAGGTTGCCATAATAGCGGTAATGATCGGCTAGTTTCTCCATTGTCGCTTGCGGCCAGCCATAATCATTGATCAAGAGTTCGCCCAGCCGACGTGTAATACGAGAGTTAGCCTGATGGGGGACTATGTGTGATAGCTCATCTGGACTCAAACTGGCATGACGGCAGAGGGCATCAACGCATTCAGCCATGGCGCGTGGAGCTTCGCGGTAGACTTCTTTGCCATTCATCTTGGCATAGCCTACCAAGTACTGGGAAAAAATCTGATTCAATTCCTCTCTCCGGCCATCTTTGTACAACTGCCGAATCTTCATATCCACTTCTGCCATCTCAATTGCATCTTTGCGCAGGGCTGTCTGATAGAAAAGGTATTGAGCCTGACGCGCATCAGAACCATTAATCAGATATGTTTCCTCCTGACCCTGTTCCAGCAAGAATGCAATTGCGCCTTCCCCGAAGAGTGAACTCGTCTTCCAATCCAGGATATGTACGATATTGGGAAGTAGTGCTTCCGATGCTATCATTAATACGAGCTTGGCCGAATTGGCTGCAAGAATCTCAGAACAAACCTGGAAGGCCTCGGTCTGACAAGCACAGGCACCTTTGAGTGTTGTCGCACGAATAGTGCCACATCCCAGCCGCAATTGTAACAATCCTGCAATTGTAGGAAAAGCATCATTGTCAGATGAAGAAGCTGCGATGATGGTGTCAATTTCACTGGCATCACGACCTGCACTAGCGAGCGCACGCCGGGCCGCAATCTCGACCATGTCAATCGCCAATTCTTCACTTGGCGCATTTGCATCATCGATCAGACCGGGTGCATCGGCTCCTGCCATCTCACGGCAGAGCTTAAGTGTACTTGCCCGCACATGTCGTGTCTCTAGTCCCGTTACCCGCTCCAGATCCTCAGCTTTACGTAAACTGCCCAGCTGTCTTGAAATGTGGGCGAAGAACTCATTGGTGATGATCCCCTTAGGTACATAGCCGCCCAGACCAACTAATTGCATTCTGGCTCTGGTATAAATGTGAGGGAGAACATATGTATAATTTGGCCACTGGCCATTTTCAGCTTGCGTCATCAGAAATTGCGGTGTTGATACCCCCCATTGGGATGGGTAGAAACGCCGCTTTGCCTTTCAAAATGGAATAAGGAGGCAAGACTAAGCTCACCCCCCTCTGTTGAACTGGCGATAGAGTTGAGCTAGCTGCAAGCACATTTTTATTAGACATGTCTATAGGATGCGACTGCTCACACGCTGCCCTGGTTTACTTGCACCATCACGAAATCCAGTGTTTACCAACGGTTGCGACGCTGCTCACGACCACCATCGCGGCCGCCACCACCTCCGCTACCACCTCGCCCACCTCCACTACCACCTCGCCCACCTCCGCTACCTCCATAGTTGCTACTGCCGCTGTAGCTGCGATCATCCCGGCGGGGGGGACGAGAGGCACGCTGGACTTGGAAACAATCACTACAATAGACCGGACGATCTTCACGAGGCATAAATGGAACAGTGGTAGCGCGGCCACAGGTAGCACAGATGGCCTCATACTGCTCGCCGCGAGGGGCATGGAAGTTGGAAGACTGCGAGCCGCGACGGGCTGCACGGCACTCTGGGCACCGACCGGGTGTGTTGGTTAGACCCTTGCTTGCATAAAATTCCTGTTCACCAGTAGTAAATGTAAAGTCATGGTCACATTCGCGACAAACTAGGATACGATCCCGGTAGCCCTCATTAGACATCATGGGTTCTTATTCCCCTTCTTCAAGAAACATTTTCGTTCCGTTGACACAGACAACTTTCAGACTCAGGGTTAGGTATAGACAAGACATATGCCCTTTTACTGTATAGAAGCAGCAAAAACACTGCAATATATCTTGAGGTGGCTTTCAGGTAGTGATTTCCTCGTAACCGGTTAGCGGAACGATACCGGGGGGGTAGGATATTCTTACCAAGAGAGATCTCTGTCCCTCACCACGCTTCCATTGTAACATATATATTCGCAAAAAGCATTACCTTATTGACTGACATTAAAAACCTGCCTGAGCACTAGCATTAAAATACTCTCGCTTTCCAACCTTTGCCTATTGACTCATCTGAACATGTGTGCTATTCTCTCGCCATCCGATGGATTTGCATAAAATGGGCTTGTTCATCGGAACAAAAAGCACTCGTGTTCTAGGTTACCGGAGGAGCTATTGAGTCATGTGTCTTCTAACCAGCCTCACTCGCCTTTAGGGCCTTCTCAATTGCGCCGAGTACATATCATCACCGATCGTTTCTCAATGGTCAATACTTACTTGATTGCTGAGGAACATCTTGTGGTGGTTGATCCCTGCTCTGAACTGATTATCGATCAGTTGCATGGGTATCTTCAGCAAGTCTTACGAAGAGCTATCACTGATATTGATCTGATTGTATTAACGCACCTGCGCTTTGACTGCACTGCTGTCCTGAAAATTCTGTGCCGCCGCTGTAATGCACCTGTTGCAGCATCTTCAGTTATTCGGCAGTTAGCAAACATCCAGCGAGAAAAGAATGCCTATCCTGCTCTGGGTCATGTTGTGAAAAATGTATTTCCAGCTACATCACGCCATTCTGATCTGTTCCCGCCTGACTGCCAACGTCAGGTTAAGCTGATCGATCTCTGGCTTGATGATGGAGATGCTCTGACTCATCACCCTGATTGGCGTGTGATTGCCAGCTCTGCTCCTACGCCTGAATCTCTCTGTTTGTATAATCCCTTCACCTGGGAACTTTTGTGCGGCGATACGATGGTGATCCAGTCAGGCGCGCCCCTGCTTCGCCGTGGGACCAATCGCTATCAGCTTGAAGAAACACGGCGCATATTACATAATTTACAGGTACATTATCTCTATCCCACCCACGGACGGTGTCTGTTAGATTTGCATGCTTTAAACAATATAAGCCTCGAATAGCACTATGTAAACTTCAGGATACCAACCACGCTTGAAAACTCCTTAAATGCAAAATGATAGGCAAGAGTTGATTTCCGGTTGCTCTTGCCTATCAGTATATCTGGAGGACAATTAATCTGCAAGTTAGCCAGTTGAGAACTAGTCGCCAAGCAGGTTGCAAGCGGGTCTCAGATGCCATTTGCCATAGCTGAAAAGAAACCGATTTTCCAACAATTTGGACTAGCATTCATAGCACGTCGGACAGATTTGCCAGCTGTCTCGTTAGGGATACACGACAGATCATAATTCTCCGATTCGAACATCCGGTAAAACCTGGGAAAGTGACAGTTCCTGGCAACCCTAGCGATGAGGTTCCGAAAGGAACCCTCAAATCGATCAAGGAACAGGCGGGACTCTAAAGGTTAGGGGGATGATCTAGGTCCCCCTAACTCAACTCACTTCATTGTATCACATACGACAAACACAAGAAAGGTAAAAGTTATGGCAAAGCTCAAATATCCTGTTATTCTCGAAAAAGGTAAACGCAACTATGGAGTGTACTCAAATGATATACGAGGATGCATTTCAACGGGTCGTACTCCTGAAGAGACGCTCCACAATATGAAAGACGCTCTAGAGGGGCATCTAGAGCTGATGAAAGCGGATGGGGACGCTATTCCTGAGCCGTCTCCTGTTGCTTCTATCCAGTTCGATCCTACAACGGAGAGCGTGCACGAAGTGGAGGTTGAGATTTGACACGAGTAAGAGGCACTGGTCGACCCAATGGTCGGCCACCCTCATCATTAGAAGGTAAAAAAGCGATTGACATGCATATGAAGGATGTGCCTGTAGATGTCATCGAAAAGGTAGAAAAGCTGCGTCAAGGAGCAGAGACGCGCAAAGATGTTATTGTACGTGTATTGCGTGAGCACACAGGGTCGTGATATACTAGACACACATCGGAGTTTGTTCTCCTGGAGCAGATGCCAGTTTTCAATTACATTGGGCATCTGCACTTTTTTAGGCTAAAATTGGCTAAGGTAAAGGCTAATGCGGTGAAAATATGCATTTCTAGATATTGGGTTACATGCTTTAAACAATATGACTCTAGAATCGCGTACGGCAGGCGCAACAGGCACAGGGATGTAACGGGCGCAATGAATTGGGCCCCTACATGACTGGCGATAAATCGCGTAGAATGCCCAATTGGGATCTGGAAAAAATAGTTAGTCCTTTCGCTTACTTGGTAATTTCAAGGGTGTAGGCCCTGCTAGCGTTCGTGGTAGCGGTGGCAAGACTATAGGAGCAGCAAGACAAACGGATGATGATATTGGATCAGTAGGCTGCACTGCCGTATAATCCAGGTGTACTTTCCCGATGGAGATGATATCGCCATGGTTCAGTAAGTGTGGGCTTAGTAATGGCTCGTCATTGACTTTGGTACCGTTGCGACTGGTCAAGTCCTGTATATAGAAACCGTCCGCTTGATGTAAAAACTGTGCATGTTGGCGCGAAATTGAGGCATCATTGATGACTATATTACACTCGCTGCCACGACCAATTGTGATAACAGGGTGCTCTAAGATAAACCTGTGTCCCACTAGTTCACCGTCAAGCACTCGCAGAACGGTGGATAGATTAGATAGCTGTGGTAAGGGGGTTGCATGATCAAGTTGTGCCGTTGGGTCTCTGTGTGGAGAAGATAGGTCTGAAGTCATTTCCTCCTGGGGAGATGGGCGCAGGATACTTTGTATACTCTCCATTGAGTTCCTAACGAGAGGCACTGGCTGGCTGACTGCGGTCTGTAAATCCTGTGTAGACCGCCATGTATGCCTGCTGAGTGGATCATCTTGTGCTGTAAGAATCTCCTTCTGTTCAGCCATAACAAAGATGAAATGATGCGTACCGATCTGTAGCATATCATGAGATGTGAGTAAGACTGTACCATGTACTGGTTGTTTGTTCAGCAAGACCCCGTTGAGGCTCTTACAGTCGGTCAGGGAGATCTGGCCATTGTTCCAGGCTAGTTCTGCGTGATGTCGTGAAGCCATATCGTCATCTAGCCAGATATCACACTGTTCATCGCGACCTATCGTTACTATGGCACGCTTGAGTGCCAGACGCTGACCATGGAAGCTACCACTATAATACTCAAGCCAGCCCCAAGCTGTCTCTTTGCTGTAAACAAAAGGTACCTCCACTCCAAGCTGATAACGGGGAGTTTGATATGTCGTGATAGGTTGTGACATACTCCCAAGATTTAATGCGGTTGGAGCAGAGGAATGCGGAAGGGCCAACAAGCAGTAGAGGCCAGTTATCACCAAGGGTACTATCCATCCACAAACTGCAACATAGACCAGCATGCCCACAACTTCATATACTGACAGCACTGCCTGCTGAGCATTGAAACGGCTGTTGAACCAGATAATAGCGGGAAACAATAATACTGCCGAGATCACACAGACGATGGTCACTCTAGCTAGCTGGCGTGACCTTCCGCGCCGACGTAGAGCCGAGTACAAAATATTGGTGGTAATGGCAAAAATACAACATGTTAACCCGCCATACCAGCCAGCATAAAACCAGGTTGAGAAAGCTACCATTATACTCTCATCCTCCTCACTTACAACATCAGATCAGTATATGTATTGCGTGCACCACTCACCATGATAGTGTCGACAAGCGTTTGGACGTTTGCAGGTTGCCTATCGATGGTATGTCTATGCATAGTGGCTAAATCTGTCGCAACGTTAGTATTCATGGTCGACTGTATCCTAATATTCACTCATATTATTGCTTTTCCCACAAAAGCAAGCTCAACTTTTGGTAATAATCGTAACTACTCAAGTACTAGTCAGGCTGATCAATGCGATTGATTATGCCTGCCTTCCCCAGAGGCGTTACCCAAATTCTATTCTTCTTGACAAGAGAGGGCAACTGACGTACATACTATAGCAAGAGGCTCAGTGGGTAAATGATATCACCTTGTACCATAGTGAGCAACTCGATGGGACTTGTGGACTTGTGGGGCAAGCAAACTCCTATTTGCCGCAGTCTGGCCGCCTGACAGCTACTTTACGTCTGCTGATACTTTGAGTTTTGGTAAGGAGGAGAGATTGATTGATGGCTTGCCTCAGAGAGCATCTCTAACTGATCTGCCATCTATGCATCCGATAAATCGCGAGCGTCTGCTGATCACCGGGTAGATAGCTGACCATTGAATAATTATTTACACCGGTAAATACAGTTGTAGCGGTACGTAAGGTAATACGACCAAGCTGGCTATGTTGCATCCGGAACACAAATGAGGGTGATGGTCTGCCCCGCTGATAGATAGAGGAAGAGATGCGCCGAAACTCTGAGGATTCTCGCAATTGCCTCCACAACGTCTTGTATTCTGGTAGATGGGTGACTCTACTAGTGTGGTACTGGAAATCGCTCACCAGACGGCGCACAAGGTTTTCCCAGCCATGAAAGAGTCGACGCCTTTGTGGATTAAATAATAAATCCAGCATGTGCAATCTTTCGTTGCGTTCGATATAGTCTTGTACCTCAAAAAGTGTGATTGCTGCCTCATTCAATGAAGGCACGTACCACAGCTTGTCCAGTGAGTGCGCTGGATAGGATGTATTGTGCACCAGCAGGCTAGCAAGTTCTCCCATATCGAGTAGTATACTTTCGATTTGCTCCTGATCAAGAAATTGTCCAGTGAGCGCTGTATAGGATTCGAATAGGCGTTGCCGCTCATTATCTGTTAATTCTAAGGCACGTACAATATTCTGTATAACCTGAGATGATGGATTTGCACGCTGTCCCGTTTCTAGATGATAAATATAGGTACGGGAAAGGCGTGTTGCATGTGCAAGCTGCCCTTGCGACATACCACGTTCATGGCGGTAATACGTTACAAGTTGTGCGAATTCAGATATTTGCTCCATAGGACCTCTTTTTTATCGATACATTTTGTTAACTCTCTGCTCATTATAACGCAAAAAATGTTAGCTGGCAACATGTTCATGTTCCCTGATCATCACGTATAATTATGGTAGTGGGTTATCGTTGTTTTCCGGTTGACAAAGGAGTTGCTAGCACCCTATACAGTGGTGCGGCTGCGGAGAAGAGCTATGGACCGCATTTCTGACCCATCGGTGATCAACCACATTCAAGCTGAGCAGTGCTCATCTGGCCAAGCCTCCGATCAGCATGCCGAGCATCTGTCCGCTTGCCCTTGGTTTCAGCATTATGCCCAAGGTGTGCCTCTACACCTCGAATTTCCTGATCGTCCTTTAATCTGGCTTCTTGATAAGGCGGCTAACCGTTATCCAAATCAGACAGCATTTATCTATTACGGAGCCAGGATCACCTATGCTCAGTTTTCTAATCTGGCTTATCGCCTTGCCATCGGTTTGCAGCGTTTAGGCTTGCAGAAAGGGGACCGTGTTGCCATTGCGCTCCCCAATATTCCGCAGTTTCCCATCGCTTTTTATGGTGCACTGAGGGCTGGCGCTGTCGTTGTACCGACTAATCCTCTCTATACCGAGCGTGAGATGCAGTACCAACTGGCAGACTCAGGGGCAAAATTCATTGTGATGCTCGACACGTTTTATCCGATTGTGCGCAAAATACGTCATCAGACGGCCCTTGAACATGTGATCCTCACCAGTCCTGCTGACTTCTTACAGCCTTCCTTGCGCTTGCTCTATCCTCTGCAGGAACGTTGGAGCAAGAATCCTCAACCAGGCCTTACAAAGAATGATTTCGCTCAGGATCTAACATTGCATAGAATGCAACCAATGCTTGTATCTCGCATTAAGGGAGGCATTGAGCTGTTTAATCTGCCAGTGCCGACCAAAAGCGAAGACCTGGCTGTTCTCCAGTACACTGGTGGTACCACCGGGCAATCTAAGGGGGCAATGTTAACCCACCGCAATCTGCTGACTAATGCCATACAGACCTGGAGCTGGTTCCCAGTAGCACAAGAGGGTGCAGAGACAACCTTGTGTGTTATACCTTTCTTTCACTCTTATGGTTTGACCGGTGCGCTGAACCTCTCAATGCTTGGTGCGGCAACGATGATCTTGGTACCTCGCTTTAACGCAAAGAACATCTTGAGCCTCATTCATCGCTATCATCCGACACTTTTTCCAGGCATTCCAACACTTTATATTGCTATTATGCGTGAGTTAGGCAAGCGTACCTATTCTTTGCAGTCCATCAAATGTTGCCTCAGTGGTTCTGCACCACTGCCAGCCAAAGTCCAAGAGGAGTTTGAGACCCTTACCCATGGCAAGCTCGTGGAAGGATATGGCCTGAGTGAGGCTTCTCCTGTCACACACTGTAATCCACTAACCGATCAGTGTCGTAACGGTAGCATTGGCCTGCCTTTACCAGATGTAGAAGCTGCTATTATGAGCGAAACAGGCGAATTGCTGCCAGCAGGAGAAACGGGTGAGATTGTGGTGAAGGGACCAAATATTATGCTAGGCTACTGGAACTGCCCACAGGAGACGCAGGCTATCTTCACTAACGGCTGGATGCGCACTGGTGATATTGGCCGTATGGATGCCGATGGCTACTTCTACGTCATCGATCGCGCTAAAGATTTGATTATCGCTAGCGGCTTCAATGTCTATCCCCGCGAAGTTGAAGAAGTACTCTTTGAGCATCCGGCAATTGCCGAAGCAGCTGTTACTGGCGCTCTTGATAGCTATCGCGGTGAAACCGTGGCTGCATTTGTTGTGTTAAAACCAGGTATTGAGGCATCAGAGCAAATGAAGCAGGAACTACTAGCATTTTGCAAAGAGAAACTTACTGCCTACAAGGTACCGAAAATCCTGCTGTTCCGTGATAGCCTGCCCAGATCAGCTGTTGGCAAGGTCTTGCGTAGGGAATTACAAACGTGATAAATCGGGTTGGATGCGATATGTCAGTCGGATGCGATATGTCAGTCGGACGCGATATGTCAGTCGGATGCGATATGTCAGTCGGACGCGATATGTCAGTCGGACGCGATATGTCAGTCGGACGCGATAAATCGGGTCCCTACCTGACGCGCAATGAATTGCGATGGGGGGCTATGCAAATGTATATGGAGGGTCTTTTCAATGTCAACGACTACCAATCCTGTAGAGCTAGGAACTGCTTTTCTGACTACTCCCGTTAGCGAGAGTGCCGATAAACTCTTCATCCTGGAGGAACTTGATGAAGATCAGCGCATGATTCAAGAGGCAAGCGCGACTTTTATCGAACGGGAAGTATTACCCAGGATCGAAGCGATTGAACATCAGCAGCCGGGCGTTTTGCCTGCACTTGTCAAGCTAGCGGGTGAACAGGGATTGCTAATGGTTGATGTCCCGGTGCAGTATGGTGGCGCAGAACTGGGTTTGCTCACCAGTATGCTGGTGGCCTCGACCATGCGGGAAGCCTCGTTCAGTGTGGCTTTAGGGGCACATAGTACAATCGGCACCTTACCGATTGTCTACTATGGTACCGAGCAACAGAAGCAGTATTATCTACCGAAATTAGCCTCTGGTGAATGGATCTCCGCCTACGCGCTGACCGAGCCGAGTGTAGGTTCCGATGCTATGAACTTAAGCACGCGAGCTGAACTTTCCTCCGATGGCAAATACTATATTCTGAACGGCACCAAGCAGTGGATCTCAAATGCGGGTTTTGCCGATATCATGATTGCTTTCGCCTGTATCATCAATGAGCGCCCTACAGCCTTTATTGTCGAGTTTTCATGGCAAGGTGTCTCTACTGGAGCAGAAGAGCGTAAGATGGGCATTAAAGGCTCATCTACGCGCCAAGTTTACTTTGAGAATGTGCATGTGCCTATCGAGAATGTTTTAGGAAAAATACACAAAGGCTACAAAATTGCCTTTAATATCCTAAATATTGGTCGCTTGAAGCTGGCGGCTGGTACCATTGGTGGAGCACGTGCAGCACTGAGTTTGGCCGCAACATACACCATTGAGCGTAAAGCCTTTGGCAAGTTCCTGCACGAATTTGGCATGATCCAGAAGAAGCTAGCGCGTATGGCCGCTGAGATGTATGCAGTCGAGAGTGAAGTTTTTCGCACGGCTGCCAATATGACGCTGGCCCAGCAAGCTGCAGGCGATGATACGGAAAGCATCTTCAAAGCTGTTGAGGATTATGCACTAGAAGCATCGATTGCCAAGATTCATGGTAGCGAAGTGTTATCTCAGATTGTTGATGAAGGCGTGCAAATATTCGGTGGTTATGGCTTTATGCAAGAATATCCTATTGAGAAGGCCTATCGGGATGCGCGTATCCAGCGTATTTTCGAAGGCACCAATGAGATCAACCGCCTCGTCACCGTCAACACGCTCTTCCGCCGTGCGCTCAAAGGCAAGATCGATCTCATGTCACTCTATCCCGAGATCGAAGTCAGGATCAAAGACGGGCGGGCACCCAATCGTGCAAGCGAGACTATGCCATCAGTATTACGGGATGCTGTTAATGCCCTAGAGCGAGCTAAAGATGCAACAATCTATGTAGCGATGCAAATTGCAGTAAAATACATGTCTAATCCACAGGAACTCGAACAGGAACAGGAATTTATTGAGTACCTAGCGAATCTCTTAATCGAACTCTATGCCGTCGATAGCGCTCTGGCACGTGCCATCAAAGTTGTTCATCGTGGTGATGAGAATAGTGCAATCCATATCAAACTAGCTCAACTGGTAACATGGCTGTCCTTCTCACGTATCCGCAGCAATCTCGATCAGCTCATCATGAGCTATATCGACGAGCCGAGAGTTGAGAAAGTGCTCACACGTATCCGAATGTACATCGGCGATTACCAGTTCAACGGTGTTGCTGCACAACGCGAAATTGCCACATTCGTAGTTGAGAAACAGGGCTATCCACTAGGCAAGCAGTTCTAATCGAGCAGTTTTACCATATCAAAAGTGTCCCTCTTTACCCCTTGCTTCCACGCTTCTAAGAGATCATACTTAGGAGAAATGGAAAAACTCTGCTAGACCAGAGTGAATCGGAGCAAGGTTCAAAGGAGGGACACTTCTGTTTGATCAATGCTTGCTTCGTCTTGCAATAAAAGCATAAAGCGTATTTGATGCTCTACTAGGAGAAAGGAACCTTTATAATGTTTCATGACCATAGAATTAAAGGTAATAATGATATACCTACAAGGGAGTTTCAAGAAAAACAATTCAGGATATTTGATATAATGAGGCAAGGATTTTTGGCAAAGCAGAGAAGCCAGAGCACGGACAACCTTTTTAATGCTTACCCATTGCTCAGCGAAGTATCAGAAAGTGATGATGAGTCTGCTAAACTGCACAAAGGTTTAGAATTGCAAATTGTGAAACTGCACAATGAAAAGTTGACAGTAGAAAGTAAAGTAATACAGGCATATAGAGTAATAAAAAAACTTGAAGAAAAAATACAATCTAATATAACATTGTCTTTAGAGAGACTTCAAAAAGATACAGATGGATATACAAAGATATTATATGAGTATATCAGTAGTAAAAGTGTAGATTTAAAATTGCTGAATGAGGCAAAGGAAGTAATTTGTGCAAAATTTCGAGAACTCTTAGAAATAGAAGGAAGCATATATAAAGAAATAGATATTCATAGTGGATTAGATATATATAGTTTTAAAGAAAATAAAAAAGGTGATATGAATAATTACAAAGGAAATCAAGCAAAAATATATAGCCCTCAAGAAGATAATCGTCTCTCAATCATACAAGGAACACAAATAAATGTATTGAGAGCAAAAGAGGAGTCCTTCGAACAGTATGATAATAAAGCTGTTTTAAACTATGCAAAAAGTCAAAGAGAAGAGGTATTTGAAATTAAATTAAAAGAATATGAGGATGAACTGTTGACAAATATTAACGAAACAAGAAAATCACTAGAGAAATGGGCTTATAATGTTGGTTATCAACAACTTGAACCTTTTATAGACTGGATTGATCATAACCTAATGAGTCTAAATCAT
>Ga0137458_1000056_pt1 | contig 12902 bp, 13 predicted proteins | sample EasRivERMGT642_2_FD_102311 | JGI IMG/M metagenome (GOLD analysis project Ga0137458, IMG submission 102311) | Soil microbial communities from meander-bound floodplain in the East River, Colorado, USA - East River MetaG ERMGT642_2 | ecosystem: Environmental > Terrestrial > Soil > Floodplain ... | reverse complement strand
GTTGAAAGGTCAACCGCATACCTACTCACTTGGCGTGATTAACATCGAGGCGACGGAGCAAAATGTCGCCGAGTTTAATCGGCTCTACGCCCTGCGGAAAAAATGCCCTGGCTGCAATCGGGAGTACCTTACAACGACGGCGCATGACTCGATGCGCCGCCAGTACCACGTCCTTTGTGCTCGATGCGGGTACATACTCAAGAGTATAAGCGACCGAGAGGCTCACGCCCAACGAGGACCAAACTCGCCCCCGGAAACGGCGAGGGGCAGAAACCATACGCACGCCAAGGAGTTTGCACATCGACGCCTTGTCGGCCGGACGGTAAACGTCTATAAGCTCGGAGGCGTTGAACCAAACGACGACCCGGACATTGAAATGTTCTTGCCACTTCCGGAGTACGGGATCGTCCTGGTAACCTTCAAGCCGAAGGAGTATTCACACGGAGAGGCAATGGCGAAGATGATGCCGTTGTCCGTTCCGGAGTTTACCCGCGCGTCCGGTCTGGCACAGTGCAAGTGCGGAAAGATTCTCTATGACCACCCTCAGCGGCACTTCGACGGCTTAACGCTAACGGTCGATTGCAACGAAAGGTTCTACAAGCTATGAACTACGACCGTCCAGTCCACGTTGATAGCCTTCTGTGCGTCGGCGGAGTGGCGCACGGCGATCGAGCTAACATCTATAGCAACGAGCACTATGTAGCTGTGGCTCAGCCACGCCGGCTAAAGATTCGTCCTGTCAACCAGCCCATTGATATGAACCTTCGGTTCTCCCACGACCGATATCGCAGGAGATGGTTCCGGATTGACACTCAACGTCCATTCGAGGTCCTGGTCTGCGAGGGTGTTTCGGAGGAGCAAGCATTACCTCTACTAACCGACTTAATACAGAATCAGGGAAAGAAGCCATGAAGAACGTCTTGTTTGTTGGCGGACCAATGAACGGTCGGTTCTCCCCTACGCCGAACGACAGCAGCCACGTCGTCGCCAAGTCGGACAACATCATCGACCCGCGCACGGGAAAGCACAAGGAGTGGAGGTACTATAGGAAGTACATCTCCAGCAAGCCGGTTAAGCGGCGCGACGGCCGGAAGGTTCCAAGGCATGTCGACGTGCTCGTCTACGATGGTTACAAGATGGACGTGGCGGAGATTACGAACATGCTCCTCCGCGCCGTCCCTCGGAAGATGCCTGACATCATTCGCCTTCAATACTCCGCCCGCATGTCCGGGGTGACGGTTTACATCCGCAAAGACCAGAAGGCGAAGGAGTTTGTCATCCTGGACAAGGAGCTACGGGACAGCGTAGTCAAGACCGAAGCCCTGAAGGCCCTCACACGCTTGGGTCGGTCGGTAAGCCAAGGGACGGTCGAGGTGGATGTGAACGATGAATCAATCGCGGCCCACAACGAGTTGTACGTAGCATGTCGTTCATAGAACGCCATTGGGACACGATTTCCGTATCAATCTGCCTGCTGATGTACGCAGGGACCGCGGCCATTCGCTGGCGCAAGATGGACGGGCCGATGGCCCTGACCTTCGCCGCCTACGCCCTGGCTAATGTTGGATTCATCTGGCACTTCTTACGCGCGAGGCAATAATGGACGGCGAATGCATGAACTGCGGCGAGAGTGGGAACTGGTGTCGCTGCGAAGAGCCTCAACAATTCTTCTATGAGACGATTCGAATCCCCGAACCGGACCCGAAGGCTCCTCCCCTTATCCCTATTCCGGCACCCGTATTGCAGTCATTCGCCGATGCGATTGGAAGAATAATCCGCGCATGATAAAAGCTCTTAGTCGTAAACGAGCGGCGCGCTATCTACAGCCGGTAGTGTTCCAACAATCGCAGAATAAAGGTCGTTGTCGCTTTCTTCAAAAGCTGCTTCTTGCGCCAGTTCTCGGACAACCCACGGCGGAATTCTAAGTAGGTTTGGTCCAGGTGTGGGCGGGTCGCCGTCATTTATAACTCCGAGTGAGACTAAGACATACCTCGCCGAGCGATTTGTTTGGCCAGCAGTTGTGGTGGTTGCGGCCCCAACAGTTACTGAACCGCCCCCAGCTCCCTCCGTAATGGTTGAGACGGCTCCCATCAATCCTAATACGTCGGTCGCCAAAAAGTTGTCAGCCGCGATGTAAATCGTATTATCTTCAGCCTGACTGTGTAAGTGGCGCATTCCACCCCGAACTCCGGTCGCAATAGCCGTGTCGGTTACGCTGAACTTTTGTATGCCCTTATGAAGACCGGAAATAGTCGAGCCATTGCAAGTTAGTCGAAGCTTCTCATACACATTCGCGGTCGGCGTTATTGGAATATTCTCCGCGATTAGTGTAAAAACTCCTCCCACCACGCTATACGCCTGGATGGATTGGTCTGTATACCAGTGCGCATGAGCCAAATAAAAGCCGACGGTGGATGTGCTGGTTCGGGCTGTTACTCCCCCCGCAATGTCTCCCACCTCCGTACCGCCCACAAACTTTACGTCGGCTTGTACATAATGGTCAGAGGATGATAAATCGTGCTCAGCGCGCACGCGATGAAGTACTTGTGATCCTGTGCGGTACTCATTGCTTACAGTTATCGAGTTTCCGTCAGTTTCGGCCCAGGTCAAAACAGGTCCTAGCGTTGTACTGTCCGCCTGATTGAAGGTCTCACTGAGACTCGTTTGTGGTGTGATGGGTGTTTCATCTGGTACGCGATTTGATTGGAACGTCCTATATGGCAGATTGTACTTGGCTACCCAATGATGCAACATCCGGCGATGCAAATCCGGCGAAAGCCGTCCATCAAGTACGTCAAGATAAACTGATTCATATTCGCGTTTCAGTAGGTCTATTGTTGGATTAACCATTGCTTGGATGGTGTAATCGAATGCCCGCCGATAAATGCGTTCGTTGCCTAGATGAATTTCATAGCGAGCATCTACACCAGGAACCAAAGGTTTAACTCGGTCGTCTCCAGTCGGGTCCGATTGGTGTAAAAGTGTGTGGAGCAGGATTAAATCTAAGCGGTCAACCTCCAGAGTAGAGGGCAGCCCTAACGCAGACTCATAAAGCAGTCGTGCCTGTGCAGGCACCATTAAGTCGATTACACTGCTACCGCGACCCAAGAATGTATACTCTGACGATAGCACGACGTCATCATTAGAAACGAAAAATCCAAATCCACTGAATGGGACTGAACGCTGTGGAATGCTTCGCAAGTCAATGGCAGCTACCGCGCCCTTTGCCCACAACGAAAAAGAGACCGAACGAACTAGCTTGTGTCGGTACGGACCAATCCAGAATCTCATTGTTCCGCCTTATGTTATGTAACCGAGTCGATTATTACGATTGTAGGCCAGTTTATCCCATCAACCGAATCGCCGCTGTAGGTGATAGTAACTGGCGTTGTGGTTAGTGGCCCACCAGTGACCGCTATATGACCATTGGCCCAACCTGTAACCACCCCCGTTGCAGCCACATCGATTGCGGTTTGAATCGTAGCGGCGCTCGCATCGTAGGCGATAGGTGCTGTCGTGAATGATTCGGCCTCACCAGAATTGTGTACGATTTGGAATGTGCCACCAGTCGCTGTGTCGTTGTACACAGCGATTTGTTGCACTTCATTCGTAGCTCCCACCAGAGACGCACCGTTAATCGAAATTTGGCTATGGTTTTTTCCCGATACCGAATTGCCGCTATAGGTAAAAGTTACCGCTGCCACTGTGAATGGTCCGCCAGCAACAACTATGTCCCCGTTTGTCCATCCTGGTACAACGCCAGCAGCAGCCACGTCAATCGCTGATTGAATCGTGGCTGCGCTCGCGTTGTAAACGATGGCCGCTGTCGTTAAGAGCGTTCCACCAAACAGGGTAATAGTCAGCGTGAATGTGCCGCCCGTCGCTGTTCCAGAAAACGCAGCTATTTGTTGAACCTCATTTGTGGCTTGGAATTGTGCCGGAAGTGGAGTATCTATAATCGCCATTCTGCCCGCAAGGTATCGTGAGATATTGCTTGCGGTGTCAAAGCTCTTTGGTGAAGCCATTATATCAGATATAGCGCCCATATTACCCTTCTCTGGTTACCCGGCTGTCAGCCATACTTCCAAAGCCGCTACAAAAAACGGTTCAATCGTAAACCAGCGGCGCGACATCGGTATAGCCGAGCAGCGCCCCTACCAGCACTTGGTAGATGTCGTTGTCCTGGTCCTCAAACGCAATCTCTTGGCACAACTCACGGACGACCCAGGGCTGAACGCCCAGAAGGTTCGAACCCTTCGTCGGGGCTGTGGTAAGCCCTTGGACCGGGGGTGTTGCATCAGCAATCACGCCGAGGTTGTAGAGCACAGCCCGCGCCGGACGAGCCGTCTGGCCCTCGACCGACGTCGTAATCGCACCGACCGCACCGCCGCCCGTAAGCGACGCGCCGTCGATGGACAACACGGTATGGTTCTGACCCGCAACCGTCGCGCCACTGTAGGTGACGACCAACGGGGTCGTGGTCAGCGGCCCGCCCGTCACGACGATGTGTCCGTCGCCGACCGTTGCCGGGGAGGCAGTGTCGATGGCAGTCTGAATCGTGGCCGCGTTCGCGTCAAACGCGATGGCCGCGGTCGTGAACGGAGCCGTGTTCTTCAGCGTGATGGTCATGGTGAAAGTGCCACCGCTAACCGTACCGCTGTAGACCGCGACGTTGTTCACTTCGTTCTTAGCACCATAAGCGGCTGGAACATCCGGGTCGATGTCGTTCGTTTTCTTCTGCAAGTAACGCGAAAGGTTACTCGGCACCGTGAACGACTTTGGTGCGGCCAAAAGGTCTGCTACTGCGCCCATTGAGATGTACTCCTTCGGGATAGGGTTCTCTAGAACCGTAATGTAAACTTGTGTTGCCCTAACAAAACCACTTCCTCTATCAAGCACGCTTAAGTAAACCTGCGAAACGCGCGCCTTACCATCAACAACAGGGTCCGCGGTCAACACCACCACGTACACCTGCGAAACTCGACACAGCCCTGGCCCTCTGTCGAGGGTTGTGACGTACAACTGTGATGTACGGACCACTATTGCCCGCCATAGTATTAAGATGCAACCCGGCGTACCGGGCAGTCATTACACTCCGTTATGGTCACAATCCTGCCGTAAAACTCCGACTTCTGCCCCTTGCAGTAGTTCGTCCGAACCATCTCACCGCAGCATTTCACCTTCACCACTTGCTTCATATCAGCGCAGTCCGCATCGGTCTTTGCGGGCTGCGACTTAGCCAGGGGTTTATTGACCTTCTCCGGCTTGGGAGGCTGACCCCGCTTCGCCTTGGACGTCGCCACACTGCGCACGGGGCAGTCGTCGCACACCTTGGGGTCGATGGCCTTAGCGAAGTACGCGCTCGTCGGCTCGGTGCATTGGTGGACCGTCTTTGACGTCCCATCTGCGTCGAGCAGATTAATCTTCTGCCGTGCTGGACATTGTTCGCTCATGTAATCAGGCTCATTGCCGGAGGCGAATCGGCCGACCCGCCACCCACCGCGTCCTCGCGCGAGTAACCTATGACTCCAGGCTCCTCACCTTCCGGGGGTTCGCACTCGCAAGACGGGAGTGGGCAGAGCACGTTACGCTTCTGCAAGCAGTCTCCGCCGTTTGGACACCCCGTATGTAACGCCTGCATAGCCTTGGCGAACGCGGTCGCCGCTATGCAGGAGTTGAACACGTAAACCTCGCTATAGGAACAAGGCGATCCGCAGGGAAGGCACTCACCAGGATGCTGTGTGTTCTCGAAGCAGGGATTAATTCGCACGGCCACGCGCACTTGGCAAGGATGCTCATCCTCGTCAAGCTCATCGGGGTCCGGCAGTGATTCGAGCATGTCCCGAAGCTCATCGGCATTCGGAATCTTCGGCCCGTTCGCGCCGGATGACTCTGCGCCCCGTTCTGCTGTCTCCCTTGCCTTGCCGGTGTTGTGGTCGTTCAGGTTGTTCTGGTCCCGGCCCGCTTGGTAACCGGACATAAACCCGTTCCCGGCCCCGTTGGTAACAGGCGATGTGCCACTCGACACGGCCCCTGTGTTGTCCGACACGGCCGGGGGTGTAGGCTTGACGTCGCCCTGGTCGGAAGGCTTCTTGTCGCCGTGGTCCTGCCGACACTCGCCCGATTCGGACGCAATGCCAGAGCTAACCCGCTGCGCGTCGCCGTTGCACGTCAGGCCGAAGCCCGAAATAATCCCACCCTGGCTTGCAATGTTCAGCGGGTGGTTCGGAGGAGCGATCGTTGTGAAGTTGGGGAGGCTTCCGCTTCCCGCGTTGCCCGCGGAGCGGTCCTCAATGGTCGGGTACAGCGCCTGCTCGACGACGTCGGCCGGCCACGCGAAAAGGTATGGGGCCATCTCGCCCGCGCGCACGGGACACCAGCATTCGAAGTCGATGCGGTTGTTTTCCGTATCCACGACAGCTTTCTCGACGATTGCCGTGAAGGAACTTGTGGCGACGTCCGGAAGGCTAAGCTCGACCGCGTCGTTCGTCTCGACGTTGAGGTACTTCAGGCTGGTGCTGAACTTCACGCGCTTCCATGTGTTCGCAAACCGAATAAGCCAGTAGGTTGCCGACTTCCGCACCAAGTCCAGGATGTTGTATGTGTAGTAATCATCCGTTTTCTCGTGCGTCCCATACTTCTTCAGGTTGTGCCGAAGGATAAGCGTGTTTTGTTTCGGAATGGCGTAGTCGACTTGCCACTTGGCCGTGTACTTCGTCACCAAGTCTTCCGTCTTGGTAAGCTCAATCTGTAGAGAGGTAGCCGATGGGTTGCCTGAGTCGCGCAGGACGTCCGCCTCGGTAATCGTTGCGACGGTCGCCGGCTCGGTGCTAAGGTACTTAATCTTGAAGGTGCCGTTCGTAAGCCAGAGCACGCATCGCGCCTTGTTGGCAATCTCCTGCAGCACTGTGATGAGGTTCTTCCTTCCGGGTACGGGGAAGTGCATCGGGTAGTTGTCGATGGCCGTGCGCACCGCGTCGAAACTCGTGGCGTCGATGCCGTGGTCCGAGTAGGTCTCGATAAACCACTCCAGGATGTCGACGGTGTTCGGGCCGACCGTACTGGTGAGTGAGACGTATATGTCGTCCTCCCACCCGCCGCCAGTCTCCTCGCCCTCTCGGCTAAGCGGCCGGTCGAACTGAATCTCCATTACCTGATATCCAGTATAGTTTGTCTGCTGGATGGTGAAGTACTCAGACGGGACCGTGAGCAGTTGGCGGTTGCCGTTAATGGTTCGAAAGGCAGAGACGCGCAGGATTGTCGACGGCAGTATGTTCGCTACGTATGTGATCTTGTTTCCACCCTGCATCGTAACTGCCGTTCCCCCACCCGCCCAGAAGAAGTTCGCCGCGTCGGCTTTGCGGTACTTCTCCCACGATATGCGCGAGTCCCTCACTCCGGTATAAAGGGGTCCGAAGATGCTGTCGACAAAGTTTTCGTCCTGCGACCCTGGAGTCTCTTCGCCTTCGCATTCGGTTTCAATCTCCTCTTCAATGGGTTCTTTAACAACTCGATTAGTTCCGTCGTTGAGCGGGTGTCGGCGCGACGATACCAGGAATATGTCAGTCGGAGCAACAGCAGTACCAGTAAACTGCCCGGTGAACAGACCGCCGCCAATATTAAGAGTGATGACTTTATTCTGCGGAAACTTGTTACCGCCGAAGATCGTGAGAACCGAATACTCATACGACAGTTGCTCCTCAAGCATGTGGTTCAGGCGTTCGATCTCAATACATCGCGCCTGAACGCACGCCGCGTCGTCCTCATATGCGATGGTGCATTGAACTGGTCGCTGGTTACCGCAAACGAACCCTACGGGGGTACGGGGACACGTGATGTCGTTGGCTAGGTCGATTCGGTTAGCCAGGGTGAAGTCCCGAATGCCTACCCCGTGCGCGAGCGTTCCGCTTACGGCCGGGACGGCTTTCAAAGCGGGGTTGTTGATGACCGTACCGAAACATAGCGGCCAGGGCTTTCCGATCAGGTCCTCCGGTAGGACCGGGAAGTCGCCCTCCTCGGCCGAGAACCCAACCTCGACGTCCTCGATGCGGTTAACCACCGCGAAGGAGAATGTGCGCACGCCCTCATCCCAAATGACGGGAGAGTTAATCTGCCCGCCGAACACCAGGAACTTTTCGGCGAAGGTCAGCCCTTCGAACCACTGCCACACGCGCACCTGCTTCTTGTGGACATCCTGGACGTCGAAGATGCTCTTCAGTCGCCCGTCGTGGTCCGACAGCGTGACGTTGATTTGCTGCGACTGAGCGCCGCCGGAAACCTGGACCGCGTCGTCCAGCCCGCTAAGTTGCATGATACGGCCGGTGACGTTGAACTGCGGGAGTGCCTTGTCAGCGTAGAACTCGCTGGCGAAGTCTCCGCCCCACAGCACCTCGATTATGATAACGGGTTCGGTGCCGAGTGCCGTCGCGATCTTCGTGAGTGCGTTAGCTGATAAGTTACGCATTATATCCTTTCGGCTGATAGCTCAAGCGTTACATTAACCGCTTCCCCACCCGGCCACCCCTCGGCTCGTCCCTCTGTTACGCTCTGGAACGGGTCCGAAAGCAGGCTCGCAAGCCATTTTGTACCGTCGTGCAGCACCACCGTCCATTGAGCGCGGTAGTATACCCGGATAAACTCTTTAAGCTCCAACGCCTTCATCCGGCTTAAGACGAACGGCAGACGCAGTTTCGTGGTGCCGGTGCTCTTGACGTAGGAGTACATCACGCCCGTCATCGTTCGCTGCAGGTTGACGAACTGATTCGCGGCGCGGGAGTCCTGCATCTTCGGGTTTGGCAAGACGCACGCGACGTTCAATTGCGGAAATGGCGCTTGGATGGTTATCATTCTCGCGGCAGCATAAACAGTAGGAGGACCAGTATAACCGCTAGGTGAAGGTCGTTCATTCAAGCTCTCCGTCAAACACAAGCGTGAACGTCCATTGGTCGCGGCCCGCCTGGATTATATCACTCTGCGGTGCAATGACCACTCCGGACCATTGGCGGTTCTCCCAGTCCAGCAGCCCGATCTTCTGACCCAAGGTGTCGTTCAGGAACTCGATTACCGCGTCGATGTCCGCCTCGCAGATGTTCTCGATGACCAAGGTCTGCACTTCGGTCGTCGGCCAAGACGGGTCCGCGGCCACGACGTCGTCCCCGCCGCGGGTCTTCCGGTGAACGGCCGAGCGCGAGAACACGGAGGTATTGCCGAGCGCCGGGTTCTTCAGCACCAGCGTCGTGGTCGGGGTGACGAATGGATATGTCAGCGTAAGCGTTCCGGTCGACAGGGTCGGCGGAGTGGTGTTGATTGCCTCGTAAGCCGGGTCGCCACCCTCTCCGACGAACGGCCGATAATCCTTCTCGACGCATTTCGCTCCGGTAATGGTGAATGTGAGATGCTGTTTAAGGCAGCCCTGCGACATCTCGCGTTCGTACTCCGTATCCTCCGAGGTAACCGCGGCCACGAGAGAGAACTGGTTAAACAGGTCGTGCATCTGCTGCGCGGTCAGCGTCTCTCCCAAGCCTAGCGAGTTGGTTGCGTTGTACGCTTGAATCAGGTCGTCCGAGAATCCGAACGTGTTCGACAGGCTGTCGGATATGGCCCGCACCACAAACACGCCTGCTTCGTTATCCTCGGAGAACATAGAGTTGCTGCACTCGACAATTGTACGCGGGGTCCATCCGAGGTACTGGATGATGTCCTCGGTGTAGTCCAAACCGATGTCCGCAGAGAGGCCGAGCGAGTTGCTGATGTCCAGGGTGATGAAGTTGTGCTCAAGCGTCTGCGTAAGATTGAAGTCGTTTTCAATTGAGGCGAACGTCGGGATGCCGCACGTGTTTTCCAGCCCAAGCGAGTTGCTAAGCGGCAGGATTATCTCGATGTCCCTCGTCAGGACGGTCGTGTAAACCTGCGTCACGCGCACGTCGCCGTCGCCGATATCAAGCGTGGTGACGTAGCTCTGTGTGGTGCGAACAGCCATTAGACAATCTCAATTCCGAATTGGGCTGCGTCGTACCCCGCGTCAGTCCACGCCGCTACAGTGTTCGGGTCCTGTTCCAGCACGCGCGAACGGGTAACGAAGCTCGTAGTTCCGATGGCCACGCCCGACCCCTCGTCGGTCGTCGCGCCCGACTTGGCGACCAACTTGATGCTGAACGGCGTGGCGTCCGTCTCCCGGCATACAGCGTTAACTTGCAACCCGGCAATTTGCACCAGCGTTCCGTTCTCGAACGTGTAAAGGTCCTGCTGCCCTGTCGTTCCAGATTCGACGTAATCCGTATCGCTGTTGTGTGGCGTTTCGTCCACGAGCGCTGAGTTGTCCGTTCCGGTGCTTGGGGTCCACTCAATTAGGTCGCCCTCGCCGTTCGGGTAGAATGTCAACGCGCGATGCGAGCCAAGGAAATCTGTTACATCGCCGGCTTGGCCGTCCGCAACGTACCAGTCATCGAAGGTCAGGCCGCGAGTTGGGTCTCCCGCGGTGCTGCCCCATAGCTTAATCGTCTGCGCGTACGCGTTAGCACTCGCCTGCGTGTCAATCGAACCGTTGCTTAGTACGTTCGTACTGTTCACCTTAATCTCGTAGCTGCCCGTGTTGCCGATGACAACTTTAAGCTCAAGGTAGCAGAAGGTACTCAGCGCGAACACGACGTCGGTGCTCGTTTCAAGCAGCGTAGTGCCGCGGCGGAACTCCACGTTGCCAGAGGTGTTGTAGTAGACCGCACACTGAACCGTCGCGCCGTCCAGGATTTCGAAGATTCGTCCACCAAGCATAGTAATGCCGACTTGAAACCCGATACCGATAATCAAGGTACTCTGGTTTCCGAAGCTAGGTGTCTGGATGGTCGGATTCGCAGAGTTGTTCCAGATGCGAAGCCCAAGCCCCTGCGTTCGCCCCGTCTCCAAGGTGCTGCCGGTCCCGTTAACGACCGTGTACTTGGTCGACAAGCCGGTGGGCGCATTGCCCGCAGCCGCCGCAAACTCTTCGAAGCCCTCAACCCAACGCAACATAATTCTACCCGTCTAGTTAAAGGTGAAGATGCGTTCCATCACCTGCATTGGTTTCTCTCGGTTAACCGTATACTTCAGCGGAAAGTCCAGCACGCTTTTAATGCCTCGGTTCTCCGGACACTTCAATTCCGACACAAGCACGACTCGGTTCTTCGATTGCTTCTCAACCCAATCCCAGAACTCCTTGGGGTCGAACTTCCCGCCTTGCGAGTACCCTGACGTATCAGCGTAAGGCGGGTCGCAGTAAAGCAGGTCCGCCTGCCCCCTGTACTCCAAATAGCTGTAGCAGTCAAAGGATACTCCCTGAATGAGCGGCCGAAGCTTCGCCATCGACCGTTGCATTCGCGCCGCAAAGTACTCCACGCCGTGTCCGTGTGCGGGGTCGCGGGCCGGGTTGCCGAAGAACTTACCGCCGAAGCTACAGCCGAACCCCACGTACGCGCGAATGGCGTGATGGTAGTCGGCATACTTTAGCTCTCGCCAGTAAGGCTCGTGGATATAGTCCGGCCCGATCCACCCGTCGCGCACCGCCTTCAGCATCGCTATCAGGTCCTGATGAACGTCGCTCGCGGTCACGCACAGCGCGTTGACGTGTTTCCCGACACCGAACATGCCGCAAAAAGGCTCGTGATAGTGGACAGGTTCGTAAAAATCCACAATCGCTGCAATTTTTTTACCTACTCGGTGCTTCCCACCCATATATCCCACTAGGCACCTCCCACAAGGTTCCCATGTCCGCGCCAGGGTTCCATTATTCCCGACGCGGACATCGATGTCAAGTCCTACCGCTTAGTCAGTCAAGCTGTAGTTGCCAGTCAGTACGTTGCCAGCCACGAGGCTCGGTGCCGAGGCGAACAGCGCTGTCGAAAACAGCGTGCCGGTCGTACCGCCCTTGGTGTTGACACTGATAATGCCGAATCCCCTGACGGTAATCGTGGCGTTGATGGTGAACGAGATGGCTGCGGTAATCTTGCGGGTAGCAGCCGCGGCGAACGTAATCGTAATACGGTTCGCTTCGTCGTAATCCTCGTTCTCAATCCACCCGGCATGCGAAGCCGAAGTGTCGCCCGCGGCCACGCCGGTGAAGCTCGCGTTGTCGATGAGCAAGGCGTACCACGTGCCGATTTGCGCCGGGTCCGGGGCTGTGCCGTCGCGGAACGCAACCTCCAGCACATAGTGAATGCCGACGTCGGTAATGCCGTTGCTGAAGTCCGGCAACTGGCAGAGCGGGACGACCGTCGTATCACCGGCGCGATATGCATCCGCGTCCGCTTGGTTGGCCCAGACATACACGTCGGTCCACTTGCCCTTGAGCATTCGGTTACCAAGCGCCCAGGCGACAAAGTACGCCAGCTTTTGCACAAGCATGGTCTGGCGGAACGAGTTGATAATCTTGCGAAACATGTTCATCCTTTCGACTTGGAGAGTAAATTAACTCCTGATAGTGTTTCCTGTTCAGACCACTCATCGTGGTCGCGTACCTCGTCATAGTTCAGCAGGTCAGCCTGCGTATGCGTGTCGCAATCCTCCCATCGCTGCATCGCGCCTTCGGGGAAGCCCGGAGGCAAAATGCCTACGCGGGTGCAGGCTCTCCAGATTGCGTACTTTCCACTTCGCCACTTTGGGAAGTCGCGGCGCGTTGCTGCGCTTCCCGCTCGCGAAAAAAAGTCTCGCGGTTCTCCTCCAGCATATCTTTGTTGAGTGTGTTCGCCTCCTCGACCTTTTCCATCACTAGGATGTACTCATTCTCGGAGAGCGTCTCGCGTAACTCTTCGTGTACATGCTTCCAGGTTTTCGGCTCGTGCAGCCTTACCCGTTCCCATTCGATGTTGCTTGGTTCCAAGGTCTTGATGGTTTGCCAGTCCCATCGCATCTGCAAATAGACCCTCATGCTG
>Ga0137458_1000055_pt1 | contig 12927 bp, 7 predicted proteins | sample EasRivERMGT642_2_FD_102311 | JGI IMG/M metagenome (GOLD analysis project Ga0137458, IMG submission 102311) | Soil microbial communities from meander-bound floodplain in the East River, Colorado, USA - East River MetaG ERMGT642_2 | ecosystem: Environmental > Terrestrial > Soil > Floodplain ... | reverse complement strand
GCGCTCAAACCTCAAAAGATTGCCAGTGATCCTCCTCCATTTGTCATGCTCTTGCGCAAGCATCTCGAAGGGGTACGTATCGAATCGATTGTACAGCCACGCTGGGAACGTGTACTAGAGATTATTGCAAGCTATCGAAGCAGCCCTGATAGTGATGAGCGTATCCGTTTCCGCCTCATTCTGGAAATCATGGGGCGGGTCAGCAACATTATCCTGTGCGATGACCAGGGCATGATTCTTGGCAGCCTTAAACGTATTGGATCTGACATCAACCGTTACCGTACAATTGCGCCTGGAGTGCCTTATGTGCCACCACCACCACAGCAGCGCACGCTAGCTGATCAAACCTTGCCGCGCCTGGAACCAACGATCGTCACAGCTACCCAACTCTCGATCTGTGCCAGCGAAGTCAGCGCTCATATATCAGAAGTCCAACCAGAGAAAACAGGGAAACGCACAGCCCGCAAGCCGGAGCAGCCGAAACTCTGGCAACTGCTCACAAGGCATCTACTCGGCTGGAGTCCGCTCCTAGCTCGTGAAACCGTCTTTCGTACAACTGAAGATCCCGAGACTCCAGTCGAGAGCGCTAATGAAGCCATCTGGGAGGAACTTGCCTGGAATGTACGCACGCTCGCAGCCCTCTATGATCATCACCACTGGCAGCCCCGGCTTGTTGAACGTATTCTGACAGCAGAAGGCAATTCAACTGTTTCAGTATCTTCTCAGCCATCTCCGATAGCTTTTGCCCCATACATACTTGAGCAATATGCTATAGTACCCACGGTCCAAATTCGCCCTATGTCCTCAATCAACGTCTTGCTTGACGAATACTATGGGCGTGCAGAGTGGCGTGATGCCGTAGAGAGTTTACGGGCTCCGATTCGTAAGATCTTACAAACACAGCGTGACCGTTGCAAACGCAAGGCAGAACATCTACAACAAGAGATGGCGGTATCAGAGGAGGCTACGCGATATCGTTTATATGGAGATCTATTGCTAGCTCATCAATATGAGGTGCAGCAGGGTCAGCAGATGATTGAACTACAGAACTACTTTATAGAGGATGGCTCGCTCCCTCTTGTGAAGGTGCCGCTTGATCCGCGCTTTGATGCCATAAGCAATGCCAATCGTTACTTCAACAAATACCACAAACTACGTCGTGCACTTGAACTTGTACCTGCCCAAATTGAGCAGAATCGGGCTGAACAAGCAACAATTGAGCAATTCCTAGTTGACCTGATGCTAGCAGATAATGCTGCTGAGACGGCCCTCGTCAAAGCTGAGGTGCAGACTGCTGGCTATATGCGTGGCAAGCCTGCCCTGGATAAACGTACTCAGCACGCTACCAAAAAGGGTAAAAAAGGCAAATCAGCCAAGGGCAAACCTGTGCCACCTGGTGGTGGCGTGCCGATGTATGTGCAAAGTCGAGACGGTTTTACGCTCCTAATCGGCAAAAATAGTCGTCAGAACGAAGATGTGACATTTCATCAGGCCACGGCCAATGATATCTGGCTACACGCTCGTGGTGTTGCAGGTGCACATGTAATTATCAAAGCTGCTGGCCGTGAGATCCCTCGTAGTACCATCGAGCAAGCTGCAACCTTAGCAGCTTACTATAGCAAAGCTCGTGGAAGTACTAGCGCTCCGGTTGACTATACACTTCAGCGTCATGTGCGTCATATGAAAGGTGGAGGTCCTGGCATGGTCATTTACGAGCGTGAACGTACAATCTACGTTACACCAGACAAGGCAATACAGCTATTAGCTGATTCTATGCACAAGAAATGAATGATAGCAGCTTCGTCGTTGCTAGTAATGGGTAGATATCCTCATTTGTATATTTGTCTTGCCTATTGCATTCATCTCGAATAGGAAGTATACTTTAGGCAGAGGAAAAGTGCATCGCTGTAAGCATTCTAGAAATACTAGCGGTAATAAGAGCGAGAAGGAGTGAAAGCAATGTTAGTCAAAGAATTTACACTAGCCAACTTGAGTGAAGATGAGAAATCCAAACTGCAAGAAATGGAAGGAGTCCTCCATGGAGGAGAGCTTAATGGAGTACAGCGTTGCCCAAAGCTCATTGCACCGAGTGGTGAAACCTTCCAAATTCCAATGCAAGCCTTTCAAGCCTTTCAGCAATTGGTGGATCATATGATTAAAGGGAAAGCATATAGTGTTATTCCCTACAATTACTTATTAAGTATAGATGATGCTACAGAATACCTAGGTGCAGCATCAAACACATTTGTGCCACACCTTCTCGAATCAGGCCAATTGCCGTGTGTGGAAGTAGGAAAACAGAGGCTCATCCAGTTTGGCGACCTTTTGGAATATGAGAAGCGTATGCATCAAGAACGACTCGAGTTTTTAGATGAGATGCTTGAATTTAGCCAAGAGACAGGAACATTATAGAAATAGACTTAAGTCTGTCTATAGAAAGTAGGCAGGCTTTATCTTGTGGAAAGGTATTTAATTTGTGTGTAATGTTGCTGATGGAAGAGGCGATTTACCCTCAATGCATGTTATTCTAGATGCTTGTGTCCTCTTCCCTGGATCACTGCGGGATGTTCTGCTGCGGGCCGCTGAAGAGAAACTTTACAGACTGTATCTCACAGATCAAATTCTTGAGGAAGTAAGAAAGAATTTAGTCGGGAAGAAGCAAGTTACAGAAGAAAGGGGACAGTATATAGTGAACTGGATGAAAGAACGTTTTCGGTCTTCTTTTGTAACAGATCATGCATGCTTAATTCCCGCAATGCCGATAAATGAGAAAGATCGCCATGTTCTCGCTGCAGCTGTCGCAAGCGGTTCCAAAATTATCGTCACTCAAAATCTCAAAGATTTCCCTCAGTCACTCCTCAAAACATTTGGGGTAGAAGCATCATCTGCTGATGATTTCCTTGTTCGTTGCTTTTCCCAGGATGAGGGAGCCATGATGACAGTTGTGAGAAGCTATGTGAGCGGTTTGAAAAAGCCTCCCCTCACTATGCAAGAGGCATTGGGAATGCTAGGGAAGCTTGTACCAAATTTCGTTCAGCTCGTTCAAAATCGACTATGCCGATAGCATATGCGAATAAAATGTATATATTGTGCTGGTTTATAGGTGTATTGCACATAGTCAGATAAGGAGGAAGATTTTGAGCGTCATTCCCTACAATTACTTATTAAGTATTGATGATGCCACAGAATACCTAGGTGCAGCATCAAACACATTTGTGCCACACCTTCTCGAATCAGGCCAATTGCCGTGTGTGGAAGTAGGAAAACAGAAACTCATCCAGTTTGGCGACCTTTTGGAATATGAAAAGCGTATGCATCAAGAGCGCCTCAAGTTTTTGGACGAGATGGCACAAATCAGCCAAGAGGCAGGGGAATACTGATTATTCGACTCAGCGTTCGCGCGACGAACCAATGCCCATCTCCTCCCGATACTTCGTCACCGTGCGCCTCGCCAGCAGAATCCCCTGTGCTGTCAGCAGACGCGCTAACTCCTCATCACTCAGACGATGCTTTGGCTCCTCAGATTGTATCAGTTCGCGCAACATATCCTTAACGCTCAGCGAACGATCAAAGAAATCTGACAAAGGGATTAAACGACCATTGGGTAGCAGAGCATACTTATTTGCCGTTGTTCTACTCACCGTCCCTTCATCCAGATTTAAGCGTGCTGCAACTTCAGCGCGTGTCAGTGGGAGTAGATAGCGTATACCTTTTTCTAAAAACTCATGCTGGTAATCAACAACCAATTCTGCCACGCGTTTAAGTGTACGCCAGCGTCGATAGATGCAATCAATAAAGAATTTAGCCTGATCTCTATGATGATGCATATAGCGCTGTAGATCCCTATTTTCGCGTTCCGTCCCTAATTGCTCGGTAGAATTCGGATAATCGGTAGCAATATGAAAGTTATAGCGCTTCTCCTCGATCAGTTCAACTTCGAAGTTACTCTCCCCTTTGCGAATAATCACATCTGGCCGGATATAGGTTATATCGCTATCCAAGCGTGTATCAGCTTGGTAAATCTGGGCTGGGAAAGGATGCAAAGTGCTACGGATAAAAAGAAAAGCTTGCCGAATCTCTTGTTCTGAAATCTTGAGTTGACGGGCAATTTCGTGAAACTGGTTGCGCCCCAACGGATCCAGATAGCGGTCAATCAGAGTATAGACGAGTGGTGGAGGAGCATCTGGCTCACTAAGTGCCTTTAGCTGGATGAGGAGGCACTCGCGCGGGCTACGGGCTCCAATACCCAGCGGCTCCAGACTTTGCAACTGACTGAGAACATATTCGACGCGTTCAATCGGGACCTTCAGATGATGGGCAATCTCTGACAGGCTGATATCCAGGTAGCCCCGTGGGCTGAGATTGCCCACTAGTTGTTCGGCAATCGGCTCATCACCAGGTGCTACAAGTATTGCTAACTGTTGCAGTAGCGCCTCTGAGAGTGTTGGCTTGGTTGCAATACGGCCCAGAAGATCGTATGCATCGTCATTGTCAACTTCTGTAAATCCGTAGTTATCAATGTCATAGGAGATCTGCGGTTGAGTCCACGGATCTCCTGTGGGCTCGTACTGGGCAAGTGATTCCGCTACCTGAGTTTGTAGCCGTGCATTATGAGCAAAATGGCCGCAGACCAGACACATCTGACTATACATAGGTGCACCACAAAAGAAGCACACATGTTGCTCAGCAACTTCAAGTGCAGGATTTTCCGTCTGTTCCTGATTGACCGTTCGCTCCAATTCATCCGCTGAAAGATGTAATATCGTACTTGATGTGATCAGTCTTGTACTGACCCTCAAGACCTGATCTGGTTTAGGCGTTTGTTCCAATCGCATGCCCATACCCCACTTTCCTCTCATTGCCTAGTGACTTTGTTCTTCGATCCATCCTCGATTGATCAGGGCCCCTCGTGCAGCTTCCTGCTCTGCGCTTTGTTTATTGCGTCCTTGTCCCCTGCCTGCTACCTGTTCACCGAGCAATACTTCGATAGTAAACTCGCGGTTATGTGATGGCCCTTCCTGACTTACCAATCGGTAGGAAGGGGTGATTCCTTCATGAGCCTGAGCTAACTCCTGGAAGCGTGACTTATTATCTTTGAATAACCGTTTGTCAATAATCATATGGGCGATTGGTTCGAGCCGAGGAATAACAAAGCACTGAACTGCGCTAAGTCCCTGATCCAGATAAATGGCTCCCAGGATGGCTTCAAAGGCTGAGGCCAGGACACGTTGGCCACCGCCACTATGTTGTTCGCCTTTGCCCATCAACAAGAATTTCCCAAGCTCAATCTCACGAGCAAAATCGGCTAATGTTTCCGTTCGGACAAGCACTGCCCGTACATCGGTTAGTTCTCCTTCGCTTAAGAGTGGGAATGTACGGTAGAGGAAATCCGCACTGATTAAGGCAAGGATTGAATCTCCTAAGAACTCCAGACGTTCATTTGAACTTTGCCCTACCCCTGCGCTTTCATAAATATAGGACCGATGGGTCAGGGCCAACGTCAGCAACTTGGGGTCCTGGAAATGGACCTCAAGGATCTTTTCCAATTCTTCGTGCATTAACGTACCTCTAATCGAACATTTGCTTCGTTATAGCATTAGCTGCTGCAATAGTACCAAAGGCATAGGGATCATCAGCAATCGGTGGAAAGAAATCCGCTGTATTAATGATCGCTTGCTGCTCATTCACTCTGTTGGTTCAGTGGGTGCAGAACATCTGAGAGAGTATCTGGCCCCATCTTAGTGGCACAGCCCGCACAACTGGCGAATCAAAAACCCTTTCCTGTGAAAATCTTGTTCCTCTAAAGCATGACAGCCTTGCATTCAGAGAACTGCCGGATAACGCTGACCTAATAGTCCTGAATGAGCTTGTATGGATTGTAGCCGTTATTGTAGCGCGTTTTGCGACAAATCGCAATGCTAATACATGTCAATGGAGCGATCACCCACCCGCTGATCTGCCTGTTTTGCTTATATTATCTAGTAAATTTCCCCAGTGGATGCAAAAAATCGTGTTTTTCCAACCTGTTAATCTCTAGACGGTTTCCGATAAGTATGGTACTCTAATACTATGGATTTGAGGAAGCCGGGCAATCGCGGGCTCTTTGAGCCCGAGGAAAGTCCGAACTCCACAGAGCGGGATGCTGGCTAACGGCCAGTGAGGGTGACCTCAAGGAAAGTGCAACAGAAACATACCGCCCGCAAGGGTAAGGGTGAAATGGTGAGGTAAGAGCTCACCAGCAGCCAGGTGACTGGTTGGCTGGGTAAACCCCATCTGGAGCAAGACTAAGCAGGAGGGATAGTACATCCAGTGGGTGTACTAGCAGATTGCTCGTCTGTTTAACCTCCGGGTTGGTCGCATGAGGCATTGGGTAACCAATGTCCTAGATAGATGATTGCCCCCTGGATCATCGAGAGCTGGTACAGGGACAGAAATCGGCTTATGGCTTCCTCAACTCCCCCCACAAGTTATGCCAAAAAGCAAAAAAGACAGGATCAGAAAAATTTCCTGTCTTTTTTGTGTGACACTCTGGCCTATCACTCCGTTATGCGGTCATGTTCAATCAGCCAGCGAATGAACTCCAGTCGGCGACTTTCTGCTAGCATCTCGCGATACTCGATTTGCTCAGTAACATGATCTTTCATATGAATAAGCTGTCTTACTTCAATTTCGCTAAATCCCTGTGATAGAAGTTGCTGAATTTCCGCATCTTCGGTTGCATATGAACGTTCTGTCATAATAGTAATGCTCCCTCTGAATCACTAGAACCTGAAAGGTTACACTGCTGAGCTTTTACGAGATCTGCTGTGATTAATCTGATTCATAGATGTTGAGACGATCTCACACAATAGATAACGTTTTTCTCTGCCTAAAAATTTCTATGCTACAAAGATTTGCCTGTTCTATCAATGCGAGAGACTCTTTTCCTTTCAGTGCTCTAAAGACGTTTCTAAAATTGCTACAACTAAGCCGCTTCTATATTCTGCTGAGAATTTCGAACCTTGCCTACCCTTTCCAAATGGGGAGTATTCTAGGGGAAAGTTTTTTCTCTTGTTTATGATAGCACAAAAGTCCTTTCGCGTCTACCTTCAATGATGCGATTCGTTAGACGGGTGATTTGACTCCGCTCTTCTTCCGTTGGTTTGCGCAGATTGAAGCAAAAACCCGACTGGCTGACCAAAAGAGGCAGCAGGAAATGGAGGAAGAGGATATACTAGATGGAATTGAGGTAGAGCACCGTATGTAGTAATGCTATTTTAGCAGCTCCATGTGCATACTAAGGACAGAGCTGCTTGCAAACGTCTCTCATATTCTGCGCGTGCAATCTCAGTTACACCGAGAGTTGCCAGATGAGGCGTGAGAAATTGGGTATCGTGCAGAACATAGCCTCGTCTTTTCAAATGCTCGACCAGTGCCACTAGACAGACTTTTGAGGCATCAGTCGCGTGCGAAAACATACTCTCCCCCATAAAAGCTCCCCCAAGTGCTATGCCATAGAGTCCCCCCACAAGTAGACCATTGTGCCAAGCCTCGATGCTATGAGCTAATCCAATGCTATGCAGATACGTATACGTCTTGAGGAATTGCTCATTAATCCACGTCTCTTCTCGTGTGCTACAGCAGCGCATAACCTTTTCGAATGCTGTATCCATATGTATTGTATAGAAGTCTTTCCGTATAGTTGCACGTAATGAGCGCGAAACATGCAGATTGTCATGCTCCAGAATAGCGCGTGGATCTGGAGCGTACCAGTCAATCTTTCCACGTCGATCAGCCATTGGAAAGATGCCCTGTGCATAGGCCTTAATAACAACTACGGGATCAAGTGGTTCGACTTTCCTTCTAACCATAAAGCCTCTAACAAAGCTAATTCATTTTGATAGACAAGATCTTGCAAATATCGCGTTCGCTTCTCCAGCATCGTACGCGTGCAAGCTCCACGAATTCCCCTACGCAAAAAGATGAACTGCACCCCAACGAGCAAGCAAGGTTGACCATTCATTGGCCTGGAGACTATAATAACAGAGATCTAACTCCATTTCAAGGAGAAGTTGGCACATGAAACACGTGCAGAGATCTACAACTCTCTCGGGCGCACAATTCGATACACCACGGCGTATTTGGCGGCATCATCTCCTCACCTCTTTGCTGATGGGAGGAGTAATCACAGTTCTACTGACGCTTATCGAGATGGCCCTTGTCCTGCTATTGAATCCTTTCTCTATGCTGGGAAGTGCGCAGAACCGCTTCTCCGCTCTACTAATGCTTCCTTTGTCTATGCCTATCAGTCTGACGGTGCCATTGAGCGAACTCGTAGTGACGGCTCTGACAACCTTTCTACTAACCATGCCCATGGCATTGATCCGCTACTTGCGAACTGTACATCGTGCCCAGCAAGCATCTCACAAACTGTACATACCTTTAACAGTGGCCTCTCATAAGGCCAATCAGCACTCTCAAGCTAGCCAATACCAGCAAGAGCATTCGATGACCCCTACTCTCATTCTCCGGGATGGGCAGATCTCGATTCTAGATCATATTCAACAACAGGAAACTCATCAGTTGATCCTTGGTATGCCTGGAGCAGGTAAAACCATAGCACTTTGTGTATATCAATACATAATTTCTCAGCCTAGCTTCTCTCTCGCTTTCTCCCGCCGAGGCATCCCTATTTATATCCCAATGAAAAACTACAATCTTTTCCTCAAAAAACATTTTCCCCTGGGTCAAGAGCATACTTACCAGGATATACAGCCTGCAATGCTTTTGCGCTATTTACAGGACTGTGATCTTCCGGCTATGCGCTACCTGAGACCCTATCTGCAAAAGCTGTTTGAGCGCGGTCGTTTAGTATTCCTCTGTGATGGGTTGGATGAGATTGATCCTGCTTACCTGCCTCTGGTAAGCCAAGATCTAGCGTATTTGATGCAAGAAGAGCGAAATCGTCTAATCATGACCTGTCGTGAAGTAGATTATCGTGAGCAGTCTGAGTTTGTGCAACTAGTCTATACTGTCATCTCTCCATTGCAGCCTGAGCAGGTGCATGAGTTTGTTGAACTCTATGTCCAAAGGCAGGATAAGCAATGGAAGCATACTGCCGGACAGATTCGGCAGTTGATTGATCGCACGCGTCTCCGTTATCACTGTACAAATCCTCTGATGCTTTTGACATTGATGGGCACCATTGATCGTATCGGGATTGAACGTGGTAAGCAGATTGATACGCGTGGTCGTCTCTTGCGCGAGTATGTCAAGCAAGTCATCAATCGCCAAGGGCGGCAGGCCCAATGGCTTCGCAACGCTCCAGCAGAGCAAGACATCATCAGTTTCTTGAGCAAGGTTGCTTGTGCTGCCCGTTGGACCAATGATCGCAATGCCATTCAGCTTGCTATCTCGTCTCCGTTGCCAGTGTTAGATCGTCGTGTGCATGGGAAGATGGATTTTCAGGAACTTGCTGCTGAATTACGCGTCTGGCTAGATGAGCATCCGCCGCAGGGGCCATTGGTAGCTGAGGAGCATGGAGCCACTGCGGTCCTCTCTGATGATCTTGCTCGGCTTTTACAGTTTACCCTCAGTGCAGCGCTCATTGATATGAGTCCTAGTGGTGTGCTCAGTTTTCGTCACGAATTGATCGCTGAATATTTCGTTGCTGAAAATTTCTTTACAGTCTCTCAACAAGCATCATCGCTTGCGCTGCGGCCAGAACTCTTTGAGCACACTGACCGTTGGAGTAACCTGATAGCTATCTGGGCTGGTCTGCTGGACAATCCGCTAGAACTGGCAGAGCATTTGGGCTCGCTTGGATTGCAGAATGCTACCTATGCGTTGCAGGCTATCGCACTTGGACTCGTCTGCGTGGGCGTTTTATGGACTCCTCCACAGGCTGATGTGCAACAAACAGTGATCTTACCTGCAAGCCTGGAAGAAGCATTTTCTACTGCTATACGCAATGAAACGGCTCGTGAAGAGCTGGCACGCATCTTCACCCGTTGTGGGCAGGAGGGATGCCAAGAAATCTATCGTTCTCTCTTCCCGCTGATGATGGTAGAAGGAGCCGATGATTTTCTCATTCTATTAGATCATACAATTGTGCTTGATATGCTCTTTGCGCATTTACAGGATGTCGCGGATACTATCGTTTATGAGACCCAGGTGAAACGTCTCACGCGTATCCTTGGACGTTTCGGTGGCGTGGTGGTAGAGCAAGCCGTTCAATTGAGTATCCCTACTCCTGATCGTAGTACGCGCCTGCGTGCTGCGGCTATCAATATTCTCGGTGGCACTAACGATGCTCAAGCGGTTGAACCTCTGCTTGCACGTTTGAGAGATGCCGACTCCTTTATTGTTGAGCGGGCAACAAATGCTCTTATGCGTCTAGGGCCTACATTAACACTGATACCAGTACTTCGGAGATTAGAGTGTCAAACTGGAAATCGGGCTAGTGGTCCCTTGACGACTCGTGTGCGTTATGCTTCTCTAGCTATTCTGGGACATTTCCTTGATGAGCAGGATGAGCAGGATGAGCAGCGGCAGGTCTCTCTTGCGCAGTATCAGCAGATTATCGAGCACATTGTGCCTGTGCTGACTGCTCATGCTCAAACAGAGCCCTGCGCACAGTTGTCTCGTCAAATTCTGGTGCGAGAAGGGTGCAACGTCACAGGTGTTGGGGTTCATGACCATCGCTGGGAAAAAGTTATCGAAGCGCTTACCGAATATCTGCCATCGCAAAATGATGTAGCAGGTTCCAACGTAGTCTTAGTTTTGCAAGAGATCGGTGCGCCAGCGACGCCTCATTTGATCAATCTATTGAACCATCCTTCAGAAATTGTCCGTGTCCGTGTTGCTACCATTTTACAAGTGACACGTGATCTGCATGCACTGTCTGCAATAGCACAATTAGTGGATGATCCATCATTGACAGTCCAGCAACAGATTGCCGTAACTCTTTGTGTGTATGCACCTGAAAGCATTGTTGATCTGCTTAAACTGATTATAGATGGATCGAGCGATGGAGCTGCCGAGCGTTCCGCTCAAATTCTGGTCAGTATTGGTGCTCCGGTTGTCGAACCGGTGATAGAGGCGCTACCGAAGACTATACCTGGTCGTACGCGCCTCCTCGTGCACCTCCTAGAGATGGTGCATGACCCACGTGCCATTCCTGCGCTCATCGCTTTATTGCAGACGTCTCAGTTAGAATCGCTACTTTCTGTGGCAATTGTTCGCGCACTTGGACAATTCCAAGATCCGCAGGTTGTTCCTTCTCTGCTTGCGGTGCTTTCCTCTGCGGATATATTACTTTATGAGCAGGCTATCACCGTCCTTAGTCAGCTAGGTAACGTAGCTCTTCCGGGTTTAATCGAGAGTCTAAATGTGAAGCAAGAGATGGTGATACAAAGGATCAAGCGAGCTATTCTCGGTATTATGCCTTTTCCTGCTGAAAAGTTGATTTGGCTGCTTGAAGAGTGTACTGAAATGCAGATGGGGCATATAATGGATATTTTTGTGCAACAAGGTGCTGAAGCTGCTCTTGTGCTCGTTAAACATTTATTATACCCCAAGCGGCGTGTACGTAATGCTATTCAACAAGCATTAGAACAGGTAACAGGAGCTATCGCTGTGCCAGCCCTATTGGACGCTTTGGGTCAGCAGAAATTGTGCAAGATTGCCAGCACCTTTTTACTCAAGTTTCCCGATGCTGCTATTCCTCCGCTTGTAAACTTACTAGGAGAGCCTGAGCGTGGAAAGATTGCTGCTACCATCTTGCCCCAGTTTGGTTTGCTCACTCTGAGGCCGTTGATTACGGGACTAGATGATCAGAGGCCGATGGCCCATGAGTTTGCGTGTCAGATCATTGTCTCCTTAGTTGACCAGCACTCGGATAAGCAGGCCATTCTGCGCGACATCGTCCAGCTTTTTAATCCTCCTCCTCCCGTTCATGCACACGAGGAGTTGCTCAATCTACTAACACAGGAACTAGCTGACATCAGTCTTACTGCACTACTGGCCGGATTGGAAGATGCACATCTGATTGATAGTGTCGCCGAAGCTTTTGTACGTTTGGCGCGTAAGCCCGAGAAGCAAGCGACTGTATTGGATAGCCTCATAGCATCACTTTTTAAGGATGATAGGCGGCGAGGAGCAAAAATTGCATTGACTTGTATTGGAGCTGTTGCTGTTGTGCAGGTAGGAGACCTGATTACCGACCAAAATCAGCTTGTTGTCAAGTCAGCTAAGCAAATCCTGCGCGACATAGGTATCCCAGCTTTGCGGTTTATCTGGACGGCGCATAGTGACCGGAGCAATACAGCTCGGCGAGAAGCTGCAATAGAAGTCTTTCGCAGTATGCGTACAGAGGTTATCAAAGATGAGTTAATTACACTTCTCATGAGCGAGCGATATGATGATATTGCTATGGCCGTGGTGTTACTCCTAGAGCGTATCGATGCAGAAGCTAAGCAGCGCTATGAAGAGCGGGTGATGGTGCCAGAACTCATCGAATATATGCAGACGCACACAGTTGAGGGTCTCAATCTGCGCATCATAGCCCTGCTCTTGCTTTTGGGTGAGCAAGCCATTATCGATCACTTGATCCAGGCCTTAGAAGATTATCTCCATCCTCGCAAACAGCTCGTATACATTCTCCTACTATTAGGCAACGAGACCCAGCGGCTTCTTCTGCAAGTGTTCAACGATGCTGATACGGCAACGGAACTGCGTTCCGAGCTAGCGACTGTGCTCGGCATGGTATCCGCGCCTCAAGAAATTATTAGCTATGCTCGTAATATCAGTAGCTATGGCCTATCAACCAATCGTACAGGTATTCAATCCCCCGAGCAACTTTCAACTGCTCTGCGCAGTCTTGGAGGTTTACTTGCTAGTGGCTACTGGAATGCTCAGAAGCTACTAGAATTGCGTGATGCTAGCAAG
>Ga0137458_1000052_pt1 | contig 13118 bp, 12 predicted proteins | sample EasRivERMGT642_2_FD_102311 | JGI IMG/M metagenome (GOLD analysis project Ga0137458, IMG submission 102311) | Soil microbial communities from meander-bound floodplain in the East River, Colorado, USA - East River MetaG ERMGT642_2 | ecosystem: Environmental > Terrestrial > Soil > Floodplain ... | reverse complement strand
CAAACAATGGTGTACAATGATAGATTAGAAAAGTGGGTAGAGCTATTTGGTATGGGAATTTTTAGACCAGAAGTAACAAAACCACTTGGAATAACTAAACCTGTTCTAGCTTGGGGTGGAGGTATTGAAAGAATTGCAATGCTGAAATATGGATTGGATGATGTTAGAGAATTTTACAACAATAATTTGAGCTGGTTAAGGAGTGCAACAAAATGCCAGTAGTTGAATTATCTTACTCTAGACTTCAAAAACTACTTGGAAAAGTTTCAAAAAAACAAATTTCTGATTCCCTTCCTTTTCTTGGGTTGGATATTGAATCTGAAGACAAAGATCTAGTTAGAGTGGAGTATAGTCCCAATAGACCTGATTACTCTACTGATTTAGGAATCGCACTTGGTTTACAGGGCTTGTTTGGAATTAAAACTGGAGCCATAAAATTAAACATCAAAAAATCAAATGATTATGTAATTCATGTAGAACCATCTGTCACTAAAATCAGACCATTTGTAACTGGAATTGTTGCAAAAAATGGTAGAATTGATGATACTGTAATCAAACAACTGATGGCAATGCAAGAAGACCTTCATTTTGGAATTGGAAGAAAGAGAAAAAAATCTTCTATTGGAATTCATGATTTAGATAAAATCTCTTTCCCACTGAGATACACTACTACTAAAAGAGATCACAGATTTGTACCATTAAACTCTGATAAGGAACTCACAATATCTGAGATTCTTGATAATACTGATTTGGGTCAAGATTATGGAACAATTCTTGGAAATTCCCCTCAAGTTCCGCTTATTTTAGATTCAAAAAAACAAACTGTATCTTTTCCACCAATAATTAATGCGGCAGTAACTACTGTTACAACAAAAACAAAAAACCTCTTTGTTGAAGTTACTGGGATTAACAAAGATGATGCAGAAGACATGCTTTCTGTTGTTGCAACCATACTTCAGACTGCTGGATTTACTCTAGTATCCACAAAAATTTCTGGTGCTAAAAACACTTCACCAAAATTAGAACCAAAGAAAATACTGATTAATTCAGTTCTAATCAATCAAATGCTTGGATTGAATCTTACTAATTCTCAGATTATTTCTTCTCTCAAAAAATCAAGACTGGATGCTACTTTAAAAGGAAAAAATATTGTTTGCAGTATTCCTTCATACCGTTTTGATATATTTGGTCCGATGGATTTAGTTGAAGAAGTTACCCTAGGTTATGGAATACAAAATTTAGAGCCTATTTTATCTCCGTCTCAAACTTTAGGGCAAACAAATCCAATATCAATAAAACTAAAATCACTTAGTCTGATAATGATTGGACTTGGATATACTGAAGCACTCAATTCAAGCTTGACAAGTAAAAGAGTTCTCTATGAGATGACAAACAGAGAACCAATTAATATGATCTCAGTATTGGATTCAAAAAGTCAAGAACATACAATTTTGCGAGATTCTATTCTTCCAGGATTATTGGAAAATCTCTCCAGAAATATTCACACATCTTATCCTCAGAAATTATTTGAGACAGGGACTGTTTTTTCTCAAGGAAATCCGATTGATGAAACAACTAGTTTTGCAGGAATCAGTGCACATCAGGATTCAACTTTTACTGAAATTAAATCCATTTTACAATCTGCGTTAAAAACTGGATTTGATCTAGACATTGAAACAAAAACCTTTTCACATCCAATTTTTGAGGAAGGAAGAACAGCTTCGATTTCAGTACACGGTAAGACAATTGGAATTGTGGGAGAAATTAATTCAAAAACAATTGAAAACTACAAGATACGTGTTCCTGTAGTGGGATTTGAAATTTCTCTTTCTGGATTGATATTTGACTGAGTTTTTTGATGATTTTGCATTGAGAATCTCTGATTGTATTTTTTCTAGTTCTCTTTTCTAATTATGCTCACGGTGCTAACTCCTTTAGAATTTGTGCTTAGTGACTTTGATTCTTTGATATGTTATAGATCAATGGTTTTTAGCATAGCTAAATCTATACTTAAACGCCCAAGAGCAGGCACACAGACGGATTAGGATGACGCTGATCGTATTGATACCAATGATTTCTAATTCACCCAGGTGTGCTACAAGATGGGCAACCCCGGTTAGAAAACCCAAGGAGGTTTAGGCTAAAATTACCAATGATCTTGCGCGAGTCAGAACCGGGGAACATTTACAAATTTTCAAAAACATAAAACATCCCACATGATATGAGCTATGAAAATGGTGAACTATTGGTTAGCCAAACAAGAACCAGACGGACCTAGAGGATACAATTTTGAAACTCTAAAAAAAGATAAAAAAACAATTTGGGATGGAGTTCATAATAATCTAGCACTAAAACATATGCGAGAAATGAAAGATGGCGATCTTGTTTTATTTTATCACACTGGTGATGAGAGACAAGCAGTTGGTATTATGGAAATAGTTTCAGAACCATATCCTAATCCAAAAGAAGACAATAAACGATTCATTGTAGTTGATGTCAAATATAAAAAATCATTAAAACGACCAGTAACTTTAGATGAGATAAAAAAACAGAAAACATTTCAAAATTGGGAACTTATTCGTATTTCTAGATTATCTGTAATGCCTGTTCCAAAGCATATTTGGGATACTATTATTGATATTTCTCAAAACTAAATTCGGCATAATCGGTTTATTGATATAGTCGATTCATTTAATGAATGCATGGCAACAGCTTATGTTTTAATAAACTGTGAACTAGGTTCTGAAGAGGCTATTATACAGCAACTCAAGGGTCTAGATGGTGTGAAGGAAGTTCATGGTACTTTCGGAGCATATGATATCTTGGCCAAGATTGAGTCTGACACTGTTGAAAAACTTAGAGAAACAATTACTTGGAAAATCAGAAAAATTGAGAAGATTCGATCTACACTAACCCTCATGGGTATAGAAGGCCAATCATAAACACTCTTTTTTCTTATCATGATTTTACATTTTATTTTTGTTGTAAAAGAAGAGGATCGTGAAAAACGTAAACTAGAATTTGATTATGTACAACAAATGGCAAATTTTTACAAAGTTTGGATCAAAGAAAAATTTGGTAGAGACTTTGAAATTCAATGTGATGAATTAATTACAAAACCAAGAAGTTTATTTCAAAAATTAGATACACATACACTCATTAAAGATCATGAGCAAAGAGGAACCCAAATTTACCATTTCTATCTTTGTCATTTTAAACCCCTTTGGACTGATTGCACATGTGAAGGATATCATGCTGAAAACTTTGGTATGGTTTGGTGGCAACCTCCAAAAGATCCTTCTGACACATTGTTTCTTGCAGAAAAAAATTGCACTACTGTTTCTCATGTATTGGCACATGAGCTTTTACGAGCATCAGGACACAAAAAATTCATCGGAGATGTTCACGATATCTGGACCAAACATTTCTACGATCAATTGCATTTTGAACAATATGGAGCAAACTTTGAAAAAACAGAAGGAAAACCAATGTTTCTTACAATCGACACATCTAACTTAAAATAAATTTTCTCTAAATTGAAATTAACACTTTGTTACTGAATAAATATTATTTTCAAAATTTGCAGTCTTGAAATCAAGTTTATTTTCAGTATCATGTGTTCTGGATTTGCTCAAGTTTTCAAGCTCAACTAAAGCATCGCCTCTAAACCCTACTGAAGAACCATAAATTGCATCACTTAACATAGTTCCATGATCTCCTTTCTTAATGTCATCAACCATCTCATAGAATCGTATGGTTTCTTTTTTGTTTACAGGGTTTCCAATTGCTTTGTTATGTGCAACTGCAATGTACATTCCATTGTTTTTAACAGCGACAGGAATTTTATGATTTGTTCCACTGGCTCCTGGAATTGCTTCATTTACTAAAACCTCACATTTATGATACATGCTAGAAACATATGCATAGAATCTATACTGTGCATATTTCCCTGCGTTATCTTCTTCACATCCGACAAATACTTTATGTAAAAGTTCTAAAGCCTCATCATTCATACTCTGTAATCTATCGTCTATTCTTCCTCTTTCTAGAAGCTCTGATTTACATTCTTTTGAAATTAATACTAAAATGAAATCTGGCAAATTATAATTTTTTAGAGCAGCAACATATGCACCTGCTTGTGACATTCCAAATTTTGGAAAACCCTTATTGACCATCTAAACACCTTAATTTAGAATATTTGTAACTCCCCAACAATCAATTATAAAGCTGCTTTTAGTTTATAATTGTTCAGAAATTAACACGCCTATCATAATGTTTATTGCAATTTTTGAATTGCAAATATTAAATTCCGGTTAAACTAACCGAATGATGTGGAAATAGGTACTACTCCAGAATTAGTAACCCATGTTTACAAAAAATTACAAGAAAATATTCAAAAATACCGAAAAGTAATTGGAAGACCATTAACACTCACTGAAAAAATACTTGCTGGGCATTTTGATCAAGTCGGCGACAAAAATCTTGATGGAGGTAAAAACTATGTCTTCCTTATTCCTGATAGAGTAGCATTACAAGATGTAACTGGGCAAATGGTGATGTTACAATTTATGCAAGCAGAACTTAAACAAACAGCTTTACCAACAACTGTTCATTGTGATCATCTGATACGAGCACAAGTAGAAGGTGACACCGACATGAAAATTGCCCTTGATGAGAATAGTGAGGTTTTCAAGTTCCTGCAATCTGCTGCTGGTAAATATGGATGTGGTTTTTGGAAACCTGGTGCAGGAATTATTCATCAAGTTGTTCTTGAAAATTATGCATTTCCAGGCGGATTGATGATTGGCACTGATTCTCATACTCCAAATGCAGGTGGTTTGGGAATGATTGCTGTTGGAGTAGGTGGATTAGACGCAGCAGAAACGATGGCTGGAATGCCCTGGGAATTACTTTATCCAAAAAGAATTGGTGTAAAATTAACCGGGGAACTAAACGGATGGACTGCACCAAAAGATATCATACTCAAAGTAGCTGAAGAATTGACAGTTTCAGGAGGAACAAATTCTGTTATTGAATACTTTGGACCTGGAACAAATACTATTAGTTGTACTGGAAAAGCTACTATTACTAACATGGGCGCAGAAGTAGGCGCAACATGTTCTATATTTCCATATGATCAAAGAATGGAAATTTATCTAAAATCTACAAACAGAGAAAAGATTGCTGAACTTGCAAATCATAATAAAGAATTGCTTGTGGCAGATCCTGAAGTAGAATCTAATCCAGAAAAATTCTTTGATAAAATTATTGAAATTAATCTTTCAACATTAGAACCTCATATTGTTCGCCCTCATACACCTGATCTCGCAAGACCGATATCTGATTTAGCTGATGATGTAAAATCTAATCAATACATTGATTCAATATCTGTTGCACTGATTGGAAGTTGTACAAATTCATCTTATGAAGATATGTCAAGAGCAGCAAGTTTAGCTGAACAAGCAAAATTAAAAGGCATTAAATCAAAAATTCCTTTACTAATCACACCTGGTTCAGAACAGATCAGAAGTACTATTGAAAGAGATGGACAAATGCATTCACTAAAAGAGATTGGAGCTACGGTATTGGCAAATGCATGTGGTCCATGTATTGGTCAGTGGAAAAGACCTGAATTAGAAAATGATGAAAAAAATACAATTGTAACTAGTTTTAATCGAAATTTTCCAGGTCGTAATGATGGTCACAGAAATACTCTGAATTTTATTGGTAGTCCTGAAATGATCATTGCACTTGCTTTGGGAGGTAGACTTTCATTTAATCCTCTAAAAGATGAGTTGACCGCATCAGATGGAACAAAATTTAAACTTGAACCGCCAAAACCTGCACCCGAAGTCCCAAAAAATGGATTTGTGATACCTACAGGAATTTTTGTTTCTCCCCCTGAAAATTCAAGCAATATTGAAGTGATAATTGATCCTAATAGTAAAAGACTACAACGTTTAGAACCATTTTCTATGTGGGATGGAAAAGACTTTGAAAATATTCCAATAATGATTAAAGCAAAAGGAAAATGTACTACAGATCATATCTCTCCTGCAGGTGCTTGGTTATCTCTTCGAGGCCATATTGATAACCTCAGTGATAATATGCTCTTGGGTGCTGTTAATGCATTTAATGATGAAATTGGTAAAGGAAAAAATCTTTTAAACGGTCAACTTGAATCTTTTTCAAAAATTGCAAGACAGTATCAAGAAAAAGGAATGAGATGGATAATCATAGGTGATAATAATTATGGTGAGGGAAGCAGTAGAGAACATGCTGCAATGACTCCTAGATATTTGGGATGTGCAGCTGTTATTACAAAAAGTCTTGCCAGAATACATGAAACAAACTTGAAAAAACAAGGAATTCTAGCATTGACTTTTAGTAATCCCGATGATTACAATAAGATCCAAGAAGATGACAGAATTAGTCTTATTGGTTTGAATAATCTAGAGCCACAAAAACCAGTTAGGTGTATCATTAAACACAAAGATGGAACAAAGGATGAAATTTCTCTTAACCATTCTTATAATAAATCTCAAATAGAGTGGTTCAAAGCTGGTTCTGCACTAAATGTTTTGAGAAATAAATAATATTCTAACGTGGGGCCGACCGGAATCGAACCGGCGACCTACGGGTCACTACAGCTCCAAACTTACATCATCCGTGAGTCAGTTTAGCTTAGTTTACCTTTGGAGCCCTTAGCGGTGATCTATCGTATACACTGTCGCCCTACCAGGCTAGGCTACGACCCCACGAACAAGAATGAATTGGACTAGAATTTTAAGTTATTTTAACCAAGATTTATTTGCGATTAACCTTGTTCTACAACCGTCAAGGTAAATTATGGTAAAACCAATTATTTTAGTAATAGCAGCAATTCCTGCTATCATTGCAATTTTAATTGCTATTCCATTAATCACAAAATCTGATATTCCATATTCTGCAGCTAATCCAAATGATATAGTTGAAATTGAATACACAAAACACCAATTGAAAAAAATATCTTATGGTGTAACAGAAAGAATTGGAGCGCAAAAAACTGAAATTCTATTAATACACAATAATGGAGAAATAAAATATACCGTGACTGAAGATGGTTATCCAAAACCAGATGTTAAATCAAATCTGGATGATCAAACACTTCGTAAGTTAAAAGCCCTGATTAAAGAAACTGGATTTATCTCAATTCCTTCTGAATCATTTCCTATACGTGATAATGTAACTGATTTTCAAAAATCAAATATCAAAATTACTCTAAATGGAAGAGTTAATCAAATTAGCTGGCCAGAACAAAATGCAACTGATAAATTCATACCTCCAATAATTTCTATGGTGGAATCTCAACTTGATAAAATCACAGAACAAATTAGTGAATAGATACAAATAGGCTCTGATAAAACTCTAAACATGCTTCCACTTTCGGGCGAAAGAACTGATGCAAAAGGAATAATTAAAGACAAATCTGATTCTGGTAATATTTTACGTGGAACGTCTACTTTGAAACGTGGTTTTGCTCACATGCTAAAAAATGGTGTAGTGATGGATGTTACTACAGTAGAACAAGCTCAAATTGCAGAAGACGCAGGAGCTGTATCTGTTATGGTTTTAGATAAACTACCATCTGATGTAAGAAAAGCAGGTGGAGTTGCACGAACTGCAAGTATTAGAATTATTGAAGATATTATGGATTCAGTAACAATCCCAGTAATGGCAAAATGTAGAATTGGTCATGTCTATGAAGCAAAAGTTCTTGAAGAAACTAATGTAGATATGATAGATGAATCAGAAGTTTTGACACCAGCTGATGAAAACCATCACATTTGGAAGTGGGATTTTACAACTCCTTTTGTTAATGGAGCACGATCATTATCTGAAGCATTACGAAGAATTGAAGAAGGAGCTGCAATGATCAGAACTAAAGGAGAACCTGGTACAGGAAATGTTGCAGAGGCAATCACTCATATCAAAAAAGTAAATGATGAATTAAGATCAATAAAGGCAATTTATGATTCTGGTGATAATCAGGATCTAGTTAGAATGGCAAGAGAATTCAAAGTATCTTATGATATAGTTGAAGAAACTGCAAAACTTGGAAGATTACCTGTTGTTAATTTTGCAGCAGGAGGAATTGCAACTCCTGCTGATGCTGCATATTTGATGTCTCTTGGATGTGATGGAATATTTGTAGGATCTGGAATCTTTAATGCAAACGATGCCAAAGAAAGAGCAAGAGCTATTGTATTGGCAACTACTTTCTGGAATGAATCAGAAAAAGTAAAAGAAGCACAAAAAATGATTGATGAAAGACAATCTATGTTGGGATTAGATGTTAAGACTCTAGAATTAAGAATGCAAGAGCGTGGAAGTTCAGCATGAGTCTTACTATTGGAGTTTTAGCAATTCAGGGCGATGTACATGAAAATATTACATCTACTAAGACTGCCTTAAAAGAATTAGGCGTAGAAGGAACTGTTGTAGGTGTTAAAACTGCTGAAGATATTTCCAAACTTGACGGTCTAATTATTCCCGGCGGTGAAAGCACAACAATTGGTCAACTTTCCCTTGTAAACAGCTCTCTTAAGATAATAAAAGAAAAAATTGAACGTGGAATACCTGTATTAGGAATATGTGCCGGCATGATCATGCTCTCAAAGACAGCCAATGATCGTGTTGTTGGAAAAACAGATCAACCTCTTTTAGATTTACTTGACATTAAACTAGAAAGAAATTCTTTTGGAAGACAAAAAGAATCATTTGAAGCAGATATTTCTATGAATTCTATTAATATTCCAAAATTTAATGGTGTTTTTATCAGAGCCCCATCTGTTTCTGATGTCGGTTCTGGAGTAGAAGTTTTAGCAAAATTTAATGAAAAAATAGTTGCTGTAAAAAAAGGCAATATTATAGGTGTTGCATTTCATCCCGAATTAACAGAAGATGTTTCTTTACACAAATATTTTGTAAATTTGATTAAGAAATTAAAAAACTAGCCAAATATGAATACAAGTTATCAGCAATTCTTTTTAACTCCACTTTGGACGATTTTTTAAAATGAAAACAAATTTTGTCTTAGTTAGCATCTTGATGACTATTTTGATTGGTGGTACTTTTGGATTATTTCTTATTGATGATGCCTTTGCTCAAAATCTCTATGTAAGTAGTGATGATTCTGAAGCTTATAAAAAACAAAAAGAACTAGAGCAGAAAAAAGCTGACCTAGAAGCAAAATCAGAAGAGAAACAAAAAGAACTAGAGCAGAAAAAAGCTGAACTTGAGATTCATAGAAAAAACCTTGAAGCAAAACAATTAAAAAAATTAGAAGAATATGAAGAAAAATTAAAAGAAATTAAAGAAAAATCTCAAAAGAAAATTGAAAAAAATATAACTGATGATCAAGAAAACTTTTCTCAAAAATCTAAACAGCTTGAAGAAAAATTAATTAAAAAATCTGAAGAAATTCAAAAAAAACTCATGACAAAATCTGATAAATTAGATTCAAGAACCAAAAATATTCTTGATAAAATCAATAATGGAACATACATGGGAGAAAAAACTACTGCTTTTACTTATGTTGAAACATATGAATTAGTTTTTGATTTCGTAAATGCTTCTATGATAAATGTTAAATCACAAACATCTTCCATGACTGGAAAAATGAATTTTACCACATATGATAAAAGTAAATCTAATCTCAAATTAGAATTAGATGAATGTGAAATTACTGTTGATGAAATTATCTATAATTGTGGGTTTGGGAAAGCCAGAACCGTATCTTCTGGAGAATCTGGTGCCAAAGACTCTCTTGTAATTGTAGCATTTTTAGAAAATGACGTGTTAGAAGAAGTTCATACTACACTAAAGATTTTTCTAAATGCTGATATTCCTATTAACAAAATTGAACAATCACGAGTTTCAATTATTGGTCCACAAAGTAAGATTTCTGATTCGTGGTTTCTTAATGGAACTGCAACTCTAAGTAAAATAATTTCAACTTCAGAAAAAACTATCACTGGAAATAACTCTACCATTATACTTGAAGATGGAATTTCAACTAGTGATAAATGATGAAAAACAATAACATTCTTTTTATGTTTAGTTTCATCTTTTCTCTTATCTTAATTTCTTCATCTATTCAATATTCACTTGCCGATACTGGTGTTGTTTCTATAGATTCACATGATGTCAAATATGACATTAATAATGCTAAAATTGAATCTATTTTTCTAGACCCTGATTTTTTTGAATTAATTATTACTATGACTACTCAAGATGATGGAACTGTAGAAATTACGATTCCTAGAGATCTTTTGGATGCAAAATTTGAATTATCTGATGACATGTTTTTCGTTTTAGTAGATGGGTTTGAAACTGATTACGTTGAATCTGAATCTGATTCAAACTCTAGAACTTTAATGATTCCATTTTTTAGTGGTGATTCTGTAATTGAAATTATTGGAACACATGCACTAAATCCATTCATCTCAAATACTGAAATAAAAATTCCAGATTGGGTAAAAAATAATGCTGGATGGTGGTCCACTGATCTTATAGAAGACACCGAATTTGTCTCTGGAATTCAATATTTGATCAAAGAGGGAATAATGACTATTCCTCAAACTCAATCAGGACAGTCTACACACCAAAATATTCCGTCTTGGGTAAAAAATAATGCTGGATGGTGGGCAGATGGATTAATCGAAGACACTGAATTTGTCCCTGGAATTCAATATCTCATTACAAATGGGATTATTCACGTATGATTTAGGCTCAATTATCAGCTAAATTATGCATAGATTTCAAATCCTTTTTGAAAGATTCTAGACTTTCTGGAATTGTTATTGTGATTGAATCCTTTAATGAAAGATTTTTTGTCTTTTTTTCATTCCATACTTTGGAATTAAATTCTGTTATTTCTTTTGTAATTTTATTTTGATTGTATTTTGATTCTGTTTCTACTTGATGTTGTTTATGAATACTCTCTGTTGAATACAAAGTTTTCCAAAGGTATTCAGTGATAAATGGTGTAATTGGTGCTAATAATTTTAAAATGGTTGATAATGTTTTATGTAATGTGTATATTGCACCATCTCTTTCTTCATCTGAAAAACCAATTCCATACGCTCTCGCTTTAACCATTTCAATATAATGTGCAGCAAAAAGATTCCAAGTGAATTCTCTAATTGCAATTGCAGGAATAAAGAAATTATATTCATCATATCCTTTTTTACATTCTTTGATTAAATCATCTAATTCAGATAATATCCATTTGTCAGTGGTTGTCAGAGTTCCTGATTCAATTACGGGAAAGCTAGACAAAAATCTAGAAACATTCCATAGTTTACTGAGAAACTTTTTTGTTGATTCAATTTTTTGTTCATTACATCTAAAATCATATCCATGATTAATCTCACTTGCACTCCAAAATCTAAAAGTGTCTGCACCAAATTGTTCAATCACTGGTAAAGGATCAATTGCATTTCCTTTACTCTTACTCATCTTCATTCCTTTTTCATCAAGACCATATCCCATAATCCATGCCTCTGACCATGGTTTCTTTCCAGTAAGTTGTTCGCATCTTAGAAGTGTATAGTATAACCAGGTTCTCACAATATCTTTTGCTTGAGGACGAATTGTAGTAGGATACACTTTATTGAAAAATTCTTGATCTTTGTTAAATTTACTGACAAAAAGAGGCGAAACACTAGAATCCATCCATGTATCAAATGTTCTCTCTTCACCTACAAATTCAGTAGTTTTACACTTAGGACACTGATTAATAGGGCATTTTTCCATCCATGGCTTGTAGTATTTTCCAGGCTCAGGTACATGAGGTTCAGAACAATTTTTGCAATACCAAATGGGAATTTCAGTACCGTAGTATCTTCTTCTTGATATTGGCCAATCAATATTGATGGATTCTAGCCAATTCATCAGAATCTGCTTATGCATTGCAGGATAAAATGTAATTTCCTGTCCTAATTTTTTCATTTTTTCAATTGATTCTTTTTGTTTTAGATAATATTCTTCCATTGGAATTATCTCAATTGGATTTTTACTTCGTTCAGATACTGGAGTTCTATGAATTATGTCTTCAATTTTTTCTACCATCCCTTTATTTTCTAAATCTTCAATAATTTTTGCCCGTGCTTGTTTTGGTTTCAACCCAGCATAATTCCCTGCAGCTTCTGTCATTTTTCCATCTAATCCTATTGCAACAATTTCTTCCAGTTCTAGTTCTCTAAATAATGCTACATCGTTTTGATCACCATAACTACATACCATAACAGCACCAGAACCAAATTCTTGATGAGCTGAATGATGTATTTTTAGTTCAACCTCTGCATTAGTAATTGGTACAATCACTTTTTTTCCAATATATTTTGCATATCTCTCATCTTCTGGATTCACAATTATGGTTTTACATGCACAAAGAAGTTCTGGTCTTGTACTTGCAATGATTATCTCTTTCTCAGTATCTTTAATCTGAAATTTCATATAAACTAGTTTAGTTGGTAAATCTTCATATGTAATTTCTGCATCTGCAATAGTTGTACCTGAAACCCAATCATAATTATTTGGTCTATTTGCAAGATACACTTGTCCTTTTTTCCACAATTCAATAAATGTAGATTGTGTTAATGTTCTATATTCTTCAGAATCTGTTCTATAATAATTAGAGAAATCTCCACTGATTCCTAAATTTTTCATGATTAATATCATTTCATCTTCTAAATCATCTAATGCAGCTCTGCATAATTTTAGAAATTCACCTCTTTCAGTTTCACGCATTCTGATGTTATGTTTTTTCTCTGTGTAAATTTCTACAGGAAGACCGTTTCTATCAATTCCTATTGGAAAATATACATTCTTTCCAGCCATCCTTGCAGTACGTGCTATCATATCAATTTGAGAATAATGTGCTGCTGCACCTATGTGCCATGGTCTACCTGATGGATATGGTGGAGGTGTATCTATTGTAAAATTATCTTCTCTTGGTATAAATTCATAAATTTTTTCATTTGTCCACTGTTTGAGAATTTCTTTTTCTAACTCTGGGTTCCAAGCTTTTTCCGCAATTTTTGGTTCCATTTCTTAATTATCTTGAAATGTTT
>Ga0137458_1000051_pt1 | contig 13220 bp, 13 predicted proteins | sample EasRivERMGT642_2_FD_102311 | JGI IMG/M metagenome (GOLD analysis project Ga0137458, IMG submission 102311) | Soil microbial communities from meander-bound floodplain in the East River, Colorado, USA - East River MetaG ERMGT642_2 | ecosystem: Environmental > Terrestrial > Soil > Floodplain ... | reverse complement strand
TGGTCACCGGAAATGATGGGATCCGAGGTCGGGTCGATCAGCTCGTACGTGACCGTGTATGTGCCGAGTACCGGCACCGAAGTGACGAGGCGCACGATCTTGGCTGGAGGGCCGATGCGAATGAAGTTGCCCTTGTCCTGCGGGTTGGGCGGATAGGCGAAGAGTTCGCCGGGCTTGGTGGTGCGGTAGTAGAGGAAGTCGTCACCGATCGCGGCATCCAGCGCTTCGATGACGGCAGTGCGCCGTGCTCCCTTGGGCAGTAGGTACTTCGCGGCGAGTGCATCCTGGCGTTCGGGAATTGTCGCCTTGGCACCAGGAACCAAACCGTACTCGTCTTCGCGCACGGGCAGCAGCTCGACCACCTTGTGCGGATTCATCTGGTTGGCGGCACGCGTCTTGGCGTAGCGCGCACGAGCGACGAGCATCGCCGTCGCGTACATCCAAGCCTCCGAACGGTCGCCGACTTGCGGATCGGGGAACTGCCCCGCGAGGCCGTTCTTCAGTTGCTTGTAAATCTTCTCGCCGTGTGAGGGCTCGCCGCTAAGCGTAAAATGCCCGAACCGCGTGAACGCAGAGAGAAGCGGCATTGGGTCAGTAGATGAAGAGCACGAAGGGAATGTCGGCCGCGGCGCCCGCAGCGTTGTCGATGCGCACGCGAGCGCTGTTGGTGAGCGTCTCCGCCGTCGCAAATCCGGGCGTGGCACCGGTGGCATTGGCCACGTGGTCAGCGACGGGTGTCGGGAATGTGTTTGCAGGCCACGCGACCAGACAGTTGCCCGTGCCGGTATCGGTGAGGGTGAATGTTGCAGGCACGACACCACCAACCATTGTTGCCACCTTGAATACCGCAGGCACGCCGGCCGCATAGTGCACTGTGACGATCGCGAGTGGTGCGACCGTGCCGTAACGCACCAGCAGATTCTCGCCCTGATTGACGTCCTCTGCCGTGAGCATTGTCTCCGAGTCGGGGAGGGGCAGATCGGGGTCGTTGATCTTCTGTCCGCCACCTACGTCATCCAATCCCGGACGATACGGGGGCACGAGATCAAAGACGCATTGGTCGGGGGTCGCCATCGTTCTTCCTTTTTAGAGCGGGAACACGGACAGGTAGCCGAGTTCCATGAGGTAGCTGTCAACGCCCTGCGTCCCGACCGTCGTGGCGAGCGGAAGCGTCGGCTCCTGGATCGTCACGTCGAAGACGCTGTCGACTTCATCGAACGAGTCTTCGAGGCGCTTGGTGGTGAGCACGCTCGGCCAGTCGCGCGGACTGCGCGGCGTGCGGCGCTGGCGCGTGCCGTCGTCGAAGAAGACCGCAACCTGCTCACCGGGTCCCATTGCGTTGAACTTCTCGGCGACGGGAGTGACGATGTCCTGCAGCGACTCGGACCAGGGCATGGCACGCTGTCCGACGATTGGTGTGTAGCTCTCGTCGCTCACGCCGTTGGAGGTGTCGACGGTGATTGTCCACGGACCGCCACCGACAACGCTGAGGATACGCTTCTTGCGGAACTGGCCAAAGGCCCTGTCGTAGAACGCGATCGACTGCCCTGCGACAGGGTCACCAACAGGTCCTGTGTAGACACCGTTCTGCGTCTTGAGTACGAAGCTGGTCGCACTCGCGGCTGTATCGACGATCACGGCCTGCCCTGGATTGGCAAAGTAATAGGGCCATATCACCATGTCGTTCCAGCCGGCGCCATCGGGGTCCCACAGGATCTTGAATACGCAGTCGACATCCTGCGCAAGGAGCGTCGCTGCGAAGATTCCCTCATCGGCGGGCATCGAGCCAACCACGTGCGCGAGTGCGGCTGCGATCTGCGTCGGGTTGGGCAGGCGTGAGGACCCCGTTGTCGATGGTTTCAGCGTGAAGACGAATGCCGATGTACCGGGGGCGAAGATGCCAGGATAGGTGAAGGCCTTCTCCACGGACATGCCGGCCGTGTCTTCGACGAGCTCCTGAATCTCACCGTCATTGCCCGAGGCGGGTCGCGCCTGCTTCTCCTGGTTCCAGAGAATGCGGTACTCTTCATCGGTCGCTTCTTCGCGACCGCCGCTCAATCCCGAGCCGTCGAGCTGCTCGGTGACGGTGCATGTCGCCCCGATGCCCGGTGCTGGGTTGCTCCACGTCGCCACGGTGCCAGCCGCCAAGTTCGTTGCGGGACCCGTGTCGATGCCCTGCACCGGCACCTCGTCGCCGTCGAAGTACGTGTTGCCGACCTTGCATTCGAACTTGAGCCCGAGTGCGGTGAGTTCATCGTGCAGCGCGATGAATCCACCACCAAAGCTGGCCGATACGGTGACCGAACCTGATGCACCCACGGCCTGCGGCCTGTCAACACCCGAAGCACCGGCCTGCGATTCGAGCAGCGCACCACCAACCTTGTTTGGGTCGGTGGCATCGGCAACCAACTTGATGTCGTGATAGACCGGCATCACCGCATCGGCCATTGTCGACGCTTCGATCCAGGGTTGCGTACCTTCGGTCGTTTCGCTCGATGGGTCGTGGAACTCGTAGTCCCTACGCCAACGATCTCTTTCTCCATCCCGCGTCGGGACGCTCAATTCTCCGGGCAGATCGTCGATAGGCATTTAGCTCACTGGAGGGCGGTGTCGTTGGTGTGCTTGACGACTTTCTGCGTGAGGAGGTTCACGTAGGTGACGGCGATCTTCGTCTGGCCAAAGTTGCCCTGCTGCACTTCGATCGCGAGCACGCGAATCTTCTGTCCGTCGAGCAGGCGCTTGAGCGCAAGGCTCGTGCGGTCTTCCACCTGCCTGACGAATGACGCACCGCTGAGGCGTGGGATCTTGCGGTACGTCTGCCCGACGGTGGGTGCGCTCTTGAGGCTGCCCTGCTCGATGGTGAGCGCGAGTGCGACGGCTTGGTCGATGGGGTGGATCGCGTCGTAGTAGCCGTTGGTCGTCGTGAAGTCGCGAATCGTCGGATCGTAGTTGACCGCACGTGGCGGCGAACCGACCTTGCTGGGAGCCGGGTCGGCTTGTGGGTTGTAGCCGGCAGGTTGGAAGCCTGCGCCCGAGTAGCCTGCTCCACCAGTCGGCATCTAGATCAGACCTTCGGGCAAAGAGTTGGCAGCGAGTCGATGAAGGCAATGAAGGCCGCACGTTGCGCGTCGAGTGCAGCAGCGATTGCGATCACGGCGGCCGGGTTGAGCGTGTTGGGTGGAAACGGAATGATGATGGGAGGGATGGGCAAGTCGGGCAGCTGGCAGCAGAGTTCGGGAATTGCGGGGGGGAATGGCGGCACCGGTGGAAGCGGAATCGTGTACGGAAACGGCAGCGTTGGCGTGGGGGGGATAGGCGGCGATATGCAGGGCATCAGGTCACCGTGCAGCTATTGGAGGGGACGGCGGCCGTCGAGCCCGTGAGCGTCGCCACAGCGGTTGCAATCGCCGCGATGAGGGCGGGCGTCGGGGTGCAGGGCCCACCACCAGGGGGAGCGACGAATGAAACGGCGGGAGTCGCGAGGAGGTTGAGCACAGGCAATATGGTCTGCAGCGCGATGAGGGTGGGCGTAGCCTTCGCGACGGCGTCGGCCGGGACACCGGCGGGCCCGATCGACGTAAGCGTCGCTGTGAGGCGAATAGCGGCAGCCTGGAGGTTGGCGTAGCTGCCGAGCGCGTCGAGCGGGGCGGGCATTCCCGCGACGCCACCGAGGTCGAGTCGCGCCCCCGAGAACGCCCGCAGGTGATAGCCGGTGTTGTCGAACGTCTCCTTGCCCCACGGTGCCGAGTAGAGGCGTCCGGTCGGGCTGCTCTTCCACTGGATCGTTTGACCACCGGGCGTCGCACCAAGTGACGTGCAGAAGATCGACACCGAGCCGTCGAGGTGGCATCGAACGAAGTTCGACGCGAATCCGTACATGATGCTCTCGCCCTTCTGCACGGCGGGCAGATTCGGGACGATGCGCGAGTCGGCGAGGGGAATGAGGTACTGCTTGCCACCCTCCCACGCGGACAGCATCATGCAGCCCGCGACCACGTGGCCGTCTGCGTCAACTTCAGGGTCGAGCGGTCGCGCGATGAAGCCTAGCGGTCCTGCGTAATCGTGATAGGCGCTGCCCTTCTGACCATAGGTGTCGGGCTGTAGGATGAGCCAGCCGTCGTCGTCGATGTCCGACGCACGGCAAAGGTACGCGTCCCAGGTGAGTGCGTTGGTTCCAGGCAAAAGGCTATCCCTTGTTGGTCAGTATCTGCTCAACGGAGCGCGGTCCTGGGCAGATGCTTGACCATGCCGGGCGGAAACTCCAGTGGCCCGAACACCAAGTCGGCGGGACGTGTGAGCTCGATCTCCGTCTCGGCTTGGGGGCCCTCGCGCTGCGTCACTCCGCTCACGTAGTAGGGAGCCTTGATGCCAAGCAGCTCGTCGTCCACCTCAATGACCGTGTCCGTCGTCCACACGAAGCTGAGGCCACCATACAGGCTCGGTGCGCGGTAGCCGCTGACCGTGTAGTGCAGCTTGTAGCTGGCGCGGTTCGCCTCGGCCATGTGACGACGCGCGAGGAACACTGCCTGCTCAGTGGTGCGTGCGTTGGTGCTGCGGATCGTCTTCGACTTCCTGAAGCCGAGGAAGTCCATCTCGTCGTCGAGAAACTGACCGATCGCTTTTGCGTGGTTGTTCTTGCGCCCCGCGCCATGACCGTAGACCTGATAGAGCGCGAAGCGATGCTCGGTGCCGTTGTCGAACGTGCACGACTTGACGTTCGTGTCTTGGCTCGTCTGGTCGAGTGTGCGACGGATACGCCCGATCGGGTCTTGGTTGGCGTTCGGCTCGCTGAGGATGAACTCGTCAGCCCCTGCCCACAGGAACAAGCCGACTAGATCGAGGTAGCGCTTGACGAAGTCGTAGCGGCGCTCGCCGAGCTTGGCCTGGATGACCTGGTGCACGATGCCGTCACCTCGACCGCCCGAGCCAGCGTTGGTGAGGATCTCTTCTACGTTGCGTGGTGGCGCGAGCTCGCGGATGGCGACGCCCGCCTTGAGCTCGCGGTAGGCGCGGTTGGTGGCGCGCAGCGGATATTTCTCGAGCCCGACCTCGTCGAGGTTCTTGCGCACCAGGTCGAAGTACGTCTTCTCGTTGAATGCACGCTCGGCGTCGATGAGGTCGTCGTGCATCGGCGCGAGGATGTCGCGCCCACGAATGGTGAAGTCAGTGCCACCGCTGCTCTGGGTCGCACCGACCGCGTCGATGAAGCCCGTCTGTTGCAGGTTCGGCCCGATGTAGAGCTTGAAGGGGTCGTTGGGAAAGTACTTCTTGAGCAACTGCGCGGCGACGCCGCTGTGGCCGAGGCGCATCGACCACGCCGCCGGGTGCACGAAGACGCCGCTCTTCACTTCGCAGCTCTCGGCGATGAACACTTCGCGATCCGCCAGCACGAGGCGGAGCTTGTCGTCACCTTGTCCTATATTTTCGGGATCGAAGCGCGGCATAAAGGGAGGGCGACTAGGAGGCTGGCGATGTTTTACGTGTTGACGAATGCCACGGGCATGAGAATGCGGAGATTTGCTTCGTTCGACGAGGCTCTCATCTCAAAGAGGTTCCATGAGAAGCAGCCACACGATTGGGCGCTTCTCATCGACGTGGCATCGCTAGTCATGAAACTGAATTAGGAAAAGGAGAGTCCCACATGGGTAGCCGAAATAATCCCGGGAAATTTGATTGCCTTGCTGCTGCCGAGCCAGATGAGCCGACCTTCACGTTGCTCGGGCGTGACCCGTGTGCTGCCGCGACGGTCGCGTTTTGGTGCATGCTGCGCGACAATGTGAGGAACAATCCGGCCGATGCATCGCAGCTCAAAGAAGCAAGCGAGTGCGAAGACGCGATGGAGCAGTGGGCGATGAAGCTCGGCAAAGCCGACGAAGTTGAAAAGGCCATGATCATCATGGCGACGATCTATGCAGCCCTCGATCCGAAGGCGACTCCGCCCGATGGTCCAGGCGATTTGCCCACCAATGGCGCAGCCGAAGAAGTGACGCAGTTCTAAGCAGCGATGGCGGCGGGGTAGTATCGGATTCGAAACCCCGCCGGCACTGCAAACGCGTCGTCGACGTTGTTGATCTGCAACAACTCGACGGCGTGCGTTGCGTCGCCGTAGATGGCGGAGGAGACGTCGGCGATGGGCATCGTCATCGGCACGATGAACTGCGCGATCGGCGTCTGTCGGTCGAGAATGTTGTCGAGGAGCTTCTGGTTCGAGGCCCACAGCTCGCGCATCGCGTCCCACAGGCGCCAGTTCTCCGGGTGTTGCAGGAACTCGAGCGCACGGTCGGTCTCGTCGAGGATGGCCTGCAGTCCGCGCACCTTCGACTCGAGCAGATTGAGGAACGCCTCGCCCTGGTCGACGAAGGCGAGGATCGAGTTGGTGATGTCGCGAATGTCGTCGAAGATGGTGCCCTGCACTCCGCTACGCGCAGCCTCAACAGTGTAGCGGTCGATCGACGAGGAGATCCCGACGACGCTCTTGCGGATGAGCGCGTCAACGAGGAAGAGCTGGCTCTGGTCCTCGAGGAACTCGAAGTCGGCCTGTTCACCAGACTGCAGCTTGGCTTCGAGCGACTGCGACCAGTTGATGCAGACGGCCTTGATGGTGCCGACCTGCGGCACGACCAGGTCGTTGGCGGTGCCGGTTTCGAACAGGTCGCGCAGGCGGTCGAGGCGTGCGGGATAGAGGTCCGGATACTGAATGAAGGTCTCGTGGAACAGCGCCGTCACATGCACCTCGTACAGCTTGCGCGCGAGCTTCTCGATGGCGCCACCGGGTGCATGCGGATACTCGTGCACGTGATGACGCAACGAGCACTTCATCGACACACGGTTGACGGGAAACTCCACGCCACCGAAAGATGCGCGCGGCAGGCGCTGCAGCGCGGTGGGCTGGGGGAATAGCAGGGTGGCCATGCGCTACTCCGCCTCGGTCGGTGCACCGGCGTTGGTGCGGCTGCCAGGAGGAGCCTTGGGGGGCGGGGCCATGGCGCCGTCGACGAGATTGGTGACGTGGACCTTGAGGCCTTCGTTGGCGAGCCGGCGCAGCGCAATCGATTCCTCGAGCTGACGCTTGGCGGTCTCGCGCGTCATGCGTTCGGCTTTCTCGATGTCCTCGCGCCCACCAGCCATGATGCTGATGCCGCGCAGAATCTGCTCGCCGATACCAATTTTGACGGTGCCCGTGCTCGCGGTGGTGGCCTTCTTCTCGAGGTCGTCGGCGTCCTTGTATGCCTTGTCGACCGATTCCTTCTTGACCTTGCCGGCCTTGATCTGTTGTGCGAGGGTGCCGGCATCGCTGCCCGCCGTTATCGAGGCCGCAATCGCCTCTTCTTGGTCCTTCTTCTTTTTTTCGACGATCGAATCGATGAAGAGCTTGCCAGCGTAGAACGTTGTCGCCGTCATCGACGCGATGGCGAATGCCGCCGACAGGTTGCCCATGACGCCGAATCCACCACCAGCTCCAGGGCCGGCGTTGCCGCTCATGGCCTTGAAGACGTTCTCGATACCGGCACGGATCGATTGTTCGATGCCAGCCTTGGCGATGGCGAGCCCGAGTGCTGCCGGGATAGCGGCAAAGGGATTCTCCGCGAGCCACACCGCCACGTCGCCGAACGCGCCCACGATGGCCAAGGCTGACTCGCCGAGCTTCTCCATCTGCGGCAGCACGCGGTCGACAAGCTTGTCGGCGATGTCCTGCATTCTGTTGTTGAACTTCTGCGTCTTGGCCTCGGCGGTGTTCATCGACTTGGCGAATGCGTCGGCGAGGTTCGTCTCGGTGAGCGTTGCCTGGCGCAAGCGGTCGAACTCCTTGGCCACCGCGACGAGCCCCGCCTGGACCTGATAGGTGCCGTTGGCGCCAAGCTGCGCAAATCCCTTGGCCATGCTGGGCATCGTCTTCGGGTCGAAGTCGACCATCTTCCCACCGCCACCCTCGCGGTAAGTTTTCTCGAATCCGCGGGTGAAGCGTCGTGCACCAGAGTCGGCGACGATCTTACCCATCTTCAGGTTGTCGCCCTGGGTGCCGCGCAGCATCTCGAGCACGAGCTCCTCGGGGCCAGTGAGCTTGTTGTCCTTGTCGAAGGCCTTGCGCCCCGTGAACTTCTCGTACTGCTTGACGCGCGCCTCCTTGGAAAAGAGGTTGAGGAACGACATCGCGCTGGTTGCAGCCTGCGTGGCGCTAGCAGCACCGCCGCTCTCACGCGTCTTCTGCACCATGGCACCGAGCGTGACCATGTTGCCTTCGGCGCCACCACGAAAGATGCCCGACGCAGCGCCAACCTTGGCCATCTGCTTGGCCAGGTCTTTGATCTCGACCGCGCCCACCTTGCCTTGGCCGGCGATGGCCATCATGACCGAGCGCACCTTGGAGGCCTTGTTGTCGACGTTGCCGAGCGCATTGCCGACGTCGCCTGCAGCGTCAACCATGTCGGCGAAGCTCGTGCCCGTTGCACGGGCGAGCTTGCCCATATCGGCAAGAATCAAACGACCGCTCTCGAGATCGCCAGTCTTGGCGACGTACTTCTGCAGGCCTTCGAGCGCGTCGCCGTACGAGAGCGCGACCGCATTGGCAGCGCTCTTCACGTCCTTCATCACTTCCACAGAGTCTTGCATCTGACCCTGCTTGCCCTTGGCTCCTTCGACGTAACCCGAGTTGGTGATGTCGGTGACGGTCTTTTGGTTCTTCACCGACTCGCCGACCATGCTGCCGACGTCGAGGTTGACGCCCGCACCGCGCATCAGTTGCGAGGCTGCACGTGCGCCATACGAGAGCATCGGCGTGACCGGGGAGAAGTTGCGGCTCGCCCAGTAGCCCATGCGATAGGACATGTCGCGCCCACCAGGACCACCGCCCCTGCGACCTGCACCACCCACTCCGCCACCACCGCGCGCAAAGTCGCGCTCGGCGCGCATCTGCGCCTGAGCAATCATGCGACCGGTGCGAGCCGCATCGCCAACCTTGGTCTTTTGGATGCGCGCCTCGTCGTGGGCGCCCTTGCTCGCCTCTTCGACGATGGCACGCCGCCGCTCCTTGGCACCCTTGCGCTCGTCGTCGATGCCCTGCTTGATCCGCATCAGCTCTAGCTGACGGATGTGTGAGTTGGCGCTTTTCTCCTCTTCTAGCTTGGCCTTGGTACCTTGCTTGGCTGCGTCGATGCGGATCTTTTGCTGCGCGCTCTCGTCGGAGGTGACTTTGGCACTCGCTGCCTTGGCTGCATCGGTGAACGTCTTGAAGACCGTCGAGAACGACGCGTCCACACTCGCACCGACACGAATTTTTAATTGCACGGTCTATCCGCCTCGCCTCAACCGACGGCGTTCTCCACGGCGCGCAGCTCCGCGAGCAAGAACGCGAGCAGCTTGCGCGTGCGCAGTTGACGCGCGGGCATCATCTTGTCGACCATCCCTCGGCCGATGAGCTCCATCAGGGCGCGCACGTCGTCATCATGAGCCGGCTCAGCAACGGGGCTGTGCGCGATGGTGACGCGCTCGAGCGTGTCCCAGATGCGGCGAATGGTGCCCGAGGGCCACGCCGCACCGACCATCTCGTCGGAAGCAGCGAAGTACGGATCGCGTGCGTCGTTGGGGTTGGTCGCGCAGCGCCCCACTGCCAAGCGCACCAGCGCATCCTCGTATGCCTTGATCATCAGCGGTCCATTCGGATCGCCGTCGGGATAGAGCAGTTGCACCTCGCGTGCGGCCTCGGCGAGCACTTGCTGCAGCTCACTCTCGGAGAGGAGCTTCACACCAACAGCGACCTCGCCGTGAGGCACGTTCTGCCAGTCGCTGCAAAAGTGCTCGGGCTTGAGCACCTCGATGGCGAGGGGCCGGGGAGCGTCGAGGGCGATCCTCTGTGCGAAAGCGGACATCTAAGAACGCAAAAACCCCGGCAAGCCACGGGGCTCGTCGGGGTGGGGGTGGGTCGCCATGGGATGCGGTGACTCGTTATGGTTCGTGATCGTCGGGCTGCTCGAGTTGTCTCTGGTGGTCTTTGGCTAGCTTGCGGCTTCGCTCTTCGATGTCGTGCCACTCGGTGCGGAGGTGGAGCCAGATTCCGAGTTGTCCGTTAGTGAGCTCCACAGCTGGCTGGCCATAGTAAGCGCTAAGCTCGCGCGAATACCGGGCTCCAAGCGATAAAAAAAAACGAGAGCCTCGTCACGCTCACCGCTGGCGAGTTTGGCGATGGCGTCGACGTAGCCTTTGGCGTCGAGCTTGGCGATGGTGGGCGACACCTCGTCCTGCCACGACTTCTGCAGCTCGTACATGTACGCGATGGCTTCACGCCCATAGGCACCGCGCACCTCGTCGCCGTCGCTGAACATGGGCTGACGGTCGTCCTTGGGTGAGTCGGGGTCGAGGTACGCCGCTGCGATGGCTTCGACCATGACGGCCAGGTCGTAGACGGGCTCACCGAGCTCGGGCTTTTCGACGCCACCAATGATTGCGCGTGCTCGCGCTGCGACCAGGACGCGCTCCTCTTCGAGACCGTTGAGTGCGCGCACGAGGGCGGGCACGCCGGTGCCGTCGCCACCGTCGGGCGGAGGCAGCTCGGCGACCTTCTCGGCGCGCACGCCGCGAGCGATGGTGGAGAATTTAGGCATCTAGCTCCTAACTACGGGGGATTGTCTATCCAGAGATAACTGGCGCCGCACCATCGAACCTGAATTTGCCACGCGATTCGCCATTTCTTGAGTTCGAGGTGTAGTTGACGCTCTTGAGGCGTCCGACGAACTCTTGGAACTTGCCATCAGCGAAGATCGTGATCGACACGTCGCGCTTGTTGAGGATGGTGCCGAGGAAGTCGACCGGGGAGCCCGCGACGGGAATCACACAGTCGGCCTCGAGCGTGCACGTCGAGATGCCATCGCTGTGACCGAGCACGCCCTCGGCACCGAACTGCAGCTCGTCGCCGCTCTCGATGTCGAAGGTCACGCCGGACATCGTCGCGAGCTTCTTCTTTGCGAGGTACACTGGGAACGCCCTGAATTTCGATTGAGCCATGGGTCAGAATTCTCCTGGTCGGTTGCTCGGTGGCGGTAGACTTGCCGCGAGCGACCGGGATGCCCGGATGGCTCGCGTGATTACTTTTTCTGTTTACGTACGGGCGTCGTCAGCGTTGCTTCAGGCGTCCAACCGAGGCCGAAGTAGCGCTGCCGCAGTGTCGCGCGGCTGATGCTCGTGCGCTCAGCCCATTGCGGCAGGGTGAGCGTCTCATTCTTGTACGTGATGGTTGCGTACGAATTGTTGCAACGGCGCGTTTCGACCCAATCCCCAACCGGCGTTGTCAACGCGGCCTTAATACTCATGCCTGCACGATCGATCCTGTTCAGGATGGTGTGCACGTCGATTCCAACGCGGTCAGCCCAATCTGAAGCTGACATGGTCTCACCGGCGTGCGTCAGATACCGGGTGCGACGCGTGTTGCGGTTCTGGCGCTTGCGTGTCGCCCAGATGCAATTCGACTTCCAATAGCCAAGGTTGTTCTTGGTGCGCTCAATCGAGAGGTGAGGTGGCCGCTCGCCCATATCGGCGAGAAAGTTCTCGAACGATTGCCACCGCTCGCAGACGCGAATGCCGCGTGCCCCATAGTTCTTGTACGCGTGGTCGTCCTTGTTCTCGCAACGGCCGAGCATCGACTGCCAGATTTTGTATGTCGGGCTCGTTTGCCCATGTATGGCGTGGCCGTGCTTGATCTTGCGTCGCTCACGGCAATCGATGCATGCCCCAACGGGCTCATTATCCTTGCGACATATGGGGGCGCCGTGTTTGCCGCAGCCACAGACGGCTTCGACGCGGTACTTCTTGCCGTCGCGGTATGGGGTTCCGACCGACTTCCAACCAGATTTTTGTTCCATGAAGGGCGGTTTATCATGGCCGCCCTATACATGTCAAACGCTTACTAGTTAAACACTAGTGACGTTGCGCACGGAAACTCCTATCTGGTGCTGGTTACTGGCGGGAATGACAGGAACCGCGCTCATGATTCGAGGCGTCGCACCACCGCTGTACTGACTGATGGGTGGATTGGCGAGCTGTTGGTTGGCGTCGAGGATGGGCAGTCCAGTCGGTAGCCCAATCCCTTGTGACAATCGCGTCAGCTCGGCGCCGACGGTTGCGTTCCACAGCTCTGGGTAGGCAACACCCGACGGAGGACGAGGAAGCTCCTCGGCGGGGTTGTCGCTGATGCGCGGGTTGGCCGGTAGGAACTCCGTGGTCCAGATGAGCTCCAGGTCCTTGAGCACGAAGTCGGGCACGGTGGTGCCGCTCGTGTCGAGCACACGATAGTCGGGATTGACGCCGTTGAGGCAGTGCGTGGTGATGCTGCGACAGATGCGCACCGAGCCATCGGCGAACGTGAGCAGCGGAGTGACGCCCTCGCCGAGTGCAGTCTCCTGCGTGGCGATGCTGGCCTTGTCGGCGCTCTGACGCTGAGGAGCAACTCCCGGCAGCGGATTGAGGAACACCGACGAGTCGTAGTAGGCGTCGGGGTCCTGAGTCTCGGCAGCAGCACGCGTCGCGGCAAAGGTTGCCGCGATGACGGACGGGTGCGTCTCGACGTTGAGGCCCCACAACACCTGAAAGCGAATGTCGTTGAGCGTGGTCTGCGCGAGCGAAGCCGCAGCGACAAGCGTACTCGTTTCGCAATAGACGAGCTGCTGCAAGAGACCGACGGTCGGTGCAGCCTGCGCATTGAGCTGCGTCTTCCACGTCGCTGCTTGAGTGGAGTCGAGCGTTGGATCGGCACAGGCAACCGCGATGCGGTCATACTGCGTCGGGAAGATCGCGCTCTGCAGCGTGGCTGCCGAGTCGTTGCCTGCTCCACCCGTGAAGCGGACGCCTCCGCCAGTCATGGCGGCACCGCCGGTGGGCGTGGAGACGAAGCCCGCGGGGGCTTGGGTCACGTCCTGGAAGACGCAGTGCCAGTTGTTGCGCACACCCTTGTTGCGAGTGGTCAAGGTGACGACGCCCGCAACGTTGCCCGCCGTGAAGGGCAGGCGCGTGTTGCCGTTGATGGCGTTCTTGATCGAGACGGCGACGTTGGTGACGGTGTCGCTGGCACCGATGTTGGCCGTGACGAGCACGCCCGACAGTCGGTAACCGACGGAGCCACCCGCAGTCCATGCACCCGTGATAGTGATGGTGGCGGTGGCTGCAGCCTCCGCGCCACCCGAGGCCTCGGCCTGGGCTGCAATGTAGATGCTGACGCCCTCGATCGCGAGCGC
>Ga0137458_1000050_pt1 | contig 13295 bp, 10 predicted proteins | sample EasRivERMGT642_2_FD_102311 | JGI IMG/M metagenome (GOLD analysis project Ga0137458, IMG submission 102311) | Soil microbial communities from meander-bound floodplain in the East River, Colorado, USA - East River MetaG ERMGT642_2 | ecosystem: Environmental > Terrestrial > Soil > Floodplain ... | reverse complement strand
TGACGATGATCCTCAGCGGTCCTCTCAACACAGGATTGCCTTCGATTGATCATTGGCTGGTAGACCAGATGGTGCCAGAAGGCCACACTCGGCAGAAATTACCCCTCGTCCTGCAGTTATATATTCTGCTGGTTGTCGCTGGTACACCTCAGAAATCATCGTATGCCGCTGGCATCAGCTTGTTTCGGACCAACCCGCTGGCCAGAGGAAGTAGTCCACAAGGCCATCAGTATAAGCCGGGTGCAACACAAACTGCAGAGATGACGCGACGTGGTATGCTTAAGGATTGGGCTGTAAGTGCGGCAGCAGTGGCTAGTATTACTCTGCTTGGCATTCCGTTGCGCATCTTTGGGCATGATCCAAATGCAAGTGTTACTGATATAAGTGATAATACAGCTATCTCTGCTAACACGCCAAGTACTTCTTCTATTACCACTGATACTCCTAGCACCTCCAGCCCTACTAACACGCCAAGTACTCCTAGTCCTACCGATATTCCTAGCACTGCCAGCCCTACTGGCACGCCAAGTACTCCTAGCACTACCGATACTCCTAGCACTGCCAGCCCTGCTAACACGCCAAGTACTCCTAGCACTACCAGTCCTACTAACATCCCTAGCCCTACAGCTACTAGTGCTCCCAGTACAAGCATAGCTCCGCTTCCAGTGAGACCTGTTGCAGTAGGTCAGAGCATTGCACCAGCGAGTGCAGTCCCGATAAATTCCTCAGTTAGTTTCATTATTGCATCATCTCAGGATGCTGCAATTCTTATCCATCTCCCGAATGATACATTCGTTGCCTATGATGCAATCTGTACCCATGCAGGATGCACAGTGAAATACCAGCAGAATACCCATGTCCTGACATGTCCCTGCCATGGCTCTCAATTTGATCCCATTCACCGTGGAAGAGTGCTCCAAGGGCCAGCAGCTGCACCTCTTACTCCGCTCTCCATTTCTATTGATAGCACTGGCGCTATTAAGCTTAAGTCCGTCCCAAGTTGAAAAAGAGCGAGTGTTATGCCACCTCCCAAATCTCAAGAATGCCAGCAAGCGTGCTTCATCAATAGATCACGAGCGAAAACCCATTTTTGAGAGTAACCGCCCGCTTTTTCTGAGCCGAGCGCCAAGCATATTTGCTCATCCCCACTTTTTTACGCAGGATATTCAGCTTCTCCTCAGGAAAATGTTCAGATGCAGCAAGGACCACACTCCTCAGTTCAGTACGAATAGCATTGATGTATGCCTCAAGTTCTGCCAGCCAGCCAGCATCGTAGGGTAGACCCTGGACGGCCAGCCGTGCAAGATCCGCCCATTGCCGGGCTGGGGTACGCATAGCATCAACCCTTTGCTTGATAAAAGCTGTAACTTCATCAAAATCTGGTATAGATGTGAGATTGGGCATTCTGAAATCTCCTCTTGATTATCTCTATCTTGCCACATCCTCCAAGCTTTTTTAGTATACCATCATTAATAGCGTGAGTAGAGGCCCGGCTGTTTCTCTTCCTAATCCCCAAGACTGCAAGAGGCTTTCCAGCAGAGGCCTCTTAGCCCACAATCCTATGAACATAGTGCTGCGTCTCCAAAGGCATATAAGCCAGCCAGTTTGCCCCTCCTCTGTTAACAGCACGAGTGACTGCGGAAGGTCCTGCATTATAAGCAGCCAAGGCCTTAGCGTAATTACCACCATACGAATTATCTAATTGTGCCATGTAACGAGCCGCACCGTAGAGTGACGCAACCGGATCATAGGGATTGATGCCCAGGCCCGCCGCTGTACTAGGAAGGAATTGCGCAATCCCTACAGCCCCAGCCGGAGAAATTGCATTGGGATTAAAACTACTTTCTGCGTTAATCTGGCGCACAAAATACTCTGGTGGAATACCAGCACTGACTGCAGCTTGTCTAGCAATAGCCACATAATCGCTCCTCGGTAAGATGCCTGGTCCGGGATCACTCACCTGAGGGGTTGGACCTGTTTGCGTGACTGGCGCATGATCACCGATGAGAAGGCTCCAATTTATCGGATCGCGGTGCACCCACCGAACCGCATTGCCAATAATGGGAAGGTTTGCATACCTATCCGAAAGCGGGCTGAACGAGAAGAGGGACAAAAGGATGAAGATGGCTACAGCACCCAGGGGCATGCCATGCCGGAGAGGAAGATATAAATATTGCGGCTTGGACATTTTGCTTGCTTGTGTTGCATCCCCTCGCCTCCTTGCCCCGGGAATAATTATCGACTGCCTGCTCGTTGTTGTTGTCATGGTTGCTTGCAATACAGCAACCAATGACTCTGTTGTTGGTGTATTGCCTCGTGCATCTATTATGATATCTTGATCCACGGATATTGCTGAATATAGACTATCGGTGATATGCTCTTCAACAACTGTTATAGCAACTGATCTGGTTTCTACAAGATGTGCAGAGGAAGTCGAGACAGGGGCAGGCTCTTTCCTCGGGGAGTCAACCATAGAAACTGGCATTTTTCTTGAGGAATTGAACACAGGGGGGGGCTTTTTTCTTGAAGAAGGATTGGATACAGATTCGGGCATTGAGGGAGATTTAGATAGAGAAGCTGATCTTTTTTTTGAGAAATTGAACACAGGCTCTGGATTCATCAAATCACGGTGTGGCTATCCCTACCTTGAACCTTGAGGTCTGAGGTACATCGTGTTTAAGCGAATGGAAACGCCACCTCTCCTTTCGTGATGCTATTGCTCAGCGGACAATTACCTGAACATTTGCAGTCTACCCAAATGAACTGAGCTACGTCAATTGGTTGGGCACAGAAGAGGGTAAAAAGTAATGGACTTTTGGGCCAATCTTTACCAGATCTTTACCACATCTTCATACACATACCGACTCAAGACATCCTCCACACCTATTGGCAGTGAACGATGATGCATATGTTCTCTTGTGCGGTCAAGCTGACGATCCGTCCCTTTTTTATCTCTAGTCAGAATGGCTAGTGCTCTCATCAAGCTGAACGCCTTGATGAGAGCACTAGCTGTTTCGAACATCAGGCACTCTACACACCACGCGCAGCGTTGTAAAGAGCTACCTCAGGTTCAAGCTTCATCTCTCGCGGGCGTACTGTCTTGCGTTCCGGTTGACGGAGGAGGCGCACAGGCAGATGTGGCTCCATAGCTCGCAACGCATTGAGGTAGACCTGCTGCTGCTCATAAATGACGCCGTTTGAGCCCAATGCCCACCATTCGGATGGCGTGAAGTACGCAGAAACCTCGGCCTCCGGCCCGCTACGTCCGTACCACTGGATCAGGTGCAGATTATCGGATTGCGCCAGCCAAAGGGCTAAGTCCATCAGCTCAGGATTTTCGGTGAGCTTGGCCATCCCATAGACATGCCCCATCAACTGTAAGATGACCTTCTGTGCTTCATTGCCCAGAAAAAATTCCATACCACCGCTTCCTGCCCAGGTTGAGGGATAAATCGGTAATGGCAAGTGATGCGCATGAGCACTATGACGATCAATCAACTCACTGACGGTATGCGTAGTCACGCCGCTCCTACCCAGTTCGCCGGGAAGAGCACGCATAAACTCGAAAATACCGCTATCCTGACGATGGTGTTCGCCAAAAGTCTCATAGTCCCATCCTAGCAAAAGCATGTCACCCCACGTACGCCCAATCCAGTGTGCGTAGGAGTCTGCATAGAGCGGAAAGCCGGACCAACTGCGATTGGAGAAGCGATAGCCGACGTCATCGCTCAATTCCAAGTGCCGCGCTAACAGATAAGGAGGATGCTCATACTCCTCTTTCCGTGCAGAACGTTTTCCATAGAGAGCCGCTCGCGCTGCCTTTCTATCACCAATTGGCTGCACATAAGGGCCATCATCACCATAGCGATAGAGATGCGTACTCTCACGCCATCCCATCACCCAGGGACGACCATCCATTAAGGCTCCACGAAAACCTGCCGCATCCAGCGCATTATAGATCGTTGCCGACATACACATCTCAGTGGTGTCAGTCACCACCGGACGCTTGCCAAACAGAGACACCATCTCCTGAACCATCTCCTGCATGCGTGAGATAAAAGCAGGTAGATCGAGCAAGAAGAGAAAACTGTGATAGGGTTCGACCCCGATGAGTTCGACATTGTCCTCCGCCACCAATTCACGAAATAGCTCAAGCAAGGTCGTATCCCAACTCTGAGCCTGACGCAAGAACGAGAGCGAAAAACCAATCGACAACTTCATCCCCTGCCGCACCAGATCTAAAAACATGCGTGTGGCAGGATAATAACAATATTTCGCCACCTTTCTGAAATAACGCTCGTTCATGCTCTCATCAAAGAGACAGCGGGTAATATCTTCGGTTGAAGCGCCGCGCGGAATCGGCTGCGCGGGCAGCTTGAGACGACGTGGTTGGTGTACCACGGTGTAAATTGCCAAATCCGCAACCATAGCAAATTCTTTCTGTGTGCATGGTCAATTGACCTTGTAGTAGACTCCTCCTCAAGCAGAAGCAGAGATGATGTGCAGGCTCTTTAGCCTGCACTCATTAACGATCCACTTTGAGGATACTGCGATGTGCCAGTACACTTGGCTCTGAAGCCTTACTAGCCCCATTTAAACCCAGCTTTAACGGCAGCACAATGTTCTGTTTGCGTGCCAGGAACTCCAATTTGCTAACCAAATTTTCGATCACGCGGTCCCACAAGAACTGCCTCGCTGTTTCCTGCCCACCGACACGAATACGTTCCTGCTCCTCCGAATGGCGCATTAGATACAGGAGATAGCCGACAATCTCATCAGGATCATCTGTTTCGCTCACAATAGCATTTTCAAATGAAATTGCATAGTCTTCACCAGTGGAACCCGTTACTGCAATACCTTGTGCTGCCATTACTTCCAGAGCGACCAGCCCGAAAGGTTCATGTCCGCTATTAGCTAGAGTTGCATCTGCTGCCGCATAAATTGTACGCACGAACTCTTCAGGCAAGAAGAAACGCAGGTTGTAGACATCGCCCAGATTAGCCCTCTCCAGGGCCTCGACACACTGAGCCATATTCGGACGCTGTGCCTCTACATCGCTAATCTGCAAACCACGATAATACGCATGGCGGAAGACTTCAGCACCGTGTGGCTCAATGCCTCCGCGCACAAAGAGCGTCACCGGATGTCCACTCTCCTTCATACGCGCAACCGCCTCGATGGCCATGATCCAACGTTTGTCGGGATCGAAACGACCGATCTTAAAGAGGAACAGCCGCTTAGGATCACCGTGCTGGGCGATCCCTCGTAAACGCTGAACTATCTCAGGATCAACGGGATCAAGATGGCGTGCGGGTATACCATTGGGGATTACAAGCGGATTAATACCCAGATTCCACATCCTATGCTTCATATATTTGCTCACGGTGCAAAGCGTAGCAACATAGTTCAGCCGGTCCCAATTGACACGATGCAGCGACATCAAACTATTGAGATTCCACAACATTAAGACCTTTTGTCGTACACCAAACCAGTGGAATAAATCAGATGTACGACACATTACCTCAGCAGTATGCCAATCCTCACCCATAATCACCACCGTCTTGCCATCTGCCACTGCCGGACGCACAATTTCATTGAAAATATGATAGGGTACGCTTTCATTAAAATCGTACAGTTTTTGCTCTTCACCATCATATACGCCGTTAGGATAATACCTACTGACCCACTGCGACCAGCGCTTGAGTATCAGATGCCCATCCATACGAAGTTCCGTTGCTGGCCGATACGGATCACCGATAAAAATCAAGTGGGTTGTATAGCCTTGTGCTGCAAGAGCCTCACTCAACTCGGAGACCCGTGTGCCCAAGCCACCAGCAGTGGAATAAACATCTGGTCCCTCGAAGCAAAGCAGAACGAACAGAGTATTGTCTGGCGATATTGCTCCGTCTAACTTTATCATCTGAATTGCGGCAGGATACTCCTACCTAAAGGTATGAGGTACGTCGCGGTCTGGCGAACGATGTCGCTGTCGAGCGAACGAAAACGCCGCCTCTCCTTTCGTGGTATGTTCCTTATAAAAAAGTGGAATGACGTTTTTGGTGGGAACGCCCAACCCCCCCACCAGTTCCCCAAGGTATACGGGGCTTTGACAATCTGGCAGACATGATATGGATTGAGTGTATAAACCCCACGCATTTCTACCTGGGGTACACCACAGTTTAGCGGATTACGCCGCAATCTAGCGAACGGAAACGTCGCTAGTTGTAGTATAGCACGTTGCACCTAACGAACGCGTTCTTAACAAGGGAGTTCATTCTCCCCCATTTGGCATCGTAGCACAGAGGTCACTCACTCAAAGAGCAGAGTTCTTGTATTAATCTAGACAGTAGGCCTGGGTGTCGCCAACGACGGCGTCGGTGTCACCCACGGCGGCGTCGGTGTCGCCAACGGCGGCGTTGACCTGGGTGTCGGCGTTAGCACTGACGTCGGCGTCGGCGCTATGGGTACAGGCGTTGGCGTCGGTGTTGACACCGGAGGTGCTACAACAGTAGCAGTAGGAGCAACAACCTCAGTTGTCACTGGCATGGCATTCCCCAGGTTTGTTACAAACAATGTAACTTTCTGTCCCGGTTGTAGTGACTGACCTTCATTAGGATCGACCCGCGTGACTATGTTCGGAGCCTTATCGAAATTTTGAGGATCACTCTGGTCTGAGACAACATATTGAATACCATCCTTAACAAGAATCTGCTCGACTTGGTCAAGCGACTTTCCAACTAGATCCGTAGGCACTGTCTTGCCATCAAACTCAACCTGAATCGTTTCACCCCGTGGAGCACGATTCCCAACCTTTAGCGACTGACTTTTTACTTTCCCAGTGGTAAGGCCATTAACTGCTAACTTAAATCCCTTCTGCTCCGCCAATGCTTTTGCATGCATATAGTCCAGGCCAAAAAGGTTGGGAACCAAGACGCTATTCGGTGGAACAGTAGTGGGCGAGACCGTTGGCCTCGTTCCACCAGGAAAAGATAAGAAGCCGAGTTCAGCAGCCAGATAGACGCTAAAGCCTAATAATAACAATGTAGCGGTCAAAATAAAAATAGTAATAATGCCAGCAATACGTGACTCTTGGCTCTTGTGCACGATCCCTGATTGGGCTGATAATGCCTTCTTGGGAATGGGACGTGTAGATGCTGCAGTTTCTCCATTCCCTGACACTTGTTGTTGATCCATCTGCGTTGTTGGATCACTAGGCGAAGGAACAAAGGATTGATCCGCAACAGTATCAGGACGCCGCTCCATCTCAATAGCATTGTCAGATAATGCTAGAGGACTCAAAGACGATGGTATGCCGTGATTGGGTGAAGAAGTCGACTGGGTTCTGGTACCATGACCATTTGCTGAAGAAGGAGGCACACCAGTAGGAGTGCCCGGCAGCATCACTACCCCTCCCTCCTTTTCCCCTAGCGCCTCAAGTGCACGTGCCAGCAGAGTGCCATCACGGTAACGCATCTCAGGAGTCTTCTCCAGGCAGCGCAGAATAATTTCCTCCAATGCAGGGGGAATATGCGGATTCAGCTGACTGGGGGGCAGGGGAATATCCTGAATATGCTGCATTGCTACCGCGACAGGTGTGTCACCCTCAAAAGGAGTTCGGCCTGTGAGCATTTCATACATCACAATGCCGAGAGCATACACATCGGCAGCAGGATTGACAATCTCTCCCTGTGCCTGCTCCGGAGCGTAGTACTGCACTGTTCCCAGAGTCATTCCAGTAGTTGTGAGACGTTCGGCATTAATATCTTTATAGACACTGGCAATACCAAAATCGGTGAGCTTGATCATGCCATCACGACCCACTAGAATATTTTGCGGCTTTACATCGCGATGCACAATCTGACGGCGGTGTGCAGCCCCCAAGCCCAGTGCAATGTCGTGGGTAATGATAATCGCACGGTCAACGGCCAGTACTCCGCGTGAGCGCAGATAGCGACGCAGGTCCATCCCTTCAATAAGTTCCATCACGATGAAGTAGTTGCCTTCGCTCTGACCATAATCGAAGACCTGCACAATATTAGGATGTTGCAATGAAGATGCAGCCTTTGCTTCACGCTGAAAGCGTGTCACAAACTTTGGGTCAGTGCTATAGACCTCTCGCAACACTTTGATCGCTACAACGCGATCCATGCGCATATCATGTCCCCGATAGATCGTGGCCATACCCCCACGACCTATGGGTTCTTGTAACTGGTATCGCTCACCCAAAACTTCGATTTGCATAGTTCTCCGCACTGTAGGACGGTTGGTAAATAATGATCTTCCGTAAACCTGTTTCACACTGCGCCACCATTGTAACTTATTCTACACCAGAATGGAACACTCTACACGAAAATTAGGAGAATCTTATCTCTGCCTCTATACATTCGCTTCTTGAGAAGATTTCCCTGGTTCGCCAAAGGGTTTTGACAGCTAATATGCTGATACCTGATCTGTTTGCAGAAGTCAAGAACACCTCACTCTAATAGACGTGTATAGTCACCTTTTTTGTAACGATTCAGTACCTTTTTCAAACAGCATCAGTCCATCCTGGCGAGGTGCGCACATTCTCACTACTCTTGACCTCTGTAATATCTGTAATATCTGTAATATTAGTAAAGTGTGTGTCATAAGAGTAACAAGTTCTCCATTGAGAGTGCATTACCTTCTTAATAAATCCAGACATGCTTGCCACGTTTCCTTATTGTCCCTCTTTCCTCCTTGCCTTGCTACTTTTATGAGACAATAATAGAAGTGTCGGAAAAATTGCGATAGGCTAGAGGTAAACTTAGGCAAGGTCCAAAGAGGGAGCATCTTGCTTGATCAATGCTGAGAAAGGATTCTACTTAGTGAGACATTTCATTCAAACTATAGTGACGCTAGCTAGCCTCATTTGCATCATAAGCGTAGTTCAGCCATATCAGATAGCTTTTGCCGACCGCAATAGCCAGAGAGTAACTGGCCTCGCAACGATCGATACGAGCCAGGCTTATAAGATCGTCAACCAGAATAGTGGGCTCGTTCTAGGCATTTTGGGCGGTTCCCAAACAGCCGGGGCAACGGCGATCCAGAGTATAGATAACGGAACTCCCTATTATCGGTGGCACTTTATCCCCGACCTCATCGACAAAAATGACATTTATTACAAGATTAAGAATCTGACTAGCAGCGAACTCCTTAGCATCAAGAATGGTTCTGGAAACAATGAGGCCACGGTTATCCAGTGGGCTGATAATGGTGCCGATGAACACCTCTGGCAACTATCGTTGCTATCAGGCACATCCTACAGCATTGTCAACAAGAGTAGCGGATTGGCTCTGGGAGTCCCGGGAGACTCCCGATTATCTGGCGCGGTAGCGCTTCAATCGATTGCCAATAATTCTAATACTGCTGCTACTAATACTTGGAAACTTGTGGCGGCTGGCGCAGCCTATGCTAATCCTAGCAAGATCTTTGGTAATACCGAAGTCCATGATCCATCTATGATCAAGACTACTAGTGGCACCTACTACGTATTCAGTACTGGCGCTAATATAAGGATGCTTTCTTCGAATGATGGCATTCACTTTAGCGCTACCAGTACAGCGTTCACCACAGCTCCCTCCTGGACCAACACCTATAAGGGCAATACTGGCGATATATGGGCACCAGACATCTCGTATCATAATAATAAATACTGGCTCTACTATTCTGTCTCCACGTTCGGGTCACAGAACTCAGCCATTGGCCTCGCTACGAGTACTACTGCCGCACCGGGGAGTTGGACTGATCAAGGGCTTGTCTTCGCCTCCAGTTCCCCTGCTACCTATAATGCTATCGATCCTTGTCTGGTCATCGATGCATCTGGTAACTGGTGGCTTTCCTTTGGTTCTTACTGGGATGGTATCTACATGATCCAAATTGATCCTTCAACAGGTAAACAGTTGTCTTCAAACACGCAAAACTACCATCTGGCAAAACGTTTAGTGACCAGCAAAGGGCTTGAAGCTTCCTACATCTACCCGCACGGTGGCTATTACTATCTGTTTGCTTCAATAGATATATGCTGCAAGGCAGATGCTACCTATCATACCATTGTAGGACGCTCGACTAGTATCACCGGGCCATACACAGATGCAGGAGGTTTGAATATGCTCGATGGTGGCGGCAGCATCATTCTAAGCACTCATGGCAATATTGTTGGGCCAGGTGGTGCTTCAATTATGGACAGCAAAAACGGTACAATGATCAACTACCACTATTATGATGCCAGCAGGAATGGCGCTCACACGCTCGGCATCAACTTGATTGGCTGGAATGCTGCTGGCTGGCCCTATATCCACTAAAGGGGTAGCTCTGCTCGAATAGGTCCCCGGCCCCTGGTTTGCTACTCACGCCTCATCGTGTGATAATGCCGCTTACCCTGAGAGCAGGAATGCATCGACATCGATGCTCCAGAGAGTTATAATAAAAACGCAAACGGCGACACCAACCAGACAATTCCGTCCTGCAAGCTCAAGGTTTTTTGATCATATGAACGAAAAAATCCGCTCTGTACTTAATTCACTTCCTCATAAATCTGGCATCTATCTGATGAAAGATGCATCAGGGACGATTATCTATGTAGGAAAGGCCATCTCACTTTATACCCGCGTACGTTCCTATTTTCAGGAGTCAGCCAACCTCAGTCCGAAGAATCGTAGCATGGTGGCGAAAGTCGATGATATTGAATTTCTTGTCGTCCAGAATGAGATTGAGGCTTTAGTACTGGAGAGCAACTATATTAAGCAGTATCGCCCCAAATATAATGTGCTACTGCGCGATGATAAGCATTATCCCTATATCAAGGTTGCACTCACCGAGGATTTTCCGCGCATCTATCGCGTACGCAGTTTTCATCAGGATGGTAATCGCTACTTTGGTCCTTATACCAATTCAGGGGCGGTCGATGCCACCTTGGACCTATTGAATAAGCTCTTCCCGTTCCGCACTTGTCGCTATGATGCTAGTGCGTGGGCACCACCCAGCAATGGCGAGCCACCAGATGGCTGGAAACAAAAGCTGCTCTCCCGCCCCTGCACTCAATACTCTATCCATCGCTGTGGTGCTCCCTGTACTTCCTATACGACTCGTGAAGAGTACAATGCTGTCATTCAACAGGTCATGCTCTTTCTCGAAGGCAAACATGATGAGGTCCTCAAAGATCTTCAGGCTCAAATGGAGCAAGCCGCCGAAGATCTGAACTTTGAGGAGGCCGCCCGCCTTCGCGACCGCATCCAGGCAGTCAAGCGTATCCTGGAGAAGCAGCGCATCATCAATACTGAGGGGCAGAACGATCAGGATGTGATTGCATTAGCTAGCGGCGATGACGAAACCTGTGCCCAAGTGTTCTTCTTCCGCTCGGGCAAATTGGTCGGGCGCGAATATTTTATCTTACAGGGCACACGCGAGAGTAGTTCTGGCGAAGTGATGACCTCGTTCTTGCAACAGTTCTATCAGAGTTCGCCCCACGTACCAACTGAAATTGTCGTTGAGGTCGAGCCAGAGGATCATACTGTCATTCAGAACTGGTTAAAAGAGAGACGCAAGGGCACCACTAGCGGTAGCACCTCGGTCTCCATCAGTGTCCCTAAGCGAGGCGACAAATTACGACTGGTTGAAATGGTCAAACAGAACGCTCAGCAGGTACTAGAGCAGCAACGCATCAAATGGCTGACCGATACCCAGAAAACCCAGCTTGCACTAGAAGAACTGCAAAAAGTACTCAATCTGGTTGTATCACCCAGGCGCATTGAATGCTATGACATCTCAAATACTCAGGGTTCTAACTCGGTTGGAGCAATGGCAGTCTTTGAGAGCGGTCAGCCAAAGCATAGTGAATATCGCCGCTTCAAGATCAAGCAAGTTGAAGGTCCCAATGACATTGCCAGCCACCAGGAAATCCTACGCCGTAGATTTCGCAAAGCAGCAGGCAGTACCACGCTGACTAACTCGGCTGACGAAGAGATCAGTGCCTCCATCGGAGCAACTATGGCTGAAATTATTCAGGACAGCCAGCAATCTCAGGCAGATCAGCATGCAAAGACCTCTGAGATGCAACACGCTTGGGCACTGCCAGATCTCATCATCATAGATGGCGGTAAGGACCAATTGGGCGCAGCCATGAAGATTCTACGCGAGCTCAATCTCGACATTCCAACGATAGGGGTTGCCAAAGAGCAAGGATCACATACAAAGATGAATACCGCTGAGCAAATATTCATCCCTGGCTCCTCTGATCCTATTATCTTGCCTCGCACATCACAAGCACTCTACCTGATACAACGCATTCGTGACGAGGCACACCGCTTTAGCATCACATATCACCGCAAACTGCGTTCTGACCGCACCTTTAAATCCGTGCTGGACGAGATACCAGGCATTGGCCCGAAGCGCAAACAGGCTCTCTTGAAACACTTTGGCTCGATCCATGCCATCAGCACGGCTAGCATAGATGAACTAGCTGCCCTCGATGGCATGACACGGGATGCTGCCAAGAAGGTCAAAGAACATATCGGCAAAATCGAATAAATCCGCGCAAATAGAGTGCTAGCAGTCCGATCAAAATTGACACCACAGCAATTTCATGATAGTATTGTTTCTAGGGACGACTACTCAGGTCGCCCCGTTTTATGCATTATGCAAAGCATTGTCTGTTCTAGGGACACATCCACCCTTACGTGGAGGATCGATATCCAATCCACACCTTGAAACTAGTGGTGTGTTCAACTTAGTTAAGAGGTGATTGGTGTATGCCAACGTACGAGTATCTTTGTCAAACCTGTAGCCATCGGTTCGAGACATGGCAAAGGATGGCTGACGAGCCTTTAACCACCTGTCCTGAATGTGGATCACAAATCCGCCGTGTCCTCTTCCCCTCTGGTATTGTCTTCAAAGGCCAGGGCTTCTATAAGACCGACCATAATGGCCATGGCAACCCAACCGCTGCCAGTTCCGAGGGAGATGGCAAGAAGAGTGAGACAGAACAAGGCTCTAAAGATGATACAACAAAGACTGAGAGTAGTTCTAAAGACGATATAAAGAAAACTGAGAGTAGCTCTCATACAAGTACTAGCGAAAGTAAAAGTACAACAACGGCTACAACAAAATGACAGAATCTTGGCCAGGAATGCTTCCATCATTGAAGTGAGGCATACACTGGCCACCCTTATAGGGAACATAGGCTACTTTAGTCCTTTCGTTGTATCAAAGTACTCTGCTCCTTTAATACTAGATATATTGACATCTTATGGTATACCACTTATAGTGGAGTATACTAC
>Ga0137458_1000049_pt1 | contig 13392 bp, 10 predicted proteins | sample EasRivERMGT642_2_FD_102311 | JGI IMG/M metagenome (GOLD analysis project Ga0137458, IMG submission 102311) | Soil microbial communities from meander-bound floodplain in the East River, Colorado, USA - East River MetaG ERMGT642_2 | ecosystem: Environmental > Terrestrial > Soil > Floodplain ... | reverse complement strand
CGTATTGAGCAGCGTATCGCGTCCTGATCCCTGTATCCAGGGCTCAATTTCATTCATGAGAGGCACACACTGATAGATCTGATCAATAATGCGGCCATCTTTTATTCTCCCCTGGGATGTTTCACTCCAGTAGCGACCCAGCAGGAGACCGAGACGATGAAGGGCCACAGTATTCTGCCATAATGTATAGCGGCGTGCTCCATCAAACAATGCCTGTGCCAGAGTAGGGAGATGACGCTCAAAAACAACTGGAATAGCGCCTATCTCAGCAGTAGCTGGGGGGGGATTGACATTATCCTGCAAGACCTGACTAAAGATCAGTGCGGACTGCTCTAGGAAGCGAGGACTGATCTTGCCCTCGCCCGATAGATAGTTTTCGAGTGGGACAACGCGGTAGATCGGAGTAGCAAGATAACTTTCCAGACCGAGAGCATCATCCAGTCCGCTTGCCACCAGCAGATCATAAAACTGCTCTTGTTTCAACTCTAAGCAGGCACCGACTACATCAACCTTGGCCCAACCCTTCGCATATTTCAGAGCACTGATCAGCGCCTGTATAGCCGAGACAGTAGCATGCTTGACGAGCGATTGGGTAGCGTATAAGGATGTATGGGGATCGATGGCCAGATCGCCCAGGATTTCAGCCACATCTCTCTCAGTATTGATGCTCCTATTTCTCGTTGACTTGGCAAGCTTGGATGTCTGCCCCAAACCAGAAATCCCCATCATTTTGTAATTGCCGAGCATGAGGATCGCAAAACGTCTAGCGCGTCCTTCTAGCGTTTCAGCTGGATTGGCCTCTTGAGGAAGATCAGAACGATCTTCCCGTGCGATGACGTTCAACCAGGCAGGAATGAGCGCCCCACCACGATCAATCTCATAGAGGAAGGGAATCAATACAGTTTTCCACTGCTCGACAGGGCCCACATTGAGCAGTGGGATGATGCGGGTTGCCGTATCCTCTACTGACTGTCCTTCCCAACGAAGCCCAGTGACTAAGCGGGTCCATTCTGCACGTAATGCAGCTAATTGCTGCTTGATTTCTGGGGTAGCGGTATCAAGCGTGGGCATAGGGCGGCGTGCTGCGAGATGTTCAGCGGTTCCTATACGTTCCTGGACCTGGGGAAGGTGCGGCGTAGCCAGTTGAATTTGCACTGATGCAAGGTTTGTGGCTGACGTATCAGAGACTGATGCGTCCAACTTTTCTGCGAGATGCAAATCTTCAGGCTCTGGTGTTGCATTTGCTAGAGGATTGGCTGATCCGATCTGTTCTTGGTCAATATCAGACATAATACCGTTGGCCTTTCAAAGATATTCTACGTCGACTGGTGGAACCGCTAGGGATCAATGCTGTGAGAACAGCATAATGTCTACAGACAGATGCAGCCATCCCTACGGCTGTCTCTTGAGCGGTGCTAAGCTCGTCGCGGTCTCCAAACTTTGCGTGGGTGGTAGATGGCCTTCCTGAATTTCCTATTGTGGAAAGTATATGCCCTGCTCAAATGAGGTGTCAAGGGAAGAGCCCATTTCCAGAGTTTCCTCTTCTAAAACTCGCTTATTCCTGACGACCAACGCTACGATCGATCTTCCCGTGGTTATTGAGCAAGATAGCACGAGCGCGTGATTTCCGACTAATATTGTCTGAATCGGCAAAGCGGAGTGCAATCACCGTGCGTGTACCTTGATTGAGTGGTGCAGTAGTCTGATGCTGCACTTGCTGCCCAATATTGCCTCGCACGCGAGCACGTCGGAACAGTCCCATGATGATGCCTAGCACGATACCAATGGCTGCGCCAATCAAGAAGACCGTGATGGTATGTATCGATGGCAGTGCAAAGGTAGCAACAAAGGTGAGACCAGCGCCGAGTAGGCCAAAGATAATGATGAGCAGGATGAGCATGACAGGACCTAGTCCTGTGCGCTGGGTTTGCAGAAAAAGCTCATTGCGTGCACGATTGGGTCCATGTTCGCGAAATTGTCCGCTGCCAATGCTCCCGGCTGCGAGTTGGTAGACTTCTTCATTGCTGAACCCCTCTTTATGGAGTTTGGCCGACGCAGAATCGGCCTTCATTTCATCGGGAAAGACTGCCAATAGGTCGTAACTGGTGGATTGTTGTTGTTGCATGAAATTGAACTCCTGAGATAGGATGATCCATCTTCTGTCTTGTTCATATTATATGCTCAGGGAAGATGTGAGAAGCTAGGGGCAGAAGGGTCAAGATTGCTCTCTAGCGCGTTCTTCTAATAGCTGGATGCGTGCGATCTGCTGGCAATTCCACTCATCATGTGCATAAGGAGTAGAGAACCAAGCATCCAGGATCTCTTTGGCGATGGCCTCTGTGATTGTACGCAGGCTCAGTGCGAGGATATTTGCATGGTTCCATGTGCGGGCCCCACGGGCAGTTTGAGCATCCTGACAGAGTGCGGCACGAATGCCAGGAACTTTATTGGCTGCAATTGAGGCACCTGTTCCAGTCCAGCAGAGGACAATCCCCTCGTCTGCCTGTTTATTTGCGACAGCTTGTGCGACCTTGCTACTGATGATGGGCCAATCTTGTTCAGGATCGTGCTCTGCCAAGGGGCCAAAAGGTTGGACATCGTGCCCGCGCTGCTTCAGTTCTGTGATGAGCACATCGGTGAGATGGGTGCGTTCATCACTGCCAATAGCGATTTTCATAGCAAACACCCTCCTTTTGGAGTATCAAGCCTGTTGTCGGTACAACATTTCTAGCACAGCCGCAATTTCCTGACGTACATGTTCATTCCTGGCCATTTCTGCTTGTACCTTTTCCCAGCCGTGCATAATAGTAGTATGATCACGTCCGCCCAAAGCGGTACCGATTTGGAACAACGAAGTGCTCGTCTCTTCGCGTATGAGATACATCGCGACCTGACGGGGCCAGACGACATCGCGACCACGATGTTTTCCACGCAGGAGTTCGGCCTCGATGTTATAGTAGCGGCAAACGCCCTCCAGCACTTGATGAGCAGTCAGAGTTGACACAGGTTTTGTCTCATAGATATGCTCGAGGGCTTGTACTGCTAGAGTCGTCGACAGCGGGGCATCGTGGAGAGTGGCATAGGCAATAACGCGGTTAAGGGCACCCTCGATTTCACGCACACTGCTGCACGGTGGGCGTGCAATGTAGTCGATAACCCCAGCTGGAATGGTGAAACGGAGTGAATCAGCTTTGGAGCGTAGAATAGCTAGGCGATGCTCGTATTCTGGTGGTTGAACGTCAGCTAGCAAGCCCCACTCGAAGCGCGAGCGTAGGCGATCCTGCAGGCTATTGATGGCCTTGGGTGGTCGATCGCTGGTAACGACAATCTGCTTGCTAGCGTTATGCAAACTATTGAACGTATGAAAAAACTCTTCTTCAGTTGACTCTTTGCCTGCAATGAATTGGATATCGTCGACGAGTAGAATATCAATCTGACGGTATTTGGCTCGAAACTCCTCAGTTTTCTGGAAGCGAATGGCATTAATGATCTCGTTTGTAAATTTCTCAGATGTCGTATAAAGCACATACAATCCAGCAGCCTCACCTGCGTGTCCGATAGCATGGAGCAGGTGGGTCTTGCCTAGTCCTACTCCTCCATAGAGGAAGAGTGGGTTGTAGATACGCCCCGGATTTTCTGAAACGGCTAATGAAGCTGCATGAGCCAGCTGGTTTGATCTACCGACAATGAAAGTACTAAAGGTATAGCGTGGGTTTAGTGATCCTTCGAGGCTTATCCCATTAATAGGTGGAAGAATGGGTTCCTGTACAGGCTCACTTGAAAAGAGATTTGGTGTGGGCAACTCAGATGGTATTGGCAGCTTTGTAGGCGTAGGCATATCCTGTTGTGGCGGTTTGTGCTTTGTGCTGCGGTATACGTTGGCTTGTGGTGCCATTGGTGCCAGTAAATTGGCGGCGGTTGCCACTGTTTGCGTTGCCTCAGGATGATGCTTGCTACCTAGACCTGTTGTAAGATGCTCTTTTACCAACCGATGAGAGTGTTTTGCCGTATCGAACATATCCTCTGGCGGCGAGGAATCTGTTGGTCCTGGCTGTTTTTTGTCAACGTCAAAGTGAACATCAATGGTTGTTCCGGTAACCTCAGACAAAATGGAACGGATTGACTCGCGGAAACGAGCTTCTAATTGCGATTTGGCAAATGTCGTAGGAACACGAACAGTAAGGATGCCTTCTTGGAAGGAGAGCGCTGTTGTGCCTTGAAACCAGGTGATAAAGACAGCATGATTGACCCTCGTTTGGCATCGTTCTAGAGTTGCTTGCCAGATTTGTTTTGCATTCACACGCAGCGCCCCCCTTTGGGGATGAGTTTGTGGTAGTTCACTAGCCAGTCGATCAAGGATACTATGCTCTCCGCACGGAATCTACACACAGAATCAGGGGGGATGGCCAGTGTTTAGGGTACAGAATATCCCCCTGGCTGTATTTTCGTATCGGCAGACCGTAATCGTAGCACTAAATCAAAACGCTGTAAAGTCCTCCTTTTGTACTAGGATGAGAGCAAGTCACTAGATTTTGCCGTATACTAATCTTAGAAGGATACGCCATCATCCTATCGAGAATATGCTTTCCGTTGAGTATCATAAGTTTAATGTCTGAGAAGCACTGTTTGCGTATGCAATCTCTTTTTGTGTCTAGATTATGGTAGACGAGGAAATCTATGGGTATTTTGCAATTGGCTAAACGGTCTGGGCTATTCCTTGCAATAGTATTAGCAAGCGTTTTATTGGTAGAATGCGCAAGAAATACATCTGGAACAAATATTCCAGATAAGCCTGTTATGTTATCCAAGCTGCTATGGTGCAGTAATAAGCCGGATGGAATGTTTGTGGATGATGCAGCTCTTGTAACTGCACAAGCGATGAGTGTATCCTCGAGTGTATCAACACCAGGACCAGTGAAGGGGACCTCAATCAGCTGGAGCGTCTTCAAGGCCAACCTTGGATTTCCCATTTTCTTGCCTGAGACATTGCCAGAGGGTTCCTGTTTGCTAAAGCCATTTGGTTGGGTGCGCAATGCCACCTCTCACAATAGTTTTATTATCACTTATGTGTTACCTGATCGGAACTCGCTGACCATAGCCCAAACGCTACAGAGTGGACCAAACACCCCCTTTCAGTGCTTTGTATCCCCGGAGCCTTCGGATGTGAAGGGAGGAACGCCAACGGCAGAGTCCAGTACCAAGCTTGCCCCGGTACAGCTGTGTAGTGGAGTACGCGATAAAACAAATATTACATTTTCTGCACGCTGGAAGCCTAAGCAGATGCAGCAGTTTTTTAATGATTTACAGACAGGAATTGACTGGACGCCAACATCTTAACTCACAATAAGCAAAATAAACCAAAATCACATCTGCAAGATTTCGTGGGCGAGAGATCCTAAAGTATAGCCATTGGTCTACTCAGTTCGTCAGGATTCGACGCTCGACCTTGATTTCTGGTATAATAGACAAGAATTTTGGATGTCACATACATGTCAATCTGTGCGTGCAGATAAGTCAGGAACCCGATCGCCAAAAGGGGGATGAGGCAGATGAAAAATTCGGGATAACTCATGGTCCCCAGAAAGGATTTTTTATGGACAAGTGTCCCATTTGTGGGGCTGATACGCGGCAAGGGGATAATTACTGTTTGAATTGTGGTCAGCGCCTATTTCCACCTACTCCCTCATCTTCACCAATTGGAGAACCCACACTCGCAGCATCAGAGGAGTGGGGGGGAGCAGGTGGCTCATCTGCTAGTGAGTGGTCAATTGATCCAAGTGCTCAAGCTATTGCAGCTCCCGAGGTAGCCATGCAACGAGAACCTATTGTCGCATCTACCGCTCAAGCGGTATTAGATAAAGTTGAACATCCTGCACGTTTTGTCTTATATTCTGACACTGGTGAGGTATTGCAGGAATATCCACTAGACAAGCCTGAGATTGTCATAGGCCGCGCCCCGACAAGCGACATCTTATTATCGAAGGATAAATTAACATCGCGCCGTCACGCTAACGTGCATTACGAGAATGGAAAATATCTATTGATCGACGAGCACAGTGCAAATGGTACTTTTGTCAACGGAGAGCAAATTGACGAAGCGAAGCCATATATGCTCCATGATGGTGATCATATTGGCATAGGTGAGCACGAACTCATCTTCCGTGCCTATAGTTCTCCGATCACTGCCGTAGAGGATCTGCCAACCATAGCTGTCAATTATGAACCGCAAGAACTAACCTATCGTACGCGTGATGATGCTGCCATGGCCACCATACCCAGTAGTGATGATTTTGGCACACAAGTAATGGCACTGGGTGAAGATGAAGAATCTGAGGCTTTCGTACCGGAACAAGTGGAGCTGCCAGCTAGCCCTCCCTTGACTCCTGTTCCCTTGACCGCAAACGTATTTAGTGAAATTCCTGCTGGAAATGAAAGGACGCCTGAGCTGATAGCCAGTGCACCGATGATAAATAATGGAGCGTTAACCGCCGCAGTCAATGCCGAAAAGACCGCTATGACCCCATTACCAGTTTCGATCGGGTCTGAGAAAGCCGAAACCAACGTCACCTTCAATCGTTTTGCCAGCTTATCCCAACCTGCGTTACCGGACATGGGTGCATTAATGGCAGCCCTCTCGACGCTGGATGGTCAAGTAATGGCATTGCAAGAGCAATTCAACAGCACCCAGCAAGCCATGCGTAACCATGACGCAGAAGTGGCTCAGACAGCCAACCAACTGCGTGTAGGCATCCATCGTGTAGCCGAGCGTATGGACAACACCATAGCAGACGTAGCGCGTAGTCGCGAAGCGCTGGCTTGGGCAGAACTCTTGCAACTGATGGAAGATGTCATGACCAATCCCCGCGATATAGAATATGTCACGAAACTGGCACGCAAAGCGCGTGAACTCAACAAAGTCTTCCAACTGCACCAGAACGTCCTCAACACAATGGCTGAATGTAACAGCCTATTGCGTAGCTTGGTCGGTGACGATAAATACTAACGAAGGAAGAAAAAAGCCTGGGCGCAATAAATTGGGCTCCTACATTAATTACACGCAATAAATTGCGCAGTTTATTGCGTGTAATGATAGGAATCCGATTGTATCGCATCCTTCGGGTTGGTTGACCGAGGCGGTGTGTGCTGGCAGAATGAGCGTCAGGGCCCCATGCATAAATGCAGAGGTATCCATAAAGGGACCGGGATGGAAAACTCCAAACAGATTGACGCAATCGTGATAGGTGCTGGACTAGGTGGCTTGCTCACTGCGGCACAGCTGCTAACGCTGGGTAAACGGGTAGTCGTGCTAGAGCGCTTACCTCACAGCGGAGGACGTTTCACCGCGAAAAACTTTCGCGGTGTTCAAGTGAGCACGGGTGCAGTCCACATGGTACCCTTTGGCAGTCGTGGTGTGCTATCGCAAATGCTAAGCCGCCTGCACGTATCCCATCGTCTGATTGATGCTGACGTCTTTGGCTCCTTTCATGTCCATGGAAGGCAGTATCATAGTCGTGGCTTATTAGGAGTCTTCAAATTTCTGGGCCCATACCAAGCGTTCTGGTTTTTGCGCATCGGGTATCTAATGTTCTTTCGTCCTTTGCCACGCGACGAGCATATGCTACCTTTTGACCGCTGGCTAGAGCGTCACATCCCTATTGAGCGCAACCCACAACTCATCGCTTTCTTCCAGAGCATATCGCGTTTCGCACTCAGCCTGGAACTCAGTCAGGTGAGTACTGCAGAAGTCATTCGCACAACAAAAAACATGCTGCGTTATGGTCCGCCTGCTATTGTACAAGGTGGTTGTGGCGAACTTACCAAACAACTAGAAGCAACGATCATCAATCTAGGTGGCAAAATACGGCATGCCTATGAGGTACTGCAAATTCTGCATGAAGATGGATCTGTTGTGGGCGTGCGCGGACGGCATAAGGCAAGCAGCGAAGAAGAAGTATTCATCGCACCCTTAGTGGTAAGTGATATTGGGCCGCGAGCAACTTCAGCGCTACTCCACAATCGGCGCATCACGCAATCCGACGTGCTTGCGCAGATCAACAATCAGGCCGATGATAGAACGGAGCAAGGCGAACCAGGCTCAGTTGAGACGGAGGCAATCGGACTCAAAGTGCATGTGCTCAGTGATATCTCGCTCATTGCCCATAAAGGAATAATGTATTGTCTGGACACCAAGCGCATTGCAGGAATGGTGCAACCAACCAATAGCGATCCCAGTCTGGCACCAGACGGCAAGCACTTGCTGATCAGTCACCAAGTGATCCAGAGCAATAATATAGTAGAAGAACGAGCGTTAGCACTTGCAGACTTGCGTATGCTGTTTGGCGAAACCTTTGACACCCACTGCCGCGTACTCACGATGGGAACCTATCGGGGAGAATGGCCTGTCAATCGTCTTGCGCAGGGAGTAGACACAAGCACGCAGACATCCATCCATGGTCTCTACCTGGTTGGCGATGCAGTAAAACCACCCGGCTATTTGATGGTTGAGGGTGTTGCCCAGAGCGTGAATTGCTTGCTTGATCTGCTAGCAGAAACCGATCAGAAGCAAGAGATGGCACAGGCTGGGTGTAAAGGACGCTCCCGCAATGTCCCTATGCCGCCTTCGCGCCTCAATGCCATTCGCTGGTTGTAGAAGGCTTCAACAAAAAGTAAAAGAGGTAACACATTCTATGCTTGCTAGAGATAGAGAAACACTTCCTCCCCACTATCTTATCACAGGAGGCAAACCTCTCCGTGGTGAAATTGAAGTGAGTGGAGCAAAAAATGCAGTTACCAAAATGGTCATTGCGTCACTCTTAACCACTGATCTCTGTACATTACGCAACGTTCCCTTGCTTGGTGACCTCTATCTTACCCTGAAGCTATGTCAGGGGCTAGGCTCATATGTCAAGATAGATGGAAATGTCCTCTCAGTTCGCACAACCAACATCTGTGAAACGACCCTCTCAAGTGTCGTTGGCGCATTGAATCGTATCGGCATACTGACCGTTGGCCCGCTCTTGCACCGTTGTGGAGAAGTTGTTATTCCCAAGCCTGGAGGCGACCGCATTGGCCCGAGGCCTATCGACTTTCATCTCTATGGACTGCAACAAATGGGAGCAAAAATCGTCGAGCGAAATGGCCAGTATCATTGCACGGCACCAAGCCCTCTGCAAGGTACAACAATTGCCCTCCCATTTCCCAGTGTCATGGCAACTGAAAACTTCCTCATCACCGCCTCATTAGCCCGTGGAGTCACCATTATTGAAAACGCAGCCATTGAACCAGAAATCATCGACCTCATCAAACTCCTCCAAAAAATGGGCGCAATCATAGAACTCAAGACTGACAGGCGTATCGTCATCGAAAGTGTTGATCGCTTGCATGGAGTTCAGCACACACTCTTAAGTGATCGCATGGAAGTAGCATCGCTAGCCGTAGCAGCCTACCTCACCAAAGGCAACATTTACCTACGGCGTGCCCAGCAAGACACGCTCATAACCTTTCTGAACACACTCTCTAAGATGAAACTTGACTTTGAGATTGATGATGAGGGCATACGCTTTATGGGCAAGGACGAGCCCCCACCAGCGCTTGCCCTAGAAACGGACGTGCATCCAGGATTTATGACCGACTGGCAGCAACCTTTTACCATATTGCTCACCCAGGCTCAAGGCATGTCCGTTATACACGAAACAATCTATGAAGACCGTTTCGGCTACACAACCGCACTACAGAAGATGGGAGCGCATGTTGGCTTGTATACAAAGTGCCTGGGAGAAGTCCCATGTCGCTTCCGTGAAAAGCAGCATCTCCATAGTTGTGTCGTACGTGGCCCAACACCACTCACCAGCACCCAGCTTACCATTCCCGACATTCGTGCAGGCTGCTCCTATATTCTGGCGGCCTTATGTGCAGAAGGAACCTCTGAAGTTTACGGTATAGAGCATATTGAGCGAGGCTATGAGAAACTGGATGCAAAGTTACGCAGCCTCGGTGCCCAAATTGAGTACATTGCGGGGGCGTAGCGGCGGGCACAAATGAATTGGGCCCGGATGTATCACGTCCTCTGCTTAGCCCAATACGCTTGATCTTGCTTCACGTAATTGTTCTGGAGTGAGAATCCTAAACAGGATCACCAAATTTTCCAGATCATACTCCAGACCAATTGCATGTAATTCTTGCCGAATACGACCCAGCGCACTCACCTGTGTCCTTGTGATCAGACCATACCCCACAAGGCTAGCAGCCAGCAGTTGGTCCGGCGTCAGCAACTTAAACATCAGAAGAATTTCGCCAAGCTGATAATTCATATCCACGCCACGTAACATGCGCTGAATATTCTGTGCCACCTCCAGGCGATCTTGTGGTACAAGATGCCCATCCAGCAAAACGTTGCCAAGTGAACGGGTTGCTCGGCCAAGGTGAACCTGTGGCTGAATTGCCTGTTCTTGTTGACCTGATGGTGTAACCATTGCAGGAAGGCTTTGTAATATATCCAGAATCACAGCGTTGCGAGCTTCCGTACTTGAATCGCTCTCTTTACTCTGCATATCCTGGTAAAGAGGCATCTGTAAACGGTCGGAACGTTGAGACTGAGTATCCTCTCTATAATAGGGAGGTTCTGCGGACAACGGAACTGTATCGTTTTCTCGTGCAGATCGTTCCTGGCCCTCCCGGTTTAATACAGATGGAGTTGCGTTAACACCCGCGGGAGACGGGGAAGATGTCGGAGTAGCAATAGAAGCCAGCGGTGCTTGGTGCATAGATTGCTGCTGCGTGGGCGTCCCAGATCCTGTTCCAGATTGATTGCCTGCTGGCCGTTGGAGCGGGAGATCCTGAATTGGGGCTGCTCGTAGTTGATACTCTTTATCTTGCGATGAACTGAGAGCAATATCATGTTGGGCAGAGTGGGCTTGATAGTCTCTCCCTCGTGATGAAGGAGAAATATTGATGCTCGTATCGGTTTGAGCAGACAGAGGCGGCATAGGATGAGGTGGCAAAGGCTGATGATTGTTTGGCTGAACCCCCAAAGGGGGCACAGCAGATCGGCGCTCCGCAGGCATATAGGTTAGCCCAAGACTATCAGCCTGCTCAACCCCCAAAGGGGGCACAGCAGGCTGAGAAGGCATATTTGTAGACGAGCGTATGCCATCGACTCCCCAAGGATCACGGGTAGAACTAGAAAATTCTTCTTTGGCGGGAGGCTGGTATCCCTGAACGAGGCGTGAGAGTTCAGCCAAGCCAGGCGAGCTATACATTTGCCCATTGGCTAGTCGTTGGAGCATTGACATCCCAGATGGAGATGTGAGGGCTGGATTGGGTGGTGCTTGTGGTGTATATGACTTTATTGTATCTGGCTCAATAGATGATCCCCGTGAATTATTCCCTGATGAACCCCAGGTGTTAGCATTAGGGGTGGGATAGAGAACGGCGCGAATTTTATCGCTATATGTTGTCTGGCTCCCTGCTGGCAATTGTGTTGCAGGAGAAGTAGCAGGATACGGTTGCGATGTCCCTGGCGGAGTTGGCATGGCAGGTGTACTAGAAGTAGCCATTGGTGCAATACTTTGAGCAGTCATTCTCGGCCTAGCTGAACCTGATGTGTTATGACTGCCCTGCAGCTCAAGCGAGATTGACCGTGACATAGTTTCTATGTCCTGTCGTGATGAGGGGGACTGAGTGGAAGTACGTGGAATACGAGGCATCGTCGTAGAAGTTGCTTCTATACTTGGGACACGTGTACGTACGGTATCAACAAGCCTCATCAGGCCGAGGGTACCATCAATTTCCATATCGGCCATCGAGGCCTGACTGTAGTCATCAGAGTCTCGTGGTCCATAGCTCGCGAGATTGGAGCAGTGGAACGTAAAGACCTGTATGCCACTACCTCGGCGCTGCGTATCTAGCGCCACCCAGAACTCCCTGCGGGACGCTGCAGCCTGTGCAAGATTAATAAGTACGAGTCGTATGGGGAAGCGTGCTATTGCATCGAACACTTCTACAGCGGTACGTGCTATGTGGCACACATAATTAGCGAGTTGCAGCTCATTATTGAGAAGTGTTGCTAATTGCTGATCTCGCTCAAAAATAAGAATATGCGGCCCATTTATGCTGATATTCATAAATACAAGACTCCAGTCATTGTCCACAAAAAGTACTAGTACTTTTTGCCATTTAGCCAGCCCTGACAAAGCCGTTAAACTCTTCCATATAGCTATGCTGGTGCCAGTATAGCATACGGCTCTTTTTTTGTCACAATTCTGAGACATGTTAGCCCTTCCAGACGTATATACAGAAAAGCCCCTCTTGACATTGTAAATCAATGATATACAATTAGTCTATGACAGATATTGATATTTATGAGTTGCTCTGGGACAGCATAAATGAGTCACACATTTGGGAGCGTCATCAGCTTACAAAGGATCTTGTAGAAGAGGCCTGTTATAGTAATCCTCAGTATATAAAAGTTGTGGGTACCTATAGCAATCGCTACCTTGTTATTGCCCCTTTACAGAATAAGAAGCTTCTTGCTATTGTACTTGCTCCTCAAGGCGAAGGTAAGCACTATCCTATAAGTGCACGTGTTGCTAGCAAAAAAGAGCGTCGCGAGTATCGCGAATGGAAAGCAGAGAGAAAGTTATGAGTGAGACCCTTAAATATCCAACCCCAGCGCATGGCAATATTCCCTCATTTCAAAGCTATGAGGAAGAGGCTCGTTTCTGGGATACGCATGATTTCACTGATTTTAGCAAAGAAACCCAACCAGTTAATGTTCGATCAACATCTGGACTTACAAAGCAACTCATGATTCGGTTGGATGAAGAAACTGATCACACACTAGAGGCTATAGCGGCAGAGGAAGACATGAAGAAATCGGCTCTTGTTCGTAAAATCCTGAAGGCATGGCTTCATCAGCAACGGGAACGCCATGCCTCTTAAGAGGCGTGAGTTTAGGGGTGCTCAACCAGAAACGTTTCAATTTGCTTCTTGTACACAGATCACTCGGTGATTGGGAGACAAAGCAGCGTTGAGTCTAGAGTACTATGCGTCAAAGACCCCATGCCTAAAGGCAGGGGCTTGTGTCTAGACTCCACCGCAATTCAGCATATCTTCGCAGACGTACTGCTTTGGCTTCTTTGTCCGACACATCAGGGCGATCTGACAATTCACCCGTACTCATCCAGTCCTGCCGGATGAGCAACGTGCGCATCGTAATATTCCTGGCACCCACCAGATCGGCATGGAGAGCATACTGACACTTCTGACAGATGAAGGAAGAGGAGCCCCTTGTTGGGGCGATCGGCCATCTCTGCTTCCTTTGCTGGTGTGGTTCGGTAGGCCACGTTTGGGTATTGCCCAGACGCTAAGCAAGTGCATTATAGAGAATAAATG
>Ga0137458_1000048_pt1 | contig 13461 bp, 10 predicted proteins | sample EasRivERMGT642_2_FD_102311 | JGI IMG/M metagenome (GOLD analysis project Ga0137458, IMG submission 102311) | Soil microbial communities from meander-bound floodplain in the East River, Colorado, USA - East River MetaG ERMGT642_2 | ecosystem: Environmental > Terrestrial > Soil > Floodplain ... | reverse complement strand
TATATTTACACTTAGCTCTTCTAAGTCTTTTTCTATTCTTTTAGGCATTGTATCACTTCCTCTTCCTTATTCACTCTTAGGGGCCTTACGCAAATAATGTGATCATCCATGCTGGGATTGAATGGTATAGCACCATTCAAGTTATTCCTAAGAAAGGCCCCTTAGTGATCATTGCTTTTCCTAAATCTAAAATTCCTTTTTAATTTGAAGCGATACTACTTACAAGACAGACTGGGTATCAATCCTTCTTAAAATCTGTGGCGAGACATAAAAATATGCAAATCAGAGCGATAAGAATTCTTATTGTATAACCTTATCGCTCTGAACAAATATAGCTATTAAGAGTGTTTCTTCAAGAAACACTCTATGCGTACCAGTGCCTCCTCAAGCTGATTATAGGCTGTACAATAAGTAGCACGTAGATAGCCAGTACCAGCAGCACCAAATGCACTACCTGGAACTACTGCTACTTCCTCCTCAAAAAGCAGCTTTTCGGCAAATTCTTCATCGCTCATACCAGTATTGCCCACATATGGAAAAGCATAGAAAGCACCATGTGGCTCACAACAGGGCAGACCAAGGCGATTCAAACCATCAACAAACATCCGGCCACGACGAGCATAATCATCGTGCATCATTTGCACATCTGCTTCCCCATGACGTAGAGCCTCAAGGGCAGCTTCTTGAGCTGCTGTTCCAGCACACATAATCGCATATTGGTGGACCTTGAGCATTGCTTCCAAGATCAGAGCAGGTGCGGCAACATATCCAATACGCCAACCAGTCATGGCATAGGCTTTGGAGAAGCCATCTAGCAGAATTGTACGATCCTGCATGCCAGGCATCGTAGCAATACAAACATGCTCAGTATCATAAACGAGACGGCTGTAGACTTCATCAATGGCTACAATCAGATCATACTCTACAGCCAGCTTTGCGATCCCCTCTAGTTCTGCACGGGGGACAACTGCTCCAGTCGGATTATTCGGATTGCCAATCAGAATCATTTTTGTGCGTGGTGTAATCACAGCAGCCACATCTTTAGCACGAACACCAAAGTCATATTGTGCATAAGTTGGTACAGGAATAGGAATTCCCCCTGAGAAGAGAATATCAGCTTCGTAAGCAACATAGCCTGGATCAGGTGAGATCACTTCGTCGCCAGGATCAATAATCGTGCGCATTGCTAAATCGACACCTTCGCTCACCCCAACTGTAACCAAAATTTGTTTCATTGGGTCATATTTCAGCGCATAACGCTGATAAAGTGATTTTGCGATTTCCTCACGCAATTCAAGTAAGCCATAATTCGAGGTGTAGCGAGTACGCCCCTCTCGAATGGAACTGATACCCGCCTGACGAATATGATCAGGTGTCACAAAATCTGGCTCCCCTACACCTAATGATATAACATTTGGCATGGTGTTGATAATATCAAAAAATTTACGAATTCCTGATGGCTTGACTTGACGTACGCGTTGTGAAAGTAGCTCACGCTTGAGTATATCCATCATTCGTCCTTTCTGGGGACCCACGCCGTAGAGGCGGATCGGGTCCCTGACAAAAAAAGGGCTTTAGCCCGCCGCAAGCTGCTGGGTTTTAACCCAGGCGGATAGGCGTCGTGGCTTTAGCCCAAAGCTCGTTAGCGTATGATTCCTCGCTTAATTTTTCTCATACTACCCCACTTTGTGGAATATTTCAATGTTACTCCGCACGGTTCGCTCATTTTCCAAAGGGTTTGCAAGAATTGGTACGCGAGATACATCTTTTGTCTTTTTGACAGAGAGATGGATTGCACTTTGGTGGAAAGTACTCTCTCTTGGTCGCGCATAGCCAGGGCAGGAGAGGGAAGAAGTGCCATTCCACTTGCCTTTCATGCTTCTAAAATATGGTAATAAATCTCTTGTCTCCCTCAAAAATGAGCGAACGCTGAGTTACTCATTTGAATATGCAACGTTCTAGATAGTAGAAGATATATGCAGTATTCAAACTGTTGAAGGTACGATCCTCTTTACAGACGGGTAAATGGCTTTAGGAAGTAACGGTTTGTATATTGCATGCGATAAGAAACACTTCAGGAAAAGCCTCCGCCCTTGTGGGTACGTTCCCAAGGGAGTAGCATCGAAAGATGCGGGTGTTGTGATCTCCCAAGACGCCGAAAGCGTAGGAACCCGACCATCTCTCGGAAGCGCAAGGCAAGGGGATCACAACGAGCATGGCACCGCTCAGGACATTGGTTCGAGGATGGTCGAGCCTGTTCGCGATATTCCCTGCCAACTCCGTTTCCAATGGGGTTGTAGCTAGGCTACGCTGACTCCGGAACACGACTACGCGGGAGTGTCAGAAGCTGCGGAGTGTCATACAATACTGTTTGTAGGTAGGCTTAGGTATTCTAGGAGCTTGACTATGCACATAGGCGTCATATTCCCACAAACCGAAATCGGTGCGGACCCAATCGTCATACGCGACTATGCTCAGGCCGCAGAAGCTCTAGGTTACCATCATCTTGTTGCCTTTGATCATGTGCTGGGCGGCGATCCCACAAAGCATTCCGGCTTGCGTTATACCTACTCTCATATGTTTCACGAACCGTTCGTCCTCTTTGGCTATCTTGCAGCCCTAACCCGCCTGGAACTCGTCAGCGCAGTCATTATCCTGCCACAGCGGCAGACAGCACTTGTCGCCAAGCAGGCCACCGAAGTGGATATACTTACTGGCGGCAAGCTACGCCTTGGTATAGGAGTGGGCTGGAATTCTGTGGAGTATGAAGCATTAGGCATGGACTTTCACACTCGTGGGCGCGTCGTTGAAGAGCAGATTGAAGTGATGCGCCTGCTGTGGAGCCAGGAGGTCATCAGCTACAAAGGCAACTATCACACAATTAACGATGCCGGGCTCAATCCTCTCCCTGTACGCCGTTCCATCCCTATTTGGACAGGCGGAAGCGCAGACATTTTGCTCCGCCGCACCGCTCGTCTCGGCGACGGCTGGTTCCCACAGGGCCAGCCGAACGACCAGATGTGCGAGACCATTGAACGCCTGCACAACTATATCCGAGAGGCTGGCCGCGATCCCAGTTCAGTAGGCATCGAGGCACGCGTGGAAGCAAGCGACGACGATCCCGATGAGTGGCTTCGCCAGACAAAAGCATGGCAAGCTCTGGGTGCAACACATATTGCCATCAATACTATGAAGGCTGGCTTCACCTCGCCTGATCAGCATATTGCGGCCATTCGCCGCTATAAAGAGGTTGTTAGCAACTAGGATCCAGGTATGCAGGAATGTTTCAATCAATACGATCTCACTGAGCAGCTTGCGTGCAAGCCGCTGAGGTCTGTCTATCTGGCGCATCATATCAGTGATGCTTCACAGGAAGTAGTGGTCAAGATCTTCGATTCCAGATGCCTCAACCTTGAGCAGGAAAGTGAGAGCCTTCTGCAAAAGGTCGAGTGGATCAAACAGTTTAAGTATGCGTATATTGTCCCAGTGCTTGATCTTGGCATTGAGCAAGGTCAACCCTATGTCGTAAGTACATATCAGTCCAGCGGTTCATTGCGTGATCGCCTGGACTATCTAGCCCCCCAACGTCTGGATCTAGCAGATGCCTTACCTATTATCTTCCAGGTGGGACGAACACTCCGTTATGCTCATCAACACAATATCCTTCATGGCAACCTGAAACCAGAAAATATTTTCTTCAATGAGCATGGGAAAGCCCTGCTCGCAGACTTTCATATTGCGGATTTCATTGATGTGACCAAACTCGACTACAAAGCTAATCCTAATGCCACCTGCTATATGGCCCCAGAGCAATTTAGTGGCATTATCAGTGAGAAAAGTGATCAATATGCGCTTGCATGCCTTACCTACGAGCTGATTACCGGTCGTATGCCTGCTTCTGTTCAAGGCTTCTCTTCTATATGGACGAAACAGCATACACAACGTACTATCCCTCTTTCTGATCTGATTCCCGATCTGCCAGAACAGGCCGAAGAGGTTGTGCTCAAGGCTATGGCTAAAGATCCATCTGAGCGCTATGCCACTATCTCCATCTTTCTTAGAGCACTTGAGGCGCTCTCGTTCTTACCAACATCTGTGTTCACCAATTCTCCAATGATGGCTCTTCGCAGTGACACTCCCGTGAGACGCATGGCCGAACCACTTGAGGCAGTGACAACTGTAGAACCTCCTGCCATGCGTCTCAGCGAGGCTTCTGCTACAACCCGCCTTCTTGAACGCTCAAAGCATGTGAACAAAGAGCACAATACAAGCAGGACCTCACGTAGGCCTTCAAGCAAGACCTTGGATACACCTTCAAGCAAGACCTTGGATATACCTTCAAGCAAGATCTTGGATACACCTTCAAGCAAAACCTTGGATATACCTTCAAGCAAAACCTCAACAACTCTAGCTGAGGAAGCTGACCTTGAATCTCTTACCAAAGGGGGACTTCCTCAACCCCGCAAGCCATTCACTCCTACACTCTGGGTAGCGTTTGCTCTCTCTGGTATTGTGATCTTGATGGGGGTCATAATCCCTTACGCTCTCGTGCCTTACTCACCAGGGTCAAGGTCAAGCCACCCTGTAAAAAATACCTCACTGACACATCCTGCCACTCGTGTCACACCTACTCTAGCACCAGTACAATCGCACAGAGACAGGATTTTTCCTTCCTCTACGCTGCCTCCAACTATACAGCCACATCTTACCTGCAGTTATGCTAAGCAAACTAGCAATGTGTACAATCTGACCAATGAGGGCACACTTGACTGGATTCAGTGGGGCTTAAACGCTCCAGAGGATGTCAATCATAAACTTGCAGTGCAGCAGCAAATCAGTGGTTTCACCCTCATTGGCAATGGGAGAGTCCAACGCGACAACCATTATCCCAATAGCTATATCTGGTCTGATGGCACACCCGTGATGGTTGCGCCACCACAACAACAATCGGGCGTCTATGTGGAGGGTATCAGTAATGGCTTTACCTTCACTGTCAGAGCCAGCACAACACCAAGAACGCTCAGAGTCTATGTTGGAGCATACCATGTACAAGGAGATTTCTGGGCAGGAATCAATGGAAGATCTTTTACAGATACAACCTTGGATACAAGAAATACCCCTAAAAGTGAGGACAACGGCATCTACACACTGACGTTCAGCAGTAGTGTACCGGATCAAATTCTCACTGTGAAATACACCATCAAAGCAAGCTACACAAGTAATAGCTATGTCATACTGGAGGCCGCAACGCTTCAAGACTGATTGACATGTTACATCTTAACTGTTTATACTTATGGATAGTGTTGTGTCAACTCGGAAAGTAGGAAAACAAAATACTGCTAGACCTTGAGGGATAGAAGTCTATCTCTCCCACCAGTTTTGCGTATGTTGACAAATCTTATCTTCGTGGTTGCCAAACGGGTAGTCTTCTGCTAAAGTGTTGATGCTAGAAATTGTGCTCTCCAGAAGCCAGATTACGAGCAATAGGAGAGAGCATACCAACACTCTACTGGCAGACTACCGGCAAACGCCACCGTAGATTAATAGTGTGTAGATAGGATCCAGGTATGCAGGAACATTTCAATCAATACTATCTCACTGAGCAACTCGCTAGTAAACCATTGAGGTCTGTCTACCTCGCACATCGTGTCAACGATGCTTCACAGAAAGTGGTGGTCAAGTTATTCGATGCTACATGCCTCAACCCTGAGCAGGAAAGCAAAAGCCTCCTCCAAAAGGTTGAATGGACGAAACAGTTCAAGCATGGGCATATTGTCCCAGTGCTTGATCTTGGCATCGAGCAAGGTCAACCCTATGTCGTAAGCAAGTACCTGTCCAGCGGTTCATTGCGCCATCGCCTGAGCCGTCTATCCCCCCAACGCCTGGATCTACAAGAAGCACTCCGTATTATCTTCCAAGTGGGACAAGCACTCTGCTATGCTCATGAGCATAATATTCTTCATAGCAATATCAAACCAGAAAATATCTTCTTTAACAAGCAGGGGAAGGTCTTGCTAGCAGACTTCCGTCTTGGCAGTTTTATCAATGTAACGAAACTCAACTACAAATCTGATCCTCATACTACCTGTTATATGGCACCAGAGCAATTTAGTGGCACGATTAGTGAGAAGAGTGACCAGTATGCGCTTGCTTGCCTCGCTTATGAGCTGATTACCGGGCGTGCACCCTTTTCTGCTCAAGGCTTCTTTTCCATGTGGGCGAAACAGAGCACACAGTATGCCACCCCTCTTTGTGAGTTGGTGCCCAATTTGCCAGAGCCAATCGAAGGGGTAGTGCTCAAGGCTATGGCCAAAGACCCATCTGAGCGCTATGCCGACGTTTCCACATTTCTTAGAGATCTCAAGACCACCTCACTCTCACCAACATCCCTGTCAACATCCGCATCCACTAGAACCCCGATAGCTCCCCCCAGCAATACTCTCATAGCCAGGGGAGAGCCTCTTAAGACATTGAGAACTGACTCTGCTCTTGTCACACGTCTGAGCAAAACTTCTCCAGCTACCCGCGTGCTTGATCGCCCTGACCATGTCAACCATAGCATCAGTCAGACCCTCGGGCCCTCTCCTGAACCTTTTGATGCCATAGATACCGATCCTGCTCTTGTTACATACCTGAGCAAAACCCCCCGGGCTTCCCGCGTGCTTGATCGCCCTGAGCCTGTCAATCATGGCTCCAGTAAGACCCTCAGGCCCTCTACTGAACCTTTTGATGCCATAGATACCGATCCTGCTCTTGTTACATGTCTGAGCAAAACCTCCCGGGCTTCCCGCGTGCTTGATCGCCCTGGGCATGCCAATCATGGCTCCAGTAAGACCCTCGGGCCCTCTACTGAGCCCCTGGATACCATAGATACCGATCCTGCTCTTATCACACGTCTGAGCAAAACCTCCCGGGCTTCCCGCGTACTTGATCGCCCTGAGCATACTAATCATAGCATCAGTAAGACCCTTGAGCACTCTACTGAGCCCCTGGATGCCATAGGTACCGATCCTGCTCTTGTCACACGTCTGAGCAAAACCTCTCCGACTACCGACGTGCTTGATCGCCCTGAGCCTGTCAATCATGGCTCCAGTAAGACCCTCAACACACAATCAGGCAAGGCCATGGAAACTTCACCAAGAGAGGCCCATATCGAGTCTCTACCGATAGGAAAACTTTCTCAACCTGGCAAGTCAGTAACTCCTACCCTCTGGCTGGCGTTTGCGCTCTCGAGTATCGCTCTCTTAATGGGTACTGTGATGCTTTACGCTATTGTGCCCCCACGATCATTGCCAGTAACCAACAAGTCTATCAAGAGTAGACCACCGATAATAGCCCCAACACATCAGGCCATCTATGCCACACCAACAATACAGCCTATCGTGCAACAACAACAAGCTACCCCAGCAGTAGAACCCAAAAAGCAGGCATTGGCAAATAAACCTTCGGTAGCACCAACCCCAGCAGCACCACCTGTACAGGCCTCCCTTACTGGCAATTATACACAACAAAATCAGGCCCATAACCTGACCAATGAGGGCACGCTTGACTGGATCAACTGGGGCTTAAACACACCACAGGATGTGAATCATAAAGCGAATGTGCAGCGGCAGATCAACAATTTTACCGTCATTGGCAACTGTACAGTCCAACGTGACAGCTATTATGCTAATAGCAATATCGAGTGGTTTGATGGTATACCACAGCCAGATACAGCATCATCACAGACGTGGGGAGTCTATGTGACGGGTATCCATAATGGCTTTAGCATCACGGTTCCGGCTAGCACTACGCCCAGAACCCTGCGAGTCTATGTGGGAGCAAAGCTGGCACAAGGCGAGTTCACTGCGTCGCTCGATGACAAGATCTATCGAGATGCGACTTTGGATATGACACACGATCCCAATAGTACGCAAGCTAACAGCATCTATACCGTGATCTTCAATGGCAATACTGCGAATCAGGCACTCACTGTAACATACACAGCGATGGCAACCAATGGCAGTAATAGCTATGTTATGCTTCAGGCTGCAACGCTTCAGTGATCTGTTGTTAACTTGATATTCGTTCAGGTTGCCAACGCCCTGTACAAGTTTTTAGGACCGCCTACAGCTACGGGCAGGGAAGAGGCAAAAGCTATATTGATTTTTGTCGAGCTAATTGTCCCTCCTTCCCCCTCGCTTTGTGCTTGCCTACCACTTATAGTATGACTAGGCACCCCTGGAGGTTAGCATGGGGAGAGCGAGCCTCAAGGCCATGGTACTGGCAACTTTGCCTATGGTCTCACAGAGGGTGCTTTGCTTGCTTTTCTAGCAGGAAAACAACTCGATCAAAGATATGGCACAACAGCCCCTCACTTTCTTGCTGTGAACTTCACCCTTGCTTCTTGACCATACTGCCCTAAGCAGAGTATGACCAAAGTACAAGACACGAATTTACCCTCTTCACAATGCGACAGTTGTCAGGTAAACTGTACTCAATGACTAGCCCAGGGATAAGTCAGGGACCCTCTGGCTTTAGCCCAGGGGGCTTGCAGTCATCCGTAAGGGCGGACAGAGTATGCACTACTCATTGGCATTAGGCACAAACAAATATTTTCTTGGCAGGTAGTATATAATAGGGGAAGAAGTCTATGTACCGAACAAGAAGGCCCAGACAGGCATATGAACGATGGCGAACAATGCACTGGACCCCCAAACAGCGGATCCATCAATTGTTACGGCGCGATCCTACTCTGACGGTGGAACAATTAGCACAGACGGTAGGCTGTACCAGGGCCTATGCACGCATTTGGCTACGAAATTTCTATGCACCAGGCTATGAGCCGCCACAATTGCAACCACAAGAATAGCAATATATACGCACTATTTTATTTTTGTCACTATTGTTCTATAATTACCGAAATGTCATGTATTCCCCTCTTGCAGATATCACCAAAAGGAGGGGGATTGTGCTGCAACAAAGCACTTTCTAGCACCCTTCTCTCAATTAGCACTTGACAGCTATCATCATCTCTGCCATAATTCCTCTCACAAGAGATATATTTTGATTCCTAGCAAGATTGGCAGGGACGTAATGGCTCAGATAGTAACGATCATTAATTTTAAGGGCGGTGTTGGTAAAACAACTTGCTCAGTTGAGATTGCTTGCTCGCTCGCTAAATATTATGGGCGTAGAACACTGCTGGTCGATCTTGACCCACAAGCTAGTGCAACCTTCTATGTGATGGAGCAAGAGCACTGGAAAACGTGGAAAGATGTCAGAGGTACAACCTACAACCTTTTCAAACAAGACAATCATACCTTTCCAATTCGTCAGGCTATTCTCAAGGACATCGTATCAGGCGACGTCTTTGTCCCAGGCTTCGATCTCCTACCATCAACGCCTGACTTGATCGACGTTGACCTGTGTTTGGCTGATTTCGTCGGCTATAATATCTTGCAAGGCTACTTTGATCAAATCGATGCCGAGTATGACTACATTCTTTGCGATTGTCCACCTAATTTTAATCCAATCACCAAGAATAGCCTTTGGGCAAGCGATGCCTATGTCATTCCAACGGTCCCCGACTCCCTCTCAACATATGGCATTGGCTTGCTGCAACGCTGTGTCAATAAGTTTTTCAGTTCGGCGACTGCGCAACAGGCTCTTATTCCCGCTCTAGGAGGTATCATTGTGACACGCGTCAAGCAAACAATTCTGCATGCTACCTATTGCGAACACGTTCGGGCCGATTATCCAAACAAGGTGTTCAACCATATGATCAGCGATAGTATTAAAGTTGCGGAAGCTGCTGATAGGCACATACCCATCAGCGCCATTGCTGCACCCAAAGGCAATGTTGCCGAGATACAAAACCAATTTCAGGCCATTGCAGGAGAGTTCATTAGCCGCATTCACCATATTAGTTCATATCGAAAGAAGAATCCTCTCTTGCAATTAGAGCAGAGAAATCTATAGGCACAAACCTATTGATTCTCTAGACTTTGCCCGCTACAATAGTCAGTAGAACACATTTTTTTAGCTAGGGGAAGAGAAGTTTTATGGTTACTTCCATGACGATTGATCAGCTTGAACGCATGAAAACACATGAAATAGCCGATTTGCTTTCTAATGTGGTGCTACTCCTGCGACGTATGCCCAATGTTGAATGCCGACAGTTCACTAGTCAGCCACCCGAGATCGCAGTTATAGATCCACCTCCGATCTCACCGTCGCCTGCGGGTCCTAAAGGGACAAAGACAGCGAAACCAAAACAGTTAGTAGACTCTATAGAAAAGGTTGTAGAGCCGCTACCAGCTCAGTCCAAGTGGACAGTTGCAGATCTTGAAGGGAAAACAGTATCCCAACTTAAAGAGATAGCTACTGACCTCAATCTTCGGCTCTCGTCCAGCCTCAAAAAGAATGAATTGCTGGCTAAACTGACTGCCAAACTATCACGCACCCATAGCGAACAATACGCGATACAGGATATTTGATGGATCTTGCATTATCATCAACATATGCGGGACCACAACTCGGCTCGCCAGAACAGGTGCATACGATCATTGCCGAACTGCGTCGTCTCTATCCCAACGCCGCCTGTACGCTGCATTTTTCCAATTCCTTAGAACTACTGATCGCGACCCAACTCTCGGCACAATGTACTGACGAGCGCGTCAACATGGTTACAACCCAGCTTTTCCAGAAGTATCGCAGTGTCGAAGATTTCGCCACTGCGAGCCAGGAGGAACTAGAGCAGGATATTCGTTCTACTGGCTTCTACCGCAATAAGGCAAAAAATATCAGTGCCACGTGCCAGCGTCTGATCACTGTCTATGGAGGAGCCGTGCCGTGTACGATGGAAGATCTGCTGACACTGGCAGGTGTGGCACGCAAGACTGCCAATGTCGTGCTCGGCAATGGCTTTGGGATCGTGGTCGGGTTTGTTGTAGACACACATGTGGGACGACTCGCTCGACGTTTCGGCTGGACCAAGCATACGGATGCGGTTAAGATTGAGCAGGACCTCATGCGCATTATTCCACAAAAGGATTGGCTCGATCTCTCACATCTGCTGATCTTTCACGGTCGAGCTATCTGCAATGCACGCAAACCGCTTTGTGGGCAATGCACACTGGCCTCTCTCTGTCCATCAGCTCTCGTAGCTATACTACCACAGGCCGACCCTTAGTACGTCAGGGACGTTTCTGAACTGAAATACCTGAAGGGATACTATGTATGTATCTTAAAATTACTTCTTTTAAGATTTTTCTATTTACTAGCTTCTTTTCGGCTATATTCTTTATTGTCAGATTTTTCAATTTGCTTCCTGCTCTCAGCTTACAGAACAATCTCAACTCTATTCCGTGGCTTTTTTCTGCAATTAGCATTATTTTTAGCATTATTTCTGGTTTTGTCATGCAGTCCAAATTGCATACATGGGATGAACTGACTGATGCAATTCGTGGAGAATTAAGCTCTTTTCGCCAACTCCATATTATGGCTCACCACTTTCCTGATCAAATGACCGATACTATCCGCCAACAAATCTGCCATTATTTGGATGTTTTCATTAGTGAGTCACGTAAGCAACAGAATTTAGGTAGCCGATCCGTCGAAATTGAAAACGCCTTGTATGACTTAGAAGATACTATTTTTAACGCAAGGAAAGCCGATGCAGAAAGTGGCGCAATGGCATTCAATATTCTTTGTAATTGTATGAGCTATCGTGAGAAGCGATTACAAAATAGCGCTCATAAGCTGCCTCTTGGCATTCGCATGTTTATGATCAGTGCCACAATTGCGATGGTTTTTTCATCCCTTTTTATTGGCGTTGAGACGCTGCTCTATGATTATATTTTTACACTCATAATTGGGCTGCTTGCTTATGGTATTTATCTTGTTATTGATGATTTAGATAATCCATATCGTCCCGGAGATTGGCATCTAAAAGCTGATGAGTATGAAGAGCTATTTAAGGAAGTAAAAAAAGAATGTGGTTACCAAATTTGTATACAATAACCTCTGTCATCGCGCAGGAAAGCGGTGTCGTAGCTTCGCGACACCGCTCTACAGACTGCGTTGAACCATCAGTCACTTATAGCTGATCTATACCCCTTCGCTGCTCAAACCCCATTTGTTACATTTGAGGTGACTCATGCTGGGCACGTAGATGTAGCTGATTTGCCATCCAAGTACACATCACATAAGCTAAATGTAGGGACTGCCGGTATGTTAGCCGTGACACTGGGACCGACGGTTGTGCCAGACACACAACCGAGCCCTGCGTATCCAACGAATGTGAGCTTGGTTCCGAATACAGGGCTTACGGTAGCATTACCACCAGTAGACTCTAAGCCTATCTCATAACATAAATCGCCACTAGGCCTACTTACCTTAACTGCCATTATATTAGGCGAACTGTTATGAATAATTATCCTAACTGTAGAGGGTTGAGAAGGATCATCCTGCGCATGCGCTGTTTTTGTATATGCGAATTTGGCATACACAAGGGCTACTGTACTCAGTAGGAGGATCGATACTAGCACTATGAAGAACCATTGTTTCCAGGAGGATAGAGAGAGCGCGTTCTTTTGTTCCATCAAAAGACCACCTTTCAGATACTTGCCCTCGGGCCGGTCTGCTCACAGACTGCAACAGCCATTGAGGAAGAGACATATTTCATAGCACAAGTATAGCTCCTCTCCTTTTCGGGAGACAACCTTATCTAGAGGACAACTAGATGACATCTAGAGCCCACAATTAGACATCTAGAGCACATGACTAGACATCTGGAGTCCCTTAGGGACTCGATGGCAAAAAAATGATCAAAAACTGGGAAAGGCCATCCATTGTTCAAGCATGAGACAAGCGCATACCACCAGATTTGCAGTATTTAGTTGGTATTTGCTGATACCTCTTATTGCCGCTTTTCAATATATAGCAGTCTTTTTATTCAAAAGCGGCAAGTTACAACAATGGCGCTCATATCATCTGGCTTGGCTCGTATGGTTAGAGTATAGTCCTGACGAGAACGTTGGAGTGAGTGTTCAACAAGGCTTCTGGCAAAGGCCGGGCGAGGGGTATTTCTAAGAATATCTTCGATTTCTTCATCAGTGAGATTGTCATGGATACCATCCGTACAGAGAAGAATACGGTCACCTGGGTAGATAATCGTTTTATTAATGTGAACAGTTGGCGGGATCGGTCCTCCAATGGCCTGGGTGATACCGCCACGCAATCGGAAATAGCGGTAATCCATATCTGATAGCTGGCTGGCCTGTATCGCTTGATCAATCTGGTACGCGTGAAGTTCATCAACAACCTGATTTTCAACTAGTTTCGTGAGGAGTCCATCATCATTAGTAATCCGTTGCAGCTTCTCTTGCCCGCGTAGTAAGTAAATGCGACTATCCCCCACATGCGCAGAGACCATGGTATACTCTCTTACTTCGGGATGCTTGCAGAAGGCGGCCAGCG
>Ga0137458_1000047_pt1 | contig 13586 bp, 8 predicted proteins | sample EasRivERMGT642_2_FD_102311 | JGI IMG/M metagenome (GOLD analysis project Ga0137458, IMG submission 102311) | Soil microbial communities from meander-bound floodplain in the East River, Colorado, USA - East River MetaG ERMGT642_2 | ecosystem: Environmental > Terrestrial > Soil > Floodplain ... | reverse complement strand
TAGCAATACATGATGTACAAACAGATGAAATTCGTGAACATGTACCAGATCGCCGTGAGATAAGCAATACTACTGTTGAACAGCAGCAGAAGGAAAATAGTAACAATGGATACCGTAAAACCCATAAGAAAACTCTTTTTAAAGCGTTCTTCACGTCAATTTTTGAGCCAGCCAAAAGTGATCAAGTTAAAAAGAAATCACCGGAGCAAATAGCAAGACTTCAAAAGAAAGCAGCAGAGCGAATACAAAGAGATCAAGAAAAAGCAGCAAAGCAAATACAAGGAGATCAAAAGGGAAATTTGAGACGTGAAAATAAGAATAGAGCGTTGGAGCAGAAAAATAAAGAAACCGAAAAAGGTACACGACATAGAATAAAACCCGCGTTAAAGAGGATTTTAACTACTACAGCATGTTCAACTGGAACAGGCGCAGCAATAGGAACCGCCTTGCTTCCTGGTATAGGGACCGGAGTCGTAGGGGCAATAGGGATGGCTGAAGGGGTTTCAGTTTCAGTGGGCGCAGAAATTGTACGTGAAGTAAAAAGAAGAGGCAAAAAGAGAGATTATAGAAAATTATGAAGGCAATAGATTCTTAGGATCAATTCTTGTAAAACATGATAATTTATGTTTTGTAAAATCGTGTGAATCTAGTCCATAAGTTGCTTAATACAGAATCAGCCTGCACATCAATCCGAGGAGTCATATGTCCCAACTGTCTGATTCAGCAGAATTGGCTCCCATGTTTCCCATAGAGCAAAATTAGTGATACAATTTGCTCTATGAACACGCATGAACCGTATGGCGATGGAGCTTCCAGCGCAGATCAAGCGGTAGAACGAAGTATTTCACATATTTCTAAAGCCGTTGTGCATAGAAGCCAACAGCCTGTCTGGCAGGATGAGACAGGCTATCCGCTACTACCTGATGAGCAACCAGTAAGCACTGTGCGCGATAGTCTCTATGATCTGATCCCTCTAGGACCTCGCGAATTAAAACTCATCAATACACCGGCGTTTCTGCGTCTGCAACAGGTAAAACAGCTGGGTTTTATCTATCGCGTCTGGCCCGGTGCAACGCACACACGCTATGAGCATAGCCTGGGTTGCTATCATCTGATGATGCGTGCCCTGCGTGCATTACTTTCCCATGGCGATGAGGGTGGACTCAATGGGGTAGCTAGGAGTAGTATCCAGACCGTGCTTGTAGCGGCCCTGTTACATGATATCGGGCACTATCCTTTCTCTCATACAATTGAAGATCTTGGCTCACCCATTCTGAACCATGAGAAGGTAGGGCGCTCGATGATTGAGAAGAGTGAGATTGCCACAATTCTGGAGCAGGATTATCAGCTCTCACCGGAACGGGTCGCTGATGTAATTGATCCTCCACTCAACAAAACGTTATCCCCCGATGATGAACTGTTGAGTTCTTTGCTGAGTGGGGCACTGGATGTCGACAAGCTAGATTATCTGCCTCGTGATGCGCGTGCCTGTAATGTGCCCTATGGTGGCGTAGATGTTGCCCGTCTGCTGGGAGCATTACGCGTGCATGATGATGTACAGGGAGAACGCTGTATTGTTGTCACACACAAAGGCATTAGCCCATTGCACTCGCTACTACACGCTCGGCAGGAAATGTTTGACAATATCTACTGGCATCATACGAGTCGGGCACTGCAAGTTATGCTCATCCGCGCTGTTTATGATGCGCTCGTGGCCGAAACACTTCAGGCGGAACAATTGGTTGGGCTAACAGATGAGGCTCTGCTCAATCTATTGGCCAATCAGCGGATGCCGATCAGTTCGCGTGCTCTGGCGGTCGACCTGAACATGCGTCGCCCCTATAAGGTCGTGCTAGAGGTCAGTCCAGGCGCTGGAAGTTTCTTTCGTCAGCTGGAAGCACTCTTCTGGGATGTGCAACGGCGACGGCATGTTGAGCAGAAGCTGGCAGCTGAACTAGCAAAAACACTGGAGAGAGAGATCGCCGACTACGAGGTCCTGCTGGATATTCCCCATCCTGAGAAATGGGAGATGGATGTCTGGATCTCATTTGCGCACCCGCCGATTGGCATGAAGCCTTTGATGAAGTGGGTCGAAGCGACAGGCTTGCAGTCGGATGATCTTGCTCGCTACGAGCAGCACCAGCGACGTATACGCATTGTCGTCGTAGAGCGTTTGCGTGCGCCATTGCTAGGGGAAAAATATGCTATACTAGTGCCAATACTAAAGCATTGCATTTGAGTCAGACTCTCATGCATGGGCATTACCTTTTTTTCTTCTCTTTGCGCTGATACATCAATTTCAAGGCTTTCTCGTGAATACGATATGCCGGTGGATACTCAGAATCAATCTGTCTGGCATGTTCCGCAACGCTGGCCGCTTCGCGATAGCGTTCCAAGCGATAAAGCGTATCCGCTTTCATCGTCCAGAAGCGAACATCGTCCGGGTCCAATTCAATAACGCGATCGAGAGCTTCATTGGCTTCTTCGAACTTGCCCAGACCTCGTAGGCTACGCATATAGTTTTCCCAGGCAAAAAGATTATCGGGCATAAGTTGGATCAGGTGTATTGCTAACTCTTGTAAGGGATCAAACATTTCCAGTGTCCGCAATGCTTGAATGCCCTGTGTCAGCGAAGTAACATCAGACGGATTGATCTCTAATGCGTGTTGAACCAGCGGGATAACTTCGCGCATACGCCCGATGCGACAGAAAATCTCGCATTTCATCTGGAGGGCAAAGAGTTGAGTTGGATCTAACGCCAGGCTCTGGTCAAGGGCCTCTAGAGCTTCGGCGAGACGATTAAAGTTGAGCAGGGCAACCCCCTTATTCGCCCAGGATCGAGGATCGTTTGGAGCAAGCTCAACTGCGCGATGAGAAGTGCGTAATGCCTCTGGTAGCTTCCCTTGCAAGACTTGGAGGCCGCTACGATTGATCCATGCCAGACCGAGATTCGTATCAAGTAAGAGAGCCTGATCATTGGCAATCGTGGCTTCCGAGAGGCGCTCCATCTTTTGCAAGGCACGCGCTTTATATGCCAGAGCTGGCGCAGAGTTAGGGTTCATCTCAAGGAGTTCCTGCGCGATATCATAGAGCAAGTCAAAGCTATTGAGACCATCGAGTGAGGCAGCGAGACCGCGTAAAGCGTCTTCGTCTTGGGCATCGTATGTGAGAAGCACCGAAAAGACCTCCCTGGCCTGGGACCAATGCCGTGCTTGCAGGTGCTCATGTGCTTGATGTCGGAATTGTGCAATCGTCTTCTGTGATGTTGACTCGGTGTGCTCTTTACTCACTATAAATGCGGCATAGATGCCCGCCCAGCCTCAAAGGCGTGGTGAGAAAACGCCGCCTCCTTTCGTAGTCTCTATTCTATGGTCTCTGCCAAACCCAAATTTTATACAGAATCTTTACAAATCTCTCAAAGATTTTTCATCCTATAGAGCTATTATATAGGTATGCAAGACTGTTTGCAAGATTGTTTATTGGGTATTGGTTGAGTCGCTATTGATAGAGGTGCAAATATGGCAAAAGTACGAAGGGGCTGTTTGCAAAATGGTTTGTTAGATCCATCTATATCTCCGTAGACCGCTATACCTATGTAACAAAAATGTACTTATAGCATATAATAATGGATAAATCTGGTGAATTAGTTTAGTTTAGTTTAGGAGGACCATCATATGTCTCATCCAGATAATGATCAATCACAGGTACCCTATCAACCCCTCCAGCCACCAACTGGCGAAGAGCGGCCTTATCAGCTAACAGGAGATGGGAGCAGGTATCAACCTGGGATACAATCTTCTCAATTATCGGGAGGGCAGCCCACACACGTCGCGTATCAAGAGTATCCATCTCTGTGGAGTACTCGCGGTAAGCTGGCAGCAGCATCGGCAAAGTCGTCGGCTCGGGGAGTACGGACAGCCTCCATTGTAGGTCTCACAGTGGTAATAGCCATAATTTTTGGGGTTGGCCTCTTCGCTGGCTGGAATTTTGGCAGAAATGTTGCTAGTAGTACATCTCCTAATTTTCTGTCTGCATTGCAGTCTGGTACAAGTTCACAGCAGACCGTTCCTCCTCTCACTGGTAATAGCATCGAGATGGTACGTGAGGCGGCCATCATCAAAGTCAAGCCTGCGGTTGTACAGGTAAATACGTCAGTGATAACGAGTGGAGGAAGACAAGGGATAAAAAGTGGTTCAGGAATTATAGTAGATAAGCGGGGCTATATTGTAACGAATAACCATGTAGTCCAGAGAAGTGAATCGATAGAAGTGATGTTTGCCGATGGCAACAAAATAGAAAATGTCAAAATTGTAGGAACTGATCCAAACGATGATCTGGCAGTGTTGAAAGTTACTCCACCAGCAAACATGGTAGTAGCAACATTGGGTGACTCATCGAAGCTGCGGATAGGACAAGAAGTATTGGCCATTGGTAACCCGCTAGGAATTACGGCGACCGTGACACATGGTATCATCAGTGCACTAGGTCGGAGTATAAGTGAGCCTAATGTGACTATCCCCAATACGATCCAGACCGATGCGCCCATCAATCCGGGCAATAGTGGGGGGGCTCTGGCCGATTTGCAAGGGAATGTGATTGGCATGCCAACACTAGCAGCCATCGATCCAGAGTTTGATGCTCCGGCCAACGGTGTTGGTTTTGCTATCCCGATCAATCAGGTAAAACGCATTGTGCCGCAGATCATCCAGTATGGAAAAGTAACCCATACTGGCCGGGCAGCGTTGGGGATAGGTAGTCAGGATGTTGATGCTTATCTGCAAGTCATGGATAATCTCTCTGTCAATCACGGCGTGCTTGTAGTTAGAGTGCGCAGCGATGGGCCAGCAGCACAGGCAGGATTGCTACAAGGGGATGTGATTGTGGTGGTAAATGGCAAGGAAATAGCTAATCAGGCTGCATTAGGGGATGTGCTGGCTATCAAGACTCCGGGCGATAAAGTCTCCGTTAGTGTCTATCGTGGCAATCAACAATTGACATTTAATGTGATATTGGGTGAGTTACAGGCAGAATAAGATTATATGAGTGGATAGCGCAGCGAATGGGGCAAGGAGAACTCCTCTTTGCCCCATTCGCTTGCCTGAAAGAGAACTGTCCCTCTTTCCCCCTGGAGAAATATCCAAATTTCTATTACAATTAGTACAGCGGAAGGTTGCTGCTGAGCATGACAAGCAAGAGCAGTCCTGGCACTCGTTCTTTACAACAAAGGTTCATGGCAGGCTTTTGAAAAGCTATGGAAAATCCTGTAGGCTCAATCTTTCCCAAGACCACTGTTAAGTAGGAACAAGTTAGTCGTAATCAAGCCAAAGATCGCACGATCTGGTGGATCAGAAGGAGAACGGCAGGATGCATCAATCAGATGCCAATGATCAGTCAACAGGGCCTTTTGAATCTGTATCACAGACCCCATCATGGCGGGGTCCAGAAGAAAGGCAGCCTCACCAGCCAACAGCGAGAGAGCATATCTACGGGCCTGAGGCGCAATATTATCAATCGCTCCGAGAGGAGCCTGCACAAACAGCTTGGCGGGAAAGGCCTCCTCTATGGAACACTTCTGGTAAGTTGTCGGTGGCCCCATCGGTAAAACGGCCAGGGCATGGGTTCCCGGGTGTAGCGATGCTAGCTCTCACTATGGTAATAGCTTCGGTCTTCGGTGTTGGTCTTGTTACAGGTGGGATGTTTAGCAGAAATCTTGCAGGATTGCTGTCCGGGCTAAATTTACCGCTGGCAATCCCTTCCCTGACAGGCAATAGTAGCGAGACACTGCGTGAAGTGGCCATTGCGAAGGTCAAACCCTCTGTTGTCCAGATAAATGTGACAGGAATAACTAGGAGGGGAGAGCGTCTTCGGCATGGATCAGGAGTTGTAGTGGACAGCCGGGGCTATATTGTGACCAATAATCATGTAGTCCTTGAAGGCGAATCGATAGAAGTAGTGTTTGCGGATGGCCGCAAAATAGAAAACGTTCAAGTGGCGGGAACTGATCCGATAGATGATCTAGCAGTATTGAAAATTGATCCGCCAGCAAACATGGTAGTAGCGACGTTAGGAGACTCGTCAAAACTTCAGGTGGGGGAAGATGTAATAGCAATCGGTAACCCACTAGGAATTGCGGAGACCACGACTCATGGCATTATTAGTGCTCTGAATCGCAGCATGCTTGAGCGTTATGGACCGATCATCCCTAATACCATACAGACTGATGCACCCATCAATCTGGGCAGTGGGGGGGGAGCCCTGGCTGACTTGCAAGGAAACGTGATTGGTATTCCAACAATGATTGCAGTTGATCCCAGGTTCGATACACTTGCCAATGGCATCGGTTTTGCGATTCCGATCAATCAAGTAAAGCTGATCGTACCGCAGATTATCCGCGATGGTAGCGTGACACATACTGGTCGAGCGGCACTGGACATAAGTAGTCGAAACATTGATACGGACCTACAGTCCTCCTATGATCTCTCGGTTGACCATGGCGTGTTTGTGAATGACATAGAGAGCGAAGGACCAGCTGCACGGGCAGGATTGGAGGTAGGAGATGTGATTGTAGCGATAGGTGGTAAAGCAGTAGATAATCAGATTGCACTGGCAGACGTACTGGCTACCAAAGCTCCGGGCAATAAGGTCTCTGTCAGTATCTATCGTGGCGATCAGCCAATGACATTGAATGTCAGACTTGGCGAATTGTCTGCTGAAGCGATGATGAAGTAGTTTTTATGCTGAGGTCTCTTGAACCGAGATGCCTCACTTTCAGGAACTCCAGGGATTTACAGTGTCCCACTTGGGTAGGCAGCAGAGATATCAGGTGTTCCCTATCAGCTATCAGGGATGATAGAAAAGACCAGAGTCCCTTAAACTCTAGAAGAGAAGAAGCTACAAGTGGCAATCCACTCTAGCTTCTTCTCTTCCTCTTCTCAAATTTTTTCTCTATCGATTGCAATGATCATGCTTGTCATGCTTTTTCCTCGAACTTAGTGAATAGTGTATAACGCCTACCATCCCAACAATGAAGAGTAGTAGTCCAATGCCTAGATGTCCCCGCGAGGTATCTGCATTGAAGAAGGGCCTGATGAGAGATAGCGGTGGCTGTTGTTGAGAGGTATTTGGAGAAGAACTCGGCTGGTGTGTGTTAACAGAGCCTCCAGTAGATGAAAGAGCAGAGTCTCCAGTGGTTACAGGATCATCGCCAAATCTAGCAGGAGCAGCAGAGTCTCTAGTAAGTGAAGGATATTTAGAGCTACTTGATGAAGAACTTGGTACTTTGGCCTTGACATGAATCGCAAAAGGAGTAGGGACTAGGGGTATTTCGGCTGTGGGAAGCGCTATCGTCAGAACTCCGGAGAGTATGAAGAACAGCCCTAGAGCAGCCACAAGCGTGCTTGCAATACGCATTGTGGAATGAATATAGCTAGGAAATACTATTATGCGATTATGTGCTTGTCCTACTAAATTTGGTGGAGCATCCGCTTTTTCTTCAGCTAGAGCTTCGGCAGGCAACAGAAATGATCGAGGCAGAGGTGCTCGTGGTAAGGCACGTACCAATAGGACAGTCTGCTGCAACTCTGTTAATTGTTGTTGACAGTCTGCACAGGTATTCAGATGTGTCTGGCATATAGACTGCTCTGGTGCCGAAAGCTGTTGATCCAGGAAAGCAGAGAACTGTCCAATTGTCAGATGTGACATATGTAATGGCACGGGCTTCCTCCGTGGGGATATCAATGTGTGTCTATTCCTCTATTAGTAGGACGATAATCGCGTGGCAAAAGTTCCTTATGCTGTGACAAATAAAGGCGTAAGTTTGCGCGAGCCCGTGAGAGGCGTGAGCGAACGGTTCCTAGAGCCGTTTGGGTAGCCTGCGCAATCTCTTCGTAAGAGAGACCTTCAATATCGCACAGCACAATCACAGTGCGTTGGTCAATTGAGAGTTCCTGTAGTCCACGCTGAATCAATTGCTGGAGTTCCCGGGTAAGTACGTTTTCCTCTGGATTACTATCTGGTCCTGTTTGTGCTAGGGTATCTAGGAGGGTTGGAGTGTTTGCTTCTTCCTCATCGGTGATCGTTTCCAATGACTCAGATGGATAACGTTTGATGCGTCTCCAATGATCATAGACCAGATTTGTGCTGATACGCAATAGCCACGTGCGGAACTGAGACTTGCCTTGATATGTATTAATTGCTCGTAATGCTGAAATAAAAGCATCTTGGGTTACATCTGCGGCAGTATCGTAATTGCCGAGTAGGTGGAAGACCGTATTATAGACAACCTGCTGGTGGTGCAAGACTAATTGATTGAATGCACTGATATCGCCCTGTTGGCTGCGTGCAATGAGTTTCACCTCGTCGTCTCTTGCAAACTTGTCCATAGATGTCCTCTTGTCCTAATTTAAGGTAGTGTAGCACATTTGTGAAATGGTAGACTAGTGTTTGGTAAAATGTGTCAGATCCTGGATATCTTTTCTGAGTGCAACATAATTCTGATAGCGTGCTGAAGGCTCTTCAAGCAGTGCTTGGCTCAAGATTGTTTCCAGTTCGGACGAAATAGCGGGATTTAGCAGGCGCACAGGTGGATAGAAAGGGTAGTGTGGTGGTGCAACATTAGTGAGCGCGTGGTGCATACTAGCAGCCAAGGTATAGATACTCGTGCGCTGATCGTAGATTTTGTCCTGAATAGGCAAATATGGCGAGACAGCCAGCTTGCGTGTCGTAAGCTTGCACTTGCCTGCCGCTTGAGGCTGTGGTGGTGACTGAACCTGGAAGCCTGTAAGGATCACGCGGCCGCGTCCATGCTCAATCAGAATATTAGTGGGTGAAATATCAAAGTGGTGTAACGGCTGTGGACATTGTTCCAGAGAAATCAGCACATTCAGTAGCGTATGCATATACATTATAACCTCATGCTCTGGCAGTGGACGCAGCAGTTTGAGCAGATGTTCCTCCAAGCTCTCGCCGTCAATATAGGCTAGGACAGCATAATAATAATTTCCTTCAGAAAAACGGTTGAGCACAGGTGGAACTAAGGGATGATGGAGGTAAACAAGTGGCTCGGTAGCTTGATCATAGTAGATGATATCTCTAGCACGTTGGTCAATAGGCGTATCAGTGCACTCCCAACGTTTCAACACAACTGATTGCCCTTTATTTTGAGCATCGCTAGCGACAGCAACCATAACGTGTGTCTCTTTGGAATGTTTCAAGACGCGTTTGATAGTGTAGCGTCCCTGGCATACGCTGACACCCACGAGAGGACTATGTTGAACGATAGTAGGTGGATCAGCAAGTCGGCCACATCCGCTGCAGCAACGCTGTCCGAAGCGAGCTGGCTGGTGGCAATAGAGGCAGTAGCGGTTATCATATTCCTCTCCACAACCTGTACACCGCTGTGCCCCAGTGCGATTCTGCTGACCGCAGTTCTGACAGACATAGCGCTGCATCGCAATTTGCACAGCATGGGCATAGTTGTCAGCAAACTCATTGATGCTATAGTAGCGTTGGCGATACTGCTTGGACATAGCACGCTGGAGTACGGCCGCAACCTCTACGGGAACGCGTGGATTCCAGCGTTGGAGAGAGGGTGGTTGTTCTTTGAGATGAGCATTCCAGATCTCCTCCAAGCGTTGATAGAGGAATGGAGGGCGACTGCACAGTAACTCATAGCAGCAGATCGCGAGAGCATACTGATCACTGTGACGTCGGGGATTGCCCTGCCATTGCTCAGGAGGCATATATGCCGCAGTACCTGCGATCTCGCCCAGCAAGGCATGTGTTTGCATCCCAAGGTAATGGGCTGTGCCAAAATCTGCCAGCAACACCTGTCCGCTACGACCAATCAGCAAATTGCCCAGTTTCACATCCTGGTGCACCAATCCAGCACTATGCAGGTAGTACAAGGCAGCGGCCGTCTGCTGTACATAAGGGATCAGTTCTTCGGCAAAAGCCTGACGGCGGCTACCATCCTCTTTGCGAAAGAGATCAAGAATGGTTCGGGGAGCGTATTCCATGACGAAATATGGCTGTTCACTGCCTTGTAGATGACCAAAGTTGTAGATGGGTAAGATATTGGGATGGTGCATATTAGCAATACGGCGAGCTTCCTGGATGAAATTGGCCTGAGCCTTCTCATGAGATTGGTCAAGACGCAAGACCTTGAGGGCCAGGATGCGACTAAGTGGAGCCGATTCGCGAACCTTGTAGACGTATCCGTAGCTACCTGCGCCCAGGAAAGAGATAACATCATAAACGCCAATACGTGCGCCCTGGATCAAAAAGTCACAGTATTGACAACGCATAGCGGTATCAGGATTTTCGTGTTCTCCGCCTGCTCGTGGATTTAGACAGCGTGCCAAGTCTGCAATCCTACCTCTTCTGGTGATTTCGTGTTGGGATAGCCATGATCGTTATGCCATCTCTCTTGATATTTACGGATGAGAGGTGCGTTTGGTCAGAAGAGTCTAGTGTTTATCTTCAGAGTTTGTCAAGGCTCCTAGCTAAGAATGTCGACACGGTCAGGGACAACAAAAGTGTTAGAAGCTTTAGAATGCTTGTTACCAGTAGCCCGCAGCTTGAAAGTATGCGTGCCTGCTGGCAGCGTTGGACTGGTCCATAGCAGTTGATTACCTTGCCGTACAGAAGCATAAAAGTCAACCATCGTCTCTATGCCCTCGTCGATAGAGACAGCCCCGATGCCATGGTGTGCGTCAACTATCCCATACAATTGTATCTGGACACCAGTAAAGGAGATGGTCATATAGTCGCCTGCGATACGATCCCAGCTATTGCTACCGTTATAGGGGAGGGTGTTACGGCAATTGTAGCCAGGACATACTGCGCCATGGCTCCAGCCACTGCCGACATAGTTAAACTGGTTGAGGCCAGTCCCCATTACGCTATCATCGATTGTTGTTGTTTGGAGTACATGGGTAGGTGTTGGAGTAGGCGTTGGGATAGAGGTTGGAGTAGGCGTTGGGATAGAGGTTGGAGTAGTCTTGCTGGGCACTGTAGGTTGTCTAGTTGGGGTAGGTGTTGGGGTAGTAGTCTTGTTAGGCATTGTAGGTTGTATGGTTGGGGTAGTAGAAGAAGTAGTCCTGCTAGGCATTGTAGGTTGTATGGTTGGGGTAGTGGAAGGAATAGTCTCGCCTACTGGGATAAGCGTTTGTATTGTAACTTGAGTTGGGTTTTGATGAACGAGTATATCAAGTGTACTCGTCTTCAATGGAAGAAAAGCAGTGTAATTGCTCCAGGCTGCAATGACAAAGGCCAGGATTAGGAAGCCAAAAGGCACCAACCTGAAGATTTTTCTTCTGTTGCGCTGTGTTTGTCTCTTCAGAGAGATATCTCTGTCAGTACGATTTAGCAACGGTACAGTCATCCCATCCATTTCAAACCCATCTTCTTTATATATATGGTTTTTGTGTAATTCATTATTTTCTTGCTCTCTAAAAGGATTAATGAGCAAGAAATCATCAGAAGGAGAAGTATTTTTTACCTGTTTTAGTATGTGAACATAGGATGTTGCAGGAGCATCAGAAAGTTCTGCCAGATCATATTCAGCCTTGGAAGAGGTAAATGCTTCAGAAGTTTCTGACATAGGACTAGGGGAGGCAACGGACTGGCGAGAAGAAGATACGATAGGATATGTTTCTAGTGAATGCATGGGATGGGAGGTAGCATTCCAATTGCGAGAGATTGTAGAACGTAAAAGGGGGAAGGTTGGCGGTGGTGACAAAACAGATCGGATCACTTCTAAGAACAAGGAGAAATCAAAAAACCGCTCATCTGGCTCCTTCGCCAAGGTTTTGAGCACAGCAGTGTTAAGAGACGGGGGCAGGTTTGCCACCTTCTCAGAAAGCGGGATTGGCTGTGCATTGTTATAGTCTCCCATCATAGAAGCGAGGGTCTGGGTGGCAAAAGGCAACTGCCCCGTTAGCAGTTCATAGGTGAGGCTCCCTAGAGCATATTGATCGCTGCATGCATTCCAGGTGCCAGCAAATTGCTCTGGAGCCATATAACAAAAGGCATACTCTTCAGAAGTCTGATCACGGATCATGGCATCGGCCCTGCTCACAAGAGTGAAATCGGTTAGTAGAACCTTCCCATTGGCATCGAAAAGAATATTCTCAGGCTTGAGATTACCATGAAAAATATTGTGTCGATGTGCATAAGCGAGAGCCTCTCCTACCCGGAGCACAATGTTAAGAGCATCGTGTAGCTCTAGCTGCTGAGGTGATATCTGCTTGAGATGGCTGCGTAAAGACCCATTGGGAAGATAGCTGCGCACAACAAAGGGCTGTTCTCTTTCTATACCCATATCCAGGATGGGTAAGAGATGCGGATGCTGGAGTTCTTTGATATGCTGGGCCTTCTGTAGTAGGGTCTCATGTTCATGCGGCAAAGAGAAAAGAGATGAAGGGAACATGATGACAATAACTTGCTGCTCAGGCTCATTGATGGAAGAAGCAAGGTAAGTCAAGTGTGAATATTTTTTGGCCAAAGTCGTTGTGAGATTATAGTGGTCAAGCTTTCCCTGCATACATTATTCTCTCTATACATTGATAATATTTGATGCTCTGCTCTGTAATTGAAACGATTTGTCTATGCTTTGATAACATGGATGCAGAAAGAAGCACAGTAGTCCTACTTACAGAGAGAGCATGCACAAAACAAATGTTAAGGCATGCTCTCTGCATGGTTTGATGCTTTTGCTTAACCTACGCTACCCGACATCTCTAACTGGATGAGGCGGTTCAACTCAACGGCATATTCCATTGGCAATTCTTTAGTAATCGGCTCAATGAAACCGTTAACGATCAGTGAATAGGCTTCAGACTCATCGAGGCCACGACTCATCAGGTAGAAGAGTTGATCTTCGCCGACCTTCGAGACTGTAGCCTCATGGCCGATCTCTGTCTGATTCTCTTCGACGCGGATGGTCGGGTACGTATCAGTACGAGCGTTCTCGTCGAGCAAGAGGGCATCACAGCGAACGCTAGACTTAGTATGATGTGCACCTGGATTGATACGGACCAAGCCACGATATGAGGCACGTCCGGTACCCTTGGAGACCGACTTCGACAAGATCTGCGACGTAGTATGCGGTGCAAGATGTGTCACCTTTGCGCCAGCATCCTGATGCATCCCGTCATTTGCAAATGCTACTGATAGAATATCGCCTCGTGCACCTGGTTCCATCAAAAGTACGGCTGGGTACTTCATAGTTATTTTTGAGCCTAAATTCCCATCGACCCATTCCATTGTGGCATCGCGGTAGGCCGCAGCACGCTTCGTGACCAGATTGTACACATTCTTTGACCAATTCTGAATGGTCGTATAGCGGACACGTGCGCCTTCCATGACTTTGATTTCTACTACTGCACTGTGTAGGCTATCGCTTGTATAGCTTGGCGCGGTACAACCCTCTACGTAATGCACGTAAGAACCGGGAGCAGCGATAATCAGTGTGCGCTCGAATTGTCCCATATTCTTGGCATTGATGCGGAAGTAGGCCTGCAGCGGAATCTCTACGCGCACATTGGGTGGTATATAAACGAAGCTACCACCGCTCCATACGGCGC
>Ga0137458_1000046_pt1 | contig 13608 bp, 19 predicted proteins | sample EasRivERMGT642_2_FD_102311 | JGI IMG/M metagenome (GOLD analysis project Ga0137458, IMG submission 102311) | Soil microbial communities from meander-bound floodplain in the East River, Colorado, USA - East River MetaG ERMGT642_2 | ecosystem: Environmental > Terrestrial > Soil > Floodplain ... | reverse complement strand
TTCTTCTTCCATTTCCTGGCTTTAGATACAATCTCATCACTGCCGAGTTCAATGGTCAGCTCAGTAACTGATCCACCTTGACCTATGCTGACTGGATCAGGCACGGAGTCAGGCTGAAGTCCGGAGAGAGCACGTGCAGGTTTGATACGATTGCTAACTCGCTCAGTCACAATCCTTCCACCATCCATTACTAACCTAATGCCAACTGCAGCCTGTGTAAGCCACGGGACTGCATTAGGATAGTTGCGAGCATTTGCAAGAGTCTCTCTGAGCCTGAAGATGGTGTGTTGTAGATCTTCTTGGGCTGGAGACCAAACACACATCTCTCCTCGTTCAAGTGGTGCAAAGAGATGTGCTCTGTCTGTTACGATGTTGGGACTGTATCGGTATGACATCTAGCTCTTTCCTTTCTTCACCATAGCTATGAATCGTTCTGGTGATACTTCCTCAAGACCGAGATGGAACTTAGTAGTAACAAAGCCATGAGGATCAAAGGCTTCCTCAATGTAATTCTCTTGATGCTGTACTCCTATGAACTGTCGCCATACACCATCTCTGCCTTTGCCCATTATTATCTCATAAGTAGGCAAGTACGTACCTCGAAGAACTTCAACTGTTATATAGCGACCATTCATGAGTCACTCCTCACCTCCAACAGTTACTTCCACCAGCTCCTTCTTAGCTCTGGTTACAGCCACGTAGCACAGGTTGTTCTCTTGCTCTAGTTCCCATTCCTGCTTGGCCCAATGGCTTGGCATGTAGGCATTGCGACCCCAGAGATACACTCTATCCCACTCACGTCCTTTTGCTTTGTGAATGGTGGAGAGTGTGATGCTCTTGAGCTGCTTACCTTCGGAGTCTTGAAAGAGGGAGTTGATGAGATTGGTCAGTGCTGACACTGGTTCTTTGTTGGAGAAATTCTCCATCAGCACAAAGATAGTATCAACACGATCTGCAATGCTTGCTGCCTTAGCATGATTGCCTCGAGCTTGGAGGCGTTGAACCTGTGTCTCCTTATAATCAAGGAGTCTGTCGTGAAGCTCCTTGAGATTGTTGACTGTTTTCCACTTCTTCATGAGTGTGATGAGTCCCTGTCCGATGTCTCGTCCTTCGATATGACAGGCAACTTTCTTTCTGATAAAATCGAAGGCGAGTTGCACCAGAGGCTTGTTGTTACGGCAGAGAATAGCATCTGAAGAGTCTAGCTTGAGCTTGAAGAAATCTTCTGTGCTAATGCTAGTTACTTTCCCTTCTGGAGCACTCTCGTGAGCCTCGATGTGACTCACCCACTGATGAGCGTGGCGCACAACTGCTTTAGGACAGCGGTAGGTGACAGTGAGTGGAAGCTCTGTAGCACAAAAGACTAGCTTGATGAGATCAAGGCTTTTGCTGTCTGCTCCAGTGAATCCGTAGATTGCCTGATGAGGATCACCAACTGCAACGAGTCGAGATCCTTCACGAAGCATCTTGCCTGCCATTACTCTCCTACCTGCGTTGGTATCTTGTGCTTCATCAAGCAGTACCCAATCAAAGGTCGGGAATGGTGCCTCCAGCATGATTGACTCATAGATCATATCATCGAAGTCTATGAGTCCGTCTTTAGTTTGAGCACAGGACTCGCGAAGTCCTTTCACTGCCCACTCGATAGCCTCCTCAACTGGATCACGTCTTGCTTTGAAGGTAGTTTCTGGAAGAAGCTCATATACATCATAGTGATCCATGAGCTCAATCCAATGATCGCTTGAGTCAATCTCCCAGTTGAGTCCGACAAGGCTCTGCTTGCCGAGACTGATGAGTTTCTTGCTAGCGGCACGAATATAGAATGGTGCATCAATCTCCTCAAGAATGCCTGAAGTCTTGTCTGCTTCTACTTCAAGCTTACCGAGAAGCTTGCCAAGCGCACGCATTCCTATGGCATGGAATGTCTGTGATCTTACACTGCCAGAGAGACCCAGACCTGTGATGCGTGCTTGAATCTCATCTGCTATCTTCTTGTTGAAAGCACAAAACCCTACTTCACCCTTTGCTAGCTCGCAAATCTTGAGGAGAGTAGTTGTCTTGCCTGCTCCGGCGACTGCAATGATGATAGCGTTGCTATCGTTGGAGCCATTCTTTACCCACTCGAACACAGCTTCCTGCTGAGGTGACCAAGTAGTTGGAAGGCGCAGCTGAGGAGTGCTCACTGCCGCCATGCCTGGGATTTTAGCCACGAGACTTACCTCTCTTAGATGGCGGTGGAATAAGCTCAACAACCAAATCAGCCGCTTTAAACAACTTGGCGTCTATTGAGTCAACGTCTCTCTGCATGAAGCCAAGCAGATCAGAGTCGGTAACTACAACAAGAGCCCTCAAGAGCTTGTCTACTTGATCTGTTGATAATTTTCCCTTCATGTTTATAGTACGAGAAATGATACCGATTTCAACTAAGGCAGCCATGACAAGAATCTGTCCGGCACTGAACGGGCCTATCATAAACTGTTCAGTGATAGGATCATCTGTGAGCTTGTCACCCTTGATAGCAAGGATCTCCTGTGTTGACATCGGCTACTCCGGTATTTGTGAGTGTGACCAACCAGAGAGCTCACGATCAAGCTCATGGATCACTACACATCCTACCATATAGCTAATGAGCATGACTGCTAGGAAGCATAGGAGCTTCTTCATTTGTTCCTCTCTTCTATCAACAGGTTGCAGTAGTAGATGAGGATCTGTTTGGTCCACTTGTTGGGTATAGAACTGCTGTCAACATCCCAATCATAGACCCATCTACCATCGAGTGGAAATGAGAAACCTCCAACTACCTCATAGAAGCCAGCTCTCATTTGAATTGCAGTGAGAAGTCTCTGTCCACCCTTGAAGTGATGAAGGAGCAAAAACTCGTATCGAGTGCTATCACCAGGCTCAAGTACAACAAAGACAGGCTCTCTTGTGGACTTGACCTGTAGGTAGATCTCAGAGGGAGGAGCTCCGTCTGCTGTATTCCAGTTAAGCTCTTTGCCTGCCCAAAGGAGCTTCTGCTTATCGGCATTTGGGTTAGTCATAATTCCTCTTGGCTTGTACCGATGAATGATTTTATCACAAGTCTTGCAGACTGTCGTTTCTGCAGGAGGTGTGATGTATCTCTGATTACGAGGTGTGTAGGTGAAATACCACAGTTTCTTACCACACACTGATAGATAGCTATTCTTCTTCCAGTAGTGTAGTTTAGTGTTGTGAGGTGGCATGAACCAGCCAGCATATGGTTCACTCATCTGATGAGCCTTGTGGTTACTGCACCAGACACTTCCCAATCTATTCTATACAGAAGCACCTTGTTGTTACGATGTCTAACTGTATGAAAAGCAAGGTGTAGATCGCAGTGTCCTTCCTTCTTTCTGCATTGGACATAGATAGTAGCTCTGCGATCTATTGCTGTTACTACCTTACAACGTAGAGGTAGAGTCTGTGAGGACTTATCTTCTACAGACATGAGATCACTCCAGCAATGATTCCTGCTGCACACACTGGAATCACTATGTCCCAGATCATTGACCACAGCGGGAGCTTCATGCCTTGGGTTGTGTGAGTCTCTTCCAAGATGAACTGCCAGAGAGCATGAAAGATAGCGTTGCTCCAGAAGGCAGCCGTAATGAGCCAGGAGTGTGTGACTGCGTGTATCCAGAGGAGTGCTATAATCCAGACAGCGATTCCTCCGAGTACGTGAGCCCAGATGTGAGGCCAGAACCCGTCTGGCCAACCGTCCTTCTTAGAGAACGGATTGGTCCACAGGTCGCGCAGGTGAAACTCGTGAAAGAGTGTCTTGAGTTTCACTTTGTCCACCAGTTAGCTCGCTTAGCTACTGCAAGACCACCATCCTTGAGACCATTCTTGATCTTGGTGATCTTCTGTCTGTTGGTGAGTTGCGAGTCACGCAGAGCTATCTTGATCCACTGAATCACAAGTGCTTGCTCATCTCGAGTCATATGCTGGTCTCCTTTGGAGTTAGTAGTGGCTATCTTCTAGTGTAGGTTTCTCTTGTTACACAATGCAACAAGTACATCAATGCATGGGGCAGGGATTTGAACCCTGCAGGAGATCGTTGCCTCGAGGTACTTTCTCCAGCCTAGTGCTTACTGTCCTCATTCAGCCCCATGCTACTGCACCAGTGCCTACTTTGTCGTCAGCTACTGGCTCCTGCATAGTGAGTGGTCAGATGCAAGTCCGGGACCCACCTTCCCGCGCATCTATTAGGCTAGTCAGGCTTGTGTCTATCTTCTCTGGGTGCATTGACCACTCACGTATGCATGGAGTCGGCTCGAACCGAGCTCCCATCCAGAGAAGTAATCTCAGAAGGTTAATCAGTGCTCCTCCGATGAAGGTTTATCTGTTTCCTGGAACTTCGGGTGAGCATAACGCTGAACCAGCGCATGCAGGGGATAGCCACTCAGGCCTGTGAGGAACACAGCTGTATCTGTGATGAATTTGAGTCTCTTGTACGTGTAACAGGCACGAATTTCCTTTACCAGGAAATTGAACCTGTCCTCGCCAAGCCACGCACGAGCGTCCTTAACAGCTTCATCAAGACGCGTCTGAGTATCTGGGATGAGTGCATAGTCCTTAGTGTAAGTCATGAGTGGTTATGCCTCTTCCTTCAGGCATTCAGTGCAGAGTGCTAACGTAATCATCTCCTTGTCTTGAGCTAAGAAACCATGACCAGAGAGTTGGAAGAAACTGCCAGTAGTAGGATCACAAGAATCAACCTCGTTTGCATCACAGTGAGTACACCAGTAGATCAGCTGCTCACTTGGAATGAAGGCTGATTCAGCAAGGAATTTGAGCATTTGCTTAGCAAACCATCCTTTCTACTTGAGAGCAACCCAATCCTTATAGCTCTTCAATGCTGAAGAAGTTACCTGATACAGTGACCTCTACAGAGGCAGGAAATCTGTAAGTGTAGCTGGGTCTCATATCCCTATAGAGCAGAATATGAATTGGATACTTAGTAGCTACAGCATTGTGCTCATGTGCTTTTTCAGATGCTCGCTCAATCGTCATGCCTGAGTGGATGCAGTCATCCACAAATACCCACCTTGTAATTGGCTCGCCCTCGCTTACCCAATTTACTTCCTGCTCCACTTGGCCACCAGCCTGAGTTGGTTCACCCTGCTTACGCACAACTACCAGTGGGATGTTGAGCCGATCGGAGAGGAGTGCTCCCAGGATAATTCCCGACTGGCCCATTACCACTATGCCATCTGGACTCAGCTTCATGAGCTCTTTCACAGCCCAGTCTACTACCCTGCGACGGGTAGCAGTGCTGAACACTGGACTGGTGTGGGATGGACAGGCCATAGCTCAGTCTCCAATGTAGGTCAGGAGGTAGGCCCGCTCCTTCACCAGACCTGCATTCTTGAGCTTGTCGATCATGAGCTGGAAGTTGAAGCTGCTGAGATTTGGAAGGAACTGAAGAACCATCGCGTAGAGGTGTCCGCTTGGGATACCGTCTGGACCTGCAGCTTTAATGCTATCACTCAGTGTGAGAATGATGTCCACCACCGCTTCAACATCTGCCTGTGAGACACGCGAGGGAGTACCCACGATGTTCCTAGCCTTTCAGTAGCTAGCGTTGGAGGGATGCAACCACACACAACCTGCACACACAATATAACACACCATCCCGCAAATGTCAATACCTCACAACCACCCGCAACCAACAACCTACAAGCCTACCCCTCCTGTGGTCTGCCCTCCCGTGGTCTGTGAGCCTGCGGCTCTGGTAGGGCTCTCGTTCTCGTAGACCCCTGTTCGAGGCTTAAGTCTCGTAAGTAGAGTAGTCTAAATATATATCTCTACTACTACTACTAGGGACTGCGACAGCACAGGTATCATTACAGGACTAGGCCTTAGCCGGCCTAGCACAGCCCCCCCTAGGGTTGCTCGTCCCTCAACCACTATGCCATACCCCTAGGCATGTAGGTTGTTGGTTGTTGGAGGTTATAGAATGATACTCATGCGGGTTGTGGGTGGTGGTGGTGGTTGCGGTCTGAGGTGCAAGAAATCAGCCCCACCTGTCCAAGCATGGGGCTGATTTGAGCATGGTGCATGGCCTGGGTTACGCCTTGGCCCTGCGCTCCATCTCGGCCTTGTACTGCTCCTCGGTGATGATCTGCTGGTCGAGCCACGCTCGCACTCCCTTGTCGGACATTGCGGCCAGCATCTTGGACATCTGAGTCTGCGCGGCGGTAGCTTCGGCTTCGGCCTTCTCGATCCGCTCCTTCGCCTTGCCAGCAGTCGAGCCGGTACCCGGAACGCGAGGGGTGACCTCGGCAATGGACACCTTGCGCGCCTCGGCTTCGAGCACCTCAAACGCGGTGAAGGTGAGAACCTTGCCATCCTTGTCGAGCCGGGTACCGTCGGGCTGCACGGTCACGGTTGCAGCCTTGATCTCACGTGCATGGTCGGAAAACACATGACCGCGCTTGACACGAAGCTGGTTAATCGCGGCCTGAAGCAACGCCTTCTCGGTCGCAAAATGCTTGCCCTCGATCGCCTCGGACGCCGTGTCGGGCTGGTCCCAGGTTGCAACCTTCCCGTGGAGCGGGGTATCCTTGTACTCGTCCCTGTTGAGCGAGAATTGTCCGGTGTGCATACGATCCTCCTGTGTGTGTTGGCGAGCCGTCCGTTGTGGACGTACCATGAACTTAATGTATGGTACCTCGTAGCGCAAGTGGCGGGTTTCGGGCACCGGCGGCAAGCAGTAACTGTAGCAAATCTCGTGCCAGACCACCAATACCAGAGATCCGACCCTAAAAGTCGGGAACGTGAGGAGCCAGGGATCATCCCAGCGCTGACATATACTTCGACATTTGTTCTTGTTACACCGTGTAAATAGTGGGAGGAGGGTCCACAGACAAGAGGCACAGCAGACCAACATTGTCCGCAAATGTGGACTTTTTTGATTACCCTCCAGCTCCTCCCTTGCGTTTCCAACCCTTTTTTGGTATCTTTGTAGCACACTTTGCCGATAAGCGAACTCTCGCTGCTGTCCCAGGAGTTCCAATGCCATCTACAGAACTAGCAAAATCTGGGATACGTGTTGGCTACTCAGATGGAGAAACTGGTTGGGGCACCGAGGTTAATGAATCTCTGCGTAGAGTAGACGCAGGGATCATGAATCAGTGGGCACAAAAGAGATCTACCACAACAGGCCTCACCTATGGCTATCACGGTGGGCCTGTTCCTACTTCTGGTAGCCTCAGCATCATCGCAGATGGTACAATAGCACTTACTGGAAGTGCCACTAACTACGTCGAACACGACGCAGCTGGCACAGTAACTGTCAATTTGAGTGGCTTCTCTGTTGGTAAGACTCCTATGGCGGAGATTGCTACCAACGCTGGAGCCATTATTAGTGTCACTGATCGGCGGATGCTGGCCACACAAGGGCCAGGAACTAGCGGAATCTTCGCTCTGAGCGGCAATCCAGCCAAGCTTCGTAACATTTCTGGAGCTTTTGATGTTCAATTCAGAAACAACGCAGATTCGGCTACGAATCTTGGAATCACAGATGCCGGCGCCGTTTCTGTACGGACCAGTTTGGCAATTGGAACTGATCCAGGAGGAGCAGAAATCCTTCGAGTGGGTGGAGCACTTCGTACCAGGATGCTCGCTGGAGGTGCAAACATCTTTGAGGGGTATGTCAATCAGGTAAATCTTCTTGTAAGACGAGCAAACGGTACTCCAGCTTCTCCCACTATGATCCTTTCTGGTCAGATTTTGGGAGAAATAAGCTTTCAGGGATATAATTCTGGTGCAGTTGACTTCCAGTATGGAGCAGAAATCCTTGCTCTTGCTGATGAGGACTTTGACACTACAGGACAAACAGGAAGTTCACTGTATTTCTATGTGGCTCCTATCGGTGGAGTGATGACCAGTAGATGGTCTATGCGTTCTACCGGTCATCTTGTTCCGACTAGTGACAACACTCAAGACGTAGGCATCACGTCTACTCGACTTCGCACCGGAAGATTTGGCACTTCACTCGTTCTAGGGCTAGCTTCTCCTGTAACTGTTGACCTCAATGGCACTAATAACCTCAGAATAGACAATAGTCTTGATCTGAGTGGTGCAACTCCTTGGATTGGTTCCAGTACCAATACTTCTTTCACTCTTAGGACCAACAATACTGATAAATGGACTGTTTCAGCAGATGGACATCTACTAGCAGCCACTGATGCCTCTCTTGATCTAGGAGCTGCGGGGGCAACTAGGCCTAGAGACGGCTTTTTCTCACGGAGACTTCAGGTAGGACCAGTATTAGTGGGTGGAAATGGACTAGAAGCCACCATTACAGCTGCTGGAGTTCCTGCAATCTTCGGTGTAGTCGATGGAAGTGTAAATGCAAGATTGCTAGTAAGCATAACTCCAGGAAATCCCTCTGTAATTGCAATTCAAACAGATAGTGCAGCTAACTCTGCCAGGCTCTATCTTGTTGCACACGGAGCTGGCAGTGAAGTTGCTGTTCAGACTAACGGAGCAACTCAGTGGTACGTTGATTCTGCTGGAAGGCTCTTGTCTGGTAATGAATCTCAGGACATAGGGCAAGCTGGTACTGCTCGTCCTAACAACATCTATGTCAAGGGATTCATCGACATTGCAGCCGCAGTAGCACTTAAGCTTGCTGCTGTTGACTTCCTTGCACAAGATGCCACTTATCATATTATCAAGGAGAAAGCAGGTGTAGATGCTATTAAGCTTGCAGCAGGAACCAACTTCTATCAGAATAACACTCACACCTGGAGAACAACTGCAGGAGCCGATAGGGCAAGTCTAGTACTTACTGGAGCTGTTTCAACACAGTTTACTGTTGGTGGTTCTGCTTGGGATGGAAGTGCTGCGATTACTGCTGAAACTATTGACAACGCAAGTAATCGCATTGCTGTCTTGCAAGCAAAATCTCGGCTCACGCCAAGCCTTAGACTGTTTGAAACAAATCAAGCGGCAAATGAAGGTCAATGGGGCCTTCACGTGTCTGGTAGTGATCTTGTTATAGCTACCATAAGTGACGCTGGAGCAGTAGGTAATGCAGTGGTAACGTTTCAGCGAAGCGCCGGACTAGTAGCTGGAGACATTATCACTGCAGCCAATATCAAGCCAACTATAGCGGCTACCGGAAGCATTGGTACAGACGCACTTCCATACGGAACAGTAGTTACTAATCGTGTTGTTGTTGGAATCACTGGAGTAACTGGCGGATTGGCACCAGCAGAGAACACCCTCAGCGTTGCTAATGGAGGTTCTACTGGAACAAGCAATGTTCGATCACCTTACACCAGGCTTACCCTCACTGGTGCAGCTGGAACAGTTACTATTGATGCTCCAGCTTCAATGGGTTCTCCATTGTATCTTTCTCTCATAATCAATAATACAGCATCTGGAACTATGACTCTAACCTGGAATGCTATTTTCCAGACAGGCTCGCTCCCTGCTACCATAGTCAGTGGAGCGGTTATCCATTTGCTGTTCCTTTTCTCTGATGTTCTCAACAGGTGGGTAAAAGTAGCCTAAGGAGTCTCTGTGAGAAGCTCAAAAATGGCCAATATAGTCATTGCGACAGGTCAGACTGCAAGTCCTTGGCGCAGTGATGGAGTAGATGGAGTGCTGATTACTCTCACTGGGGCTAGTGCAAATCCAGTGGTTGCTACAACTATCGAGACCTCCATTGATAGTGGAGTCACCAACGTTGCAACCTATAAGCAGGGCACTCCTCTGGCATCTGTTGCTGTGCCAGCTGCAAACGAGTCTGTTGACTACTTCGGACTCCCTGCTTATCGTTCTTGGAGACTGAAAATCGCTGGAGCACAAGGCAGTGACATGGTATGGTACGCGAGCAAACAAACCGCATAAGGAGAACAACCAATGGATGCTGATGGCGTGATCCGGCGGTCTGTGGGCACGCGAGCCGTGCTGCAGAATCGCCCTGCACAGGTTATCCAGCTTGATCCGCTCGTTGAGCCGGAAGCAGTGGATAATCTCTATGGATGGCTCAAGCTTGCTGCTCCTTTCATCAAGCAGCTTGGAGGCCATCCTGATGATGCATTCACTTCGCAGATTCTTCAAGCTTTGGAGTATGCCAAGCTTATCAGTCGAGGCACTCAGGCTGTAAGCGTGGAGACTCGCAGGTGGCGCAGAGAGAACTGGAAGAACATCTGGAAGGGGCTTCGGCCTCTGCTTGTAGCCAACTCACTGGGTGTTCGCTCAATCCAGTGCTTCCTCTTCAATGAGGGCTACGATGAGCATGGCAGAGTCAATCTGGAGAAGTCACTTGCTAGCCTTCGTCTAGTCACTGACGCTGGTGTGGCAGCGATGGTAGATGCTTTCACTAACACCTTCGAGCTTGAAACCTTTAACTTCCACGGTGTTGGTACTGGTTCAACTGCCGAAGCAGTCACTCAAACTGCTTTGACCACTGAACTGACTACTCAGTTGTCTCCAGACAACACTCGAGCAACTGGTGCTCAGACTCAGCCGTCCGCCAACATCTATCAATCTTTGGCAACAACCACCTATGATGCTTCTCAGGGTGTGCAGGAGCACGGACTGTTTAGTCAGTCTGCAACTGGTGGTGGCACGCTGTGGGATAGGTCGCAGTTCAGCATAATCAACTCTACTTCCATTCAGCACACACATCAGACCACTGTACCGGCTGGCGGCTGAGTGGCACTAGAGTCAGTAGCGATGGTTCCTGCTGGGGTGCTGAGCTTCACTTCTCAGCCCCCCAGCACCATTGCGCCTGCTACTGGGTTTGGATTCTCGGTGCAGCTAAGATTCAGAGGATTGACCCCCAAGCTTCAAAGTGGTGTGCCTGTAATAGTATTCATTCAGTCTGGGCCAGGAACACTGAGTGGAACAGCACAAGTCAACACTGATGGAGCAGGACTTGCTACTTTCTCTGGACTGCAGTTGTCCACTTCTGGTGCAGTTGGGCTGAGGATTCAGGCTCCTGGATACTTGAGTCTTACAGCTAACATTACGGTTGCAGCAGCAGGAACTATTCTTTTCAACTCTGATTGGAGTACAGCAACCGGAAACTCCCAAGCAGCACTTAGAGATACAAACAAAGTTGTTCCTTGGACAAGCACCTGGGGAGGATCAGCTGATCTACAAATAGTACCTGCAACAGGACTAGGTTTTCCTACAGGAATGGTAAATGTAATGAGGGTTCCAGTAGGCAGTGGAGCCTTCGGATGGGTCATGGCTAATCAGATCTGGCAAGCGCCTACGCTTGGAAACTGGATCTATATTAGAATCTATCTGAGGATTGCATTTGCTGGCGTAGTTGGTGGATACGCTGCTACGCATCCTTGGGAGTCTGAAGGAAGAGAATCAAGTGTAAGCGGCCCCTATTGGGCAGGACATTGGGGTTCTCAAGCAGATCATCGCTCCTACTGGTTCATTGATACTGGTGGATTCGGTAGTCAGTGGACTACTCCAGACCAAACAGGCAGTAATCCTGGCACTTTGGATCAGGATCTTACTTACAGGTTTGAGCTGGGATTCCAGAAAGCATCGCCAGGCTACAATGTCAAGATGAGAATTATTGGAGCTAATGACATTGATCTACTCTGGGATGAGAATACGCTGGAGTCTTGGGGTGGAGGGCCTATGGTGACAGAGGCAGTCAATCAGAATCTCGATGATGAGCATGTCTCGAGGCTTAGACTTGGGATCAACGGAGGATTTACTTCGTCTGAGGTGTATCTCTATATGGGCGGAGTGCAAGTTAGATCAGATCAGTATCCTGGCGCCTACGCAGCCTAACTCAGGGGGAGAAGATGAGGAAGTTCATAGTCGCAGCGCTCATGATGTTTTGCTCGAGCATCGCCGCTCAGCAGACTCGTGACTCAGTTGTTTGTAAAGCTTGTGTAGTCGATAGTACAAAGACTACTACGCGTGATTCTACCTCTGTTACTCACTACAACTATGTTGTACGTGAGCTGATTAGGTTGAGTCTGCGTGATTCTATCATTAAGGTGCCGGTGGTGACTCCTCCATCTGCTGACACCAATCCAACTCCTCCACCAACTGGAGTAGTAGTACACTTCCGTACTGATTGGTCTACTGGTAATCCACTCGAGGGAGGGCTTACACGCTGGGGAGGTTCTCCAGTTGCAGAAGTAGTTGATGCTGTTGACAAAGGATTTCCTGCTGGCATGACCAAAGTAGTTCGTGTCAGGATGGGAACTGGCAGCTATGATTGGCTTCAAGCTTACCAGAAATGGACATTGCCAGCTGTAGGCAAGAGTCTTAGTTTCAGACTCTATGTCCTCAATGATGTGTCTAATGCGTCAGTATCTGGCAATGCTTACGCAAGCACGCATCCAATAGAGTCATCTGGCACAGCTGGCTCTATCAGCGGCAGCTACTATACTGTCAAGTTTGGTTCCAGAGCTGATGGAACCTATCAATGGGCTCTCACTTCTCCTGGAAGTGGTTATCCCAAGAATTGGGTGACTACTACTAATTCAATCCAGGAGGAAGTAGGCAATCTTCCTAAGTTCAAAGTTCTCATGTTTGAGTGGAAGTGGACTCGTACTGCAACGAGTACTTATTCTCTCGATATGAGGATCACTGGACCAGACGGTAAGGTTGTTGCAGATAACAACAACATTGGAGCCTGGGGTGGCAGACCTCTCAGTAATGACAATAAGGGATTTGTGGTTACTGAAGCTTTCATGAGGGGAATGCGAATTGGCCTCAATGGTGGATTCGGCACCAGTCGTCCTGAGTATATGTACTATGGTGGCTGGGCTGTATGCAATGACTGGTGTGGTGCATGGGCACCTGGGAGATAAGATGACTCTTCTTCCAAAGAAGGTAATGTACATCACTCCTGGACGTGAACAACAGGATGTTGAAGCAACTGTGCTCAACTCCAATGGAGATGATGTATTGGATCTCATTGTGCATCTGCCAGAGGGTGATAGCAGAGAGCACTTCTGCGTGAAGGGTGACAGGCCAGGCCAGTGGTATCCACTGGGAGAATAGTTAATGACTACACTAGCCAGCGATCTCTTTAATCGGGCGAATGAGAACCCGATAACTGGGAATTGGCATGAGCCGGCATTTCTGAGCAATGGTCAATTGCTCTCGAATGCCTATGCTGGCATTAGTGCGTCTGATCCTCCCTCAGATGCAAGCTACTTTGATGATACTGTAGTCAGCTGGCCTCGTGATGGCTGGTGTGACTTTCTGGTAGTAAGTGCGTCTGCCTGCCTTGGTGGCCCAAAGTACCGGTGTGATACTAATGGCGCAGGTTATGAGTATTTAGTTTCAACAGGTGCTGTGAATCGCATTAGTGCAACAGGTGTTAGGACCAACATAGCTACAAGGCTATCTGGCACTATTGCTGCTAATGACATCTTCCGTCTAGAATGTGTAGGTGCAAGTCCTACAATCATCAAGATCTATCGTGCAGTCAGTGGTACTTACACTCAAGTAGGAGCAGACGTATCTGATTCTGCTGGTCCTCAGGTAGCTGGATTTCCTGGTGTAGTCTCTGGAGGTCCAACACACCTGTTTGATAACTTTGCTGCTGGTAATATGACTGGTGAGCCCCCTGGTGGAACT
>Ga0137458_1000045_pt1 | contig 13647 bp, 15 predicted proteins | sample EasRivERMGT642_2_FD_102311 | JGI IMG/M metagenome (GOLD analysis project Ga0137458, IMG submission 102311) | Soil microbial communities from meander-bound floodplain in the East River, Colorado, USA - East River MetaG ERMGT642_2 | ecosystem: Environmental > Terrestrial > Soil > Floodplain ... | reverse complement strand
GTAGTGCAGATAGCACTATACAGGTATGGGACGCTGCCGATGGCAGTCACGCCTTTACTTACCCTGGGCATTCTAGTGAAGTGAGAACGGTGGCGTGGTCGCCGAATGACAAGCGTATTGCTTCCGGCGATAACACTACAGTGCAGGTGTGGGAAGCAGGATGAAGATAGCCCTTGATGGTCCCGCCGACTGGTCACATACGTTCATTTGACCATATTAGTAGTGTTTCATTGCAGAATAAGCAAAGGGAAGCGGGTAGTGCCCAGAAGGCAACCGCTTCCCTCTCTGATAGCTACTACGGTTTCGCTGTAGTCACACGCTTCAGTAGTCCTGTTGCGGCAAGGTTATGACACTGTGCGTGTCATCCCTCTGGGTGGTCAGTCCCACCCATCCAGAAGAAATTCCCCTGCATTGAGTGACCCCAGAAGGAACTACTAATTACGAAGTCTCCACCCACGACCTCAACGTAATTGAGGACGGTGCCACGAGGATATCTGGCAACGATGGCTGACTGGACTGTAGGTGCCACTCGGACATTCAAGCCGTTAGGAGCTGTGACTGTACAAGTATGCGTATTCAGAGTTTGCAAATTCCGCACATGCGGGATATAAAGTGCCTTTCCAACAGGGAGAACATTAGGATCATTACCGATCACTTGCGTATTTGCAATATAGATTTCATGCCATCGGCTGCTATCGCCATAGACCTTTTGTGCTATTGAGGAGAGCGTATCTCCTGGTTGCACGGTGTACTTTGAACCAGATGTAGCTTGAGACATCTTATCTCCCTTGTTTGTTCTTGAGATTAGCCTTCGACTCGACATCGGATCGAGCAAAAGACTGAAAAACGACTATTACTCACTATTGTTGGATACTAAGATCTATCCGTTGGCCTCTTTGCCCCCAAATATGTCTATTCAACTTGCTACCCGTATGTAGCACTGTAAGATACTTACTGTATAATACTAGAAAATCGAGTATCTGTAAAGATATCAGTAGCAGAATAGCTCGTTGGGGCTATCTGTCCCAACGAGCTAGGCAGGCAATACTCATCAAGCATTTTTGTTTGATGAGCTAGATGGCATTGTATCCTCACGAGGCCTTGCTATTTTGCTTGGCTTCTCTACATTTAGCGGTAAGCTCCCGAATGACTTGGCGAGCATCTAGGGAGCTGAGAGCTGTGATGTTCTGCGGCTCGGCTTTGTCCAGACGCTCACACAGCTTACGAATACTACTTAATTGCTGTTCAGTAATGCTGGCTACGGCATCCTGTTGTTCGGCTAGCACTTCCTGAGTTTGAGTGCCATGCGGGCTATTGTGGGCACCAATGTCAGCACGAACAGGTGTAGAAGAGCTACGATCATTGCCATTTCTATTTAGCGGCACTGCATGGCGGCTAACCGGACTGTCGACAATACGGTGAGCTTCGTCCAGTTCATCACCAGTAAATTGCGTACCATAACCTAAAGCAGCTAGAGCACGACCGATTGCACCAGTTTCAGCCTTCTCTAACCAATCATGAAAGGATGCTGCTTTCTCCATCTTTGTGCCGGTCGCACTAGCACCTTTGCCATCACTAACGGTAGCTTTAAAAATTACAAGACCTTTCGCATGTTTGATGACCTTCTCACTACGCCGTTTCTCATCATTCCAAACAAAGACACCCTCTTCGGTATCACGATCAAGGTCAAGATGAACAATCTCGCTTTCGATCGTGCCTTCTGGACAGAGAGAACGAAACCAGGCTAATCTCCACTGGACAGGAAGATAGTCTCTAACCGCTTGGTCGGATTTGATCTGGATGAGGTGCTCGTTTGGGTTAAAGGGACGGGGTAGTCGCAGTTCGTCACGAACCTGCTCGTTACTCGGATTGCTCATCTCCTGCTCCTTTTTTCGAAATCTTGTGCTAGTCAAATTTGCTATCACATTGACATAAAGATATTCTTACTCGAAGGGAAGAAGGTGGTAATGATCATTTGAAGTAAAAATATGTTGGCACTTGAGTTGCAAGACATACCAAAGTACCAAAAAAGGGCCAAGCTCTAGTCGAGTCCAGTTCTCTGATGATATACTATTGAGCGCATAAAATCTTTTTAGTACCTCGGAGGGAGGATCAAGATGGGGGAGCCTAAAGGCTATGAAGCACTGCTCCTAATTATAGCATTTCCTTGTATAACGTTTATTTTAGCCATTACTCTGCTAGGGATTGCAAAACCGATCATGCAAGGACTGGGCAGTTCCATCCATCATCAAGCTGCCTTTCCTCTCGTACCATCTCACCTCCTCTAGCTTGATTTAGCATGAATTGGTCAGGATCCCTTGCGTATCATCCCAACCAGTATTATCATAGAGCAAGGACGATCAACAAATCTTTAAAAGGGGAGATTGCCATGTTTTTGATTTCTGCAGACCTGATCAATTGGGGCTGGCTGCGCATCGGTCCACCCTACATTTACATTAATATTAATCCCGTCCTTTTCCAGATTGGACCGTTAGCCGTGCGCTGGTATGGCTTAATGTATGTTGTGAGTATTGTCGTTGGATTACAAGTCATCAGAGGTTACCTGGCACGCAAAGGCATCAGCCAAGAAGTTCTCTATCGCACGCTCTGGTGGGGCATCGCCGCCGGACTGCTTGGTGGAAGACTTTACTTTGTGGTTCAGCAACACGATCTTGTTCAACGCTACCTCCTACAGCCCTGGCATATACTGGCCACGTGGGAAGGTGGCATGGCCTTCTATGGGGCAATTTTTCTGGTCTTGCCGACACTCTACTGGCGTGCCCGAGTCGAGCATATTAACCCTCTGGTGTATATGGATGTCACACTGCTATTTGCTACGGCTGGACAGATCTTCGGGCGTATTGGCAATCTTATCAATGGTGACATTATTGGCTATAAAAGCACACTCCCCTGGTCTACCGTCTATGTCAATCCCAATAGTTGGGCTTGTAATCCGTATGTAATACTTGAGACCTGTAACACACCGGTACAGCCCGCTGCTGGCTATGAGTTGCTCAGTAATCTTGTCTTGCTTGCCATTATGCTCTACTTGGCACGGCGTCTGACACGTCCCGGCCTCCTCATGCTTGTCTACCTGTTTAGCTATAGTATCGTACAATTCCTGCTCTTCTTTGCGCGTGACAATTCTATTGAGACTCCTTTCGGTCTCAACTGGGGTCTGAAGCAGGCACAATGGACCTCACTGGTCGTTTTTATTATTCTCTTCCCGATCACATACTGGGTATTCCGCACGTCCAAGCCTATACCCCCCGGAGAATTGGCTGCTCTCTATGGCATTCCTCAACCTTTCAGCAAGGTACACCAGCAGAAAAATGTTGTAGGCGATGAGGCAATAGCAGATAAAGATGAAGCAACTCTCGATCTCGAACAAGGTCCTATAGCTGGCTCAGAAGATACTGATGTTCTTCCCCATACCGATCCCGTTGTCGGCTCAGAAGATACTGATGTTCTTCCCCATACCGATCCCAATCCCATCGCCAACTCAGATCAGGCTGATCTCGCTCTCAATCCTGATCCAACTGCCCACTCGGACCGTATCGCTATCCTGCTCAATTCCGATCCCATTGCTGACTCGGACAATGCTGATGCTGCTCTTAATCCCGATTGAGATTAAGAGCATCGAAGCACAATTCCGCTTGAATAGCACGCAACAATTCCCTCAGCTTCTGTAGATTTGCGAAATGGCTGTCTGGCCTATAGTTCTTTTTGATGCTCATTTGCATGTTATCTATGGGGCTTTGGTAAAGGCGTCGATTTGCTAGCAGGCAATGCGGTTGGCGTTGGATGGGGATTATTCAATTTGTTCTTTTCGTCTACAATCTTGCGTTGCAGAGCAGTCAGGTAGGCCTGTGCACCGTCCAGGTCAGTTTGGGTAATGGCGTCCAGTTGTTTAGGCAACTTTGAGACCTGATCAACCCATGATTCAAGCACATGTTGGATTGCTGACAACGTTGTGTTATCCTGGTAAATTCCAGCTAGCCAGCCACGAGCAGTTTTTAATGCATTGACCATAGTACTGAGGAAACCCGCGGTCAGTTGAGATCCAAATTGGATGACAGGCGAGACAAATACGTCATAGGCCACGCGCGTTAACTTGGCCGCATCAATGGCACCCTGGAGCGAAAAACCTTCTAGAGCATCCAATGCTGAGACGAACTCTCTACGGGTCGAGTCCGCTCCCTGTGCAACTCCTCGATTGAATGCTTCTTGCACGGCATGTGAAGTACGGTCGCTTTGCGGTCCCGCTTGAGATGCTAAATTGGAGGCTGCAACGACGCCACCAACTGCCAGCACCCCTACTCCCATACCTACCCCTACTAGCAATCCCCTGCGCGACGGCTTACGATTCTTCACAACACGTAGGCCAGCAGGCAATTCTTCATCTTCCTCATAAATACGATTGGGGTCATAGTCATCAGGCAATAGCCCATCATGCTCGGGAAGGTCTATACTCCGTTGAGATATGAGAGCAGGCGAGGAGATATCTTGTCGGCGACGGCGCATCATTGGCCGCTCAGTTCTTTCAGCATACTCCTCATAGAGAGGCCTCTCCGTTTTGAGATCTGGATCTCCATCGATAAAATCGTCCCACTCCTCATGTGTTTCCTCAATATCACGTGCTAAATCACGCGTGGCTGGAAGATGAGGCTGAGCTAGACGACCAGCACGAGAGGGAGCATGAGTACCGAACCTCCTGGATAGATCTCTCTCCTTTTGCTCATCGTATGCAAGATCTTGTGATGTATAGCGAATTCTTCTCGTCTTCTTCCCTTGCGCTAGAGAAGGATGATCAGCACGAATTATTGGCACTTCTCCACTGTGTTCAGCATATGCTGCAAGATCCTGTGATATATGGCGAATTCTTCTCGTCTTCTTCCCTTGAGCTACAGAAGGATGATCAGCACGAATTATTGGCACTTCTCCGCCTTGTTCAGCATATGCTGCAAGATCCTGTGATGTATGGCGAATTCTTCTCGTCTTCTTCCCTTGAGCTAGAGATGGCGATACAGTCAGTATATCACTTTCGGGGTTATGATATATCACTGGCTCACTATCTTGATTGGTAGAGCGTTTGCTGGCAATGATACTCTGGCGTAGGAATTGTCGGGTACGACGCGGATCAGGACGTTGGACCAGTAGCGCATCAGGTTTACTGGCGGTTGATCCACTTTGGCTGCGGAGTGGATCATAATCATAGCCATACTGGCGGCCAGGGCTTCTCCGATAGGATCTTCGTTCCAAAGAGTCATTTGACATGCTTGCTCTATCCTCCTGCCTTGCTGCAAACTTTCGGGGGTCTATGTATGACTGTGCTACCAAATTATAGGATACTGTACTTGCCTATTTTACACTACTTTTTTCATCCCCGTCTACCTAGCAGAAGGTACCAGAGAACACACCTGGGGATAGTAAATTGTCCTTTGGGGTTTCTGGGCTCTGATTGAGGATACCACTGCTAGTACAAGTTGGCATTAATAACCTGACGAAAAAAGAATGAGGGGGGCATAGGACAAGAAAGTACTCTCTATGGCGGGGAAATTTTAGCAATGCTATACTAGCATTGTGTTAGTCTCGATACTAGAAAGGAAACAACAAGGTGAATGAACACTTGCACCGCGCCATTGAGGCTATTCAGAGGCTTCCTGATGGCGAGCAGACTGTTATCGCAGATCGAATTCTTCATGATCTTAGCGAGCGGGAGTGGGACGAGATTGTGAGTAAGCCACGCGTGCAGAAGCGCCTTCGGGAGCTTGCTCAAGAGTCGATGAGTGACGAGGTGGAAGAAGGTGGTTTTGGGGAATGAGAAGTATCCGAACCAAGGCTTTTAAGAAACTTTTTGTGCGTCTTCCTACCCATATACAAAAGCAAGCAACTGCTGATTATGAGGTGTTTAAGCATAATCCAGGCTATCCAGGTCTTTGCTTTAAGCGGATTGATTCTCAGCTCCCTATTTACTCAGTGCGTATTGGGATGAACTATCGTGCCGTTGGTATGATGGAGAACAATGTGATCCGGTGGTACTGGATAGGCAGCCATGAGGATTATAATAAGCTATAACTCAGAAATTGGCCCTATGTCAAAAGGTGTATACATATGTAAATTTGTACCAGTTTATGCTACCAATACTCTGATTTTCATCGCGCACACTACTGCCAAAAGAGAAGGCCCTTTTGAAAGCAGGACCAAGAGAGCATACCTCGTAGCTATCCCCAATACAAGCTATGGTATAATGTTCTGCAATAAAATCTTGCTAACGATTCGGAGGAACAAGCGGCCATGACTGAAAACCAACAAGACCAGAGTCATATGCCAATCATCGGCTGTGTGAGCGTGGGAATGTTCGAAGAGAACTGTTACTTGTATGCCTGCCCCAAGACACGAGAAGCAGTAATTATTGACCCCGGCGATGAGGCAGAACGCATCTTGGAGATGATCCAGCAGCATAAAGTTATACCTAAATACATTCTTAATACTCATGGACACATTGACCACATTTGCGCCATTGATGAGGTAAATGCAGTTTATCCCGTTCTACTGGCAATTCATCCCGCCGACCTTCCTATGTATACCGATGAGCGCAATGCTCAGCTATATGGCCGTTCAACACCACTTGTCAAAAAGAAACCAGATCTGCTCTTGAATGAGGGCGATCAGATCACTTTTGGCACTCTCACATTGGAGGTCTTACATACGCCAGGTCATTCACCTGGGAGCATCTGTCTGGTTAGCCAGCCTCATTGCATCTTCAGCGGAGATACACTCTTCTATCGCAGTATCGGACGAACGGATCTTCCTGGAGGAAACTATACACAGATTGAGCAATCAATCCGCAATAAATTGTATACGCTAGAAGATAATCTGGTCGTTTTTCCAGGTCATGGCCAGCCAACTACTATTGCCGAAGAAAAGTACAAAAATCCGTTTGTAACTGTAGAGGAGTAACATTGTGTCTGTTATTTGTGTCATTGGTACAGGCTATGTGGGCTTGGTAACGGGCACATGTCTGGCCGATATGGGTAATACCGTCACCTGTATAGATATCATTAAGGAGAAAATTGACCATCTGAACCAGGGCATATTGCCGATTTATGAACCAGGTCTGGAGGAGATGGTAGAGCGGAATGTGCGGGCCCAGCGTTTACACTTTACGACCAACTATCAGGAAGGTCTGGAAAATTGCGAATTTATTTTTATTGCGGTCAATACCCCAACAGAGAATAATCAAGGTGGCGCAGATATGCGCTATGTGGAGAGTGCCGCACGCAGTATCGCTGAGCATCTCGACCACCATGCAATCATTATCAATAAGAGTACTGTCCCAGTCGGTAGCGGCGACGTGGTCTCGCGTGTGACCCGCACCAACCTGAAACGACCAGATGTTACCTTCTCGGTCGTCTCGAACCCAGAATTCTTGCGTGAAGGTGCCGCACTACAGGACTTTCAGCATCCTGATCGCGTGGTATTAGGCTCTTCTGAACCGGAGATTGCCCATAAGGTTGCACAACTCTACCTTCCACTGCGTGCACCCATTGTGATCACCGATCTATATACAGCTGAAATGATTAAATATGCCTCTAATGCCTTTTTGGCAACAAAAATATCTTTTATCAATGAAATTGCTCAAATTTGTGAACGCTTGGGTGCGGATGTTAAAGAAGTTGCCGTTGGAATGGGCTATGATAAGCGCATTGGACGTGCATTTCTAGATGCTGGGCTCGGATACGGGGGCAGTTGTTTTCCCAAGGATGTACGTGCATTAGCCCATATGGCAGACGAGGCAGGTCTGCATCCACAATTGTTGCATGCAGTGATGGATATCAATCACGACCAGCGCCGCCTAGTGGTGACCAAATTGACCAATATTCTTGGTTCTCTACGCGGTTGCATGATTGGCATCCTGGGTCTGGCCTTCAAACCCAATACTGACGATATGCGCGAAGCTCCTTCCGTTGACATCATCCGTTGGGTAACTACACAGGGTGCAAACGTACGCGTCTATGATCCCGTTGCTACGGAGACCGGTCGAGAAGCCTTGCAACGTGAACATGTGCATATGGATGTGGTTACTTTTTGTGAGAATGCCTATGATGTGGCAGACAAGGTCGATGCACTTGTCATCATTACCGACTGGAACGAGTTCAAATCGCTGAATATGCTTCGCATCCGCAACAGTATGCATCGTCCAGTGCTGATTGATGGCCGCAACATCTACGAGTCAACCGAGATGGAACAACTTGGCTTCATCTATCGCGGGATGGGTCGCGGCGGCACGCGAGCGCCTTCTATCCTGGCTCCGGGCGATATCAGCGAGACCCATGAGGTGCCCAAGACCATTACCATGGGAAGAGCGGCTCATGGAAAATGACCAGCCCCTACTCTTTACACCATTAGTGCACAAGCCAGGAGAGCCTATTCCCGATTGGCTCTTTGGGCCCGCGGGAGTGGCTGGTCTGCCTAGCGCACTCCATCTCCCTCAGGGAGTGAATGTCGCGGTCGGTATCGATATTATTGAGGTCGAGCGGGTGCGAAGGGTATACGAGAAACATGGTGAGCGCTTCCTCGCCCGTGTCTTCACCGAGAACGAAGTTCAGCAGTGTCGGGGCAAAATTACCCGCCTAGCTGGACGCTTTGCAGCCAAAGAAGCCATTAGCAAGGCTCTCGGGACTGGTATGCGAGGAGTCAAATGGCGCGAGATGGAGATTGTGCAATTGCGTAGTGGGCGGCCCAGTGTGCGCCTGCACGGCGTTGCTAAACTGCGTGCGGAACAACTCGGCTTGAGCGCTTTTGATGTCAGCATCGCGGATCTAGCTCAACTCTCTATGGCTATTGCGGTCACTGTACAAACCAAGATTCCTGCTATATTTCAGCCTATATCTCAGCTATCACAAGCTATTGAGGCAGCAGGAGAGCAGAAGTAAGAGAAGAACTCTCTACTCAATAGATCTCCAAGCTGTCCCTTTTCCCCCCTAGAAATTGTATCTTTCATGAGGTACTCTCAAGAGAGTAGATCTATGATCTATTTCGACAACAATAAGGCCATTGAAATGGATTGGAGCCAATCCATTTCGAGAAGTTTTGGAAGGAGAATGTACTATGGAAGTTACTCACATACCAACCAATCACCAGGAATCACAGCAAGAGAGTCATCCAGTAGAGCATACCTCTACCTGGGAAAAGCCTGTCTTCAAAGTCATCTCTGTTAGCTTGGAGTGCTCGGCATACGCTGGTGCCATGTAGTTGTTGATTTAAGAGGAGCATAGGAGATCTTAAAGGGTTGCTCTCCTGCTAGGGCACGGGACAGGATTACTATGAATAAGCTTGTCCCTGCCTTTCTATGCTTCTCTATAGTTCTTGTGTAGACTGAGAAAAGATCATGCATGTGTGTTTGTTAGGAACAGCAGCGGGAGGCGGCTTTCCACAATGGAATTGCAATTGCACTAATTGCCAGGGAGTTCGATCAGGGACCCTGCAAACTCGATCACGTACACAATCCTGTGTTGCTATTAGTACAGACTATATACACTGGTTTCTCTTAAATGCGTCCCCTGACATACATAAGCAAATAGAAGCATTTCCACCTCTCACGCCTCCATTAGGCTCTCGACGTGGCAGTAGTATAGCTGCTACTTTGCTCACTGATGCAGAGCTCGATCATACTCTCGGTTTATTTATGTTGCGCGAAGGATTACATCAAACAATCTATGCCACAGTAACAGTGCGTCGTGCACTCACAGAAGGATTGGTACTATCATCTGTTATGAGTCATTACTGTACTATAGAGTGGAGAAAGGCATCACCAATCTGGACACAGCTGTGTTATGCAGATCGTTCACCGAGTGGATTGCTCTATGCTGCCTTTGCACTTCCTGATAAGCCCCCTCGCTATATGCGAAACCGTGACGCATCCAATACGGGTAATCGGGTCGGATATCGCTTCATTGATGAAAAAACGGGTGGGAGATTGACCTTTATGCCTGGAATTGCCGCATTCAATGAAACAATTCTCACGCATCTGCATGCCTGTGATGCCTTGCTGCTGGATGGGACCTTCTGGCGCGAAGATGAAATGCTGGCAATGGTTGAAAACAATGCTAGTGCCTCAAGTATGGGCCATATTCCGGTCGGGGGGCCAGATGGCAGTTTGGAAGTGATTGCTCCTTTGCCCATCACACATAAAATCTATACTCATATCAACAACACTAACCCGATGCTGATTGAAGACTCCCCCGAGCATAGTTGCGTCAAGGCTGCAGGTGTACAAATCGCCTGGGATGGCTTGGAGTTGACACTCTAGTGTTGTATCCTCCGACGGATTGATGGCAGAAAGCAAACCTGACGTCGCTCCCCACGGCTCCTGACGTAGGAAATTCTAACGGAACAATGTCTAGCATGTAAAATGGATTTGCACTAGGAGTGAATTTTATATGGAGCACATCGATACTACTCAACTATGGGACCGAGAGACATTTCTTGCACAGCTACGTACCATTGGTATCCACCATTACCACCACAAACATCCCTTTCATCGCTATATGAATAGTGGTCAACTCAGTCCTGAGCAAGTAAGGGGCTGGGTAGCAAACCGCTTTTACTATCAACAGCATATCCCGATCAAAGATGCTGCGATTATCTCCAATTGTCCAGTCCGTGAGGTACGTCGTTTGTGGCTTCACCGGATCTCGGACCACGATGGTTTTCATGAGGGCACAGGTGGTATCGAGGCATGGTTGAAGCTGGCAGATGCAACACAATTAACACGCGAGGAACTGCTAGACGAACGGCACATTTTACCTGGCGTTCGTTTCGCGGTCGATGCCTATGTGAACTTCGCCCGCACAAAACCGTGGCCTATCGCTATTGCCTCGTCTTTGACCGAAGTATTTGCCCCTGACTTGATGCAAGAGCGCTTAGCAGCTTTCGAAAAATATTATACCTGGGTGGCTCCGCAAGGGCTGGAATACTTCCGTTCACGTATCACCCAGGCACGTATAGACTCTGACCAGGGCCTGGAGTTGACTATGACTTACTGCCATACCCGTGCCTTACAGGAGGAGGCTATTAAAGCCCTCTCCTTTAAGTGCGATGTGCTCTGGAGCATGCTCGATGCTATGACACAGGCCTATAGCAGTCAATAATACACTAGATACTATGAGGTATGCTATGACAGATAAAAGTGAGCAAGACAGGCATATAGGGGAGAATGTTCGTCCAATCTTAGCTGCGAAAGCTCGCTTACAGCAGGATAAAGTAAGCGGTGGGTCTATTCTGCTCTATCCTGAAGGTCTGCTGCAACTCAATTCAACAGGCGCACAGATCTTGCGACTGTGCGATGGACACCATACTTTTAGGGAGATCACTGTAGAATTAGCCAGATGCCACAACACAACTCCTGAGGCGCTTCATGAAGATGTTGATGAATACCTCAATAATCTGTACCAACATGCACTACTAGAGTTTCATATTACATAGCAATCCGAGCGACCATCATAGGGTATGTGTAGGGTTCTGCCCTGCACGACAGGCAATTCATTGCTCGTTTTGTAGAGGGCCCGATGTATCACGCCCGTGAAATCAGGAAACGGAGGACTGGTCTATGTGCGCTACTCAATCTGAGAGAACTCACTATCGCCCATTTGGACTTTTAGCGGAGTTAACCTATGGTTGTCCACTCCACTGTCCCTACTGTTCTAACCCAGTTCAATTGTCACGCACGGGCAAAGAATTGAGTACAGAAGAGTGGGAACGTGTTATCAGGGAGGCTAGCGACCTGGGAGTATTACATATCTTATTCTCTGGCGGAGAACCATTGCTGCGTAAAGACATTATAGAACTTGTTGCTATAGCACGAGATGCAGGTATGTATACCAACCTGATCACTAGTGCTCTCGGCTTGACACGTACACGAGCAGAACAGTTACACGATGTAGGACTGGATAGCATCCAAATCAGTTTTCAAGCTCATGAAGCAGTGCTAGCGGATGCCATTGCAGGCACAAAAGCGCATCACAAAAAGGTGGCTGCAGCACGTATAGTACGTGAACTTGGTTTTCCATTGACAATTAATGCAGTCTTGCACCGAGCAACCATCGACTCTATCGAGGATATTATTGCCTTGGCCGAGCAACTTGATGCTCAGCGACTCGAGCTTGCCAATACACAATTCTACGGTTGGGCATTCAGAAACAAAGAGATATTGCTCCCAACGCGCACCCAGGTACAAGCAGCTGAGTGCAAAGCGCTGGCCGCAAAGCAGCGACTGCTTGGAAAGATGGAAGTACTCTACGTCTTGCCTGACTATTATGGCATTCGTCCAAAGCCATGCATGCATGGCTGGGGACAGCGCTATCTCACGGTGAATCCTATTGGAGATGTATTACCATGTCAAACAGCGGCAGAGATTCCATCGCTGCACTTCGACAACATTCGTGATTACTCGCTGCACTGGATCTGGACTGAGTCAGCGGCATTCAATCAGTTTCGCGGCACGGCCTGGATGCCTGAACCATGTCGTAGTTGTGATCAGCGGGAGATAGATTTCGGCGGCTGTCGCTGCCAGGCTGCACTGCTTACTGGAAACGCTGTTAATACTGACCCGGCCTGCTCTCTCTCTCCTCACCGCCATCAACTTATCAATATTGTAGAACGAGTTCAACAGCAATCAGAACAATCTGTTCCTGTATTCAGTAGCACACTATCATCTCTACTCTTCCGTACCAACCCTATCCTGTGAACCAGACATTGTCAGGAGGAACCTATGAATATACCATTTCTGCCAAGCTCACTTTTCACAAGCAAGAGGTTTTTTCTCGTCGCTATTCCTATTCTTCTTTCTACTTTGATACTGGTTGAATTTGTTGCGCCAAACCACGCCGGAGCCAAGGTTTATGTGGCTCATGCAGACAGCACACATGTTGACAATCCATACGCTGGTGCCCAGGGATACATCAATCCCGACTGGGTAGCAGAAGTTCAGAAAGCGGCGACCGCCAAGGGCGGCACGCTCGGAGCCCAGATGAGGCAGGTCGCCACCTACTCAACGGCCGTCTGGCTGGACCGGATTGCGGCAGTCACTGGCGGTCCAGGCATCAAACGGAACCTGGCAAAGTATCTAGATGATGCACTGTTACAGGCTAAAGGCAGCCAGCCAGTTGTGATCACCATCGTCGTCTACGATCTGCCCAACCGCGACTGCTCGGCATCCGCTTCCAATGGCGAACTCTCTATAGCCAAAAACGGTCTGAATACCTATGAAAAGTCCTACATCGATCCGATCGCGGCCACACTGAGCCTTCCACAGTATAGCAAGCTCCGGGTTGCTGCAATCATTGAGCCAGACTCACTGCCCAACTTAGTCACTAATCTGAGCTTCCCGAAGTGTGCTGAAGCCAACTCTACCAATGCATACAAGTTGGGTGTGCAGTATACACTAAACAAGCTGCACGCAATCCCCAACGTGTATAACTACATTGATATCGCTCACTCTGGCTGGCTCGGCTGGTCCAGCAACTTCCAGCCCTCCGTAGACCTGATCACTGGTGTGGTCAAAGGCACAACGGCAGGTTTGAATAGCCTAGATGGCTTTATTAGCAACACGGCGAATTATACACCGACTACTGAGCTGTTCAT
>Ga0137458_1000044_pt1 | contig 13916 bp, 19 predicted proteins | sample EasRivERMGT642_2_FD_102311 | JGI IMG/M metagenome (GOLD analysis project Ga0137458, IMG submission 102311) | Soil microbial communities from meander-bound floodplain in the East River, Colorado, USA - East River MetaG ERMGT642_2 | ecosystem: Environmental > Terrestrial > Soil > Floodplain ... | reverse complement strand
GGCATGACGTGGTAATGCCAGCCGTCAAAGTGGCGTTTGTCAGGGCTGTCATTGCTGAATATGATCTTGCGGAGGTTGCCGTTGGGCATCCTAAACAGGCACGCGCCATATATGCCGGTCATCATCCAGCTAGCACTATCCAGGCTGTACCATGGATACTTGAACATCACCTGTTGGTCAGTTAGGCCGAAGCCGTGTATCTTGGCTTTAGGGTTACCGTCACGGTCACATATGACTTCCGCGAACAAATGATCAAGACGCTCAATTAGCCATTGGCTGGACTCCGGCACCATGCCGCCTATCAAGATGTAATCTTCGCCCAAGTCCATATAGCGCTTAAGCCAAGCATCCGGCTCACGGACATGGAACACGGGGCGGGTATCCGCGCCCAAGTATTTTAGGTGCTGCCAATTGTCAAAGGACTTTTGCGCAGCCTCTTCGCCCTCGCCTATATGGTCAAGGCTGCTAGCCACGCCCCACACGCCCGGCATACCCTTGATGAAGTTAGCGTAGGCTTGCGGGTCAATCGTGGCACCCTTGGTGAAGGCGGTGAATGCGCCGCTATCCAGAAACAAGTCTACTTTGGCGTCAATGCTATCCTGTACAAAGTCCACGAGGCGGCCATTATCCACTGCGTAGAAATAGCTAAACAGCCGCCGCGTTGCCTTGGTGGGGTCAAGACCTATGCCGATGGCAGGGGCCTTGTAGAAGCGGGCGTTACCCGCGAGATATAGCTTAGGCATAAGCTGACGTGCCTTTCTTGTAGTGTGTCATAATTGTGAATGGTTTCATAACGCCCGCCGCAAAGTGCTCCGCGCACTCGAGCGCTTCAAACACTATCCTTTCCGGTGTCATGTAATCTGTAGGGCTAACCTCCCGCGTGTAGTGGGTGCACAATGTCCGCAGGCAGCCGAGCGCGTGATACATGCCACTTCCTATTGCGTCATAAGGCCCGGCCCGCATGTTGATTTGGAAATCAGAATGCACAACGCATAGCTGGCCATCAACAGACAGTAAGAGCGATGTATCATTTTCCATCAAGTAGCGTTGGTCAGTAACCTTGATGGCACCGGCCTCAATGATCATAGCCCGCAAGGCCGGTATAAATGTTTCAATCAAATGCTGATAGGCGCTAGGCACTGGCTTATATTCAGGTGGCTGCCACGCCTGTAGCAACTGCACAATGCGCCATGATCCGCAGCCCATAATGCAGTAGTCACCTCTGACGGCATACTTAGGCTGCGTTGCTATGTTCCGGTAGAAACCATCACTTGAGCAACTATCCGTGCCCATGACCACGCCATGTTCAGTAATCAATCCTATAGCGCACGTCATAGCGCGTTGACCAAATCGCCATGCGGCTTGTACGGATCAAACGCCATAGGGATTAGCCAGCGCAGATTATCTACCACAGGCAACCCGGCTAGCCGGTCAACTGGCAAGATCAGCACCGGCTCTTCCTCCATGGTGCGGACACTATTGATGATATCGCCGGGCACTGTGGCGTAGCAGAAAGTGACATACCATCCGCCGTCATTAGACCCTAACAAACCACAGAGCCGTGTCCAAGCCGCCGGGTCAATACGTGCGCCCGCTTCTTCGTGGAACTCCCTGGACATTGCTTCACACCAAAATTCGCCCGGTTCGATCGTACCGCCAATGCCATTGAGCCTACCGATATTGTTGGGCGGCCCCTTAAGCTTTTTGATCAGCACAACGTATTTCTTTTCAGTGTCAAACAAGAAACCGCATACGTATTGTTTCATTGCCCGCCGCCTCCGTTTCAGGTGATTGACCCAAGCGCTCTGCCCCTTCGGCATCGCTCACTTGGCCGTTATGGCAAACCGGATTAGGGCAAGGCAGCCGTAGCCAGTGCAGATAGCGGACACTAGACTTCCCGCCAATCTGCTTACCCGCCAACGTGCCCTTGCCATTACACACAGGACAATTCGCCACTAACTATCTTCCTTTCGTAACACGCGTGCATAGTGGATCAAGCCAAACGTGAGCGGCAGCACGCGGGCCGCCCAATAGTCCGCCACCTGGATAACCGCCCCGGTGTCCAGGCCCCGGACGTGCGTTTCAAATACCGGTTCACCAAATGCCCGGCCCGTCATATTGGACTTGTAGTAGCCTACCCTGTAAAGGGTGCCCTCACGAAAGGCCCCTTGCAATCCCGCTCGCATTGTTAATTCCCCTTATTGACGGTCTTGACCGCTAAACTGCCGGGCGCTGTCCCTGCCCGGCTAGGGTTTGCGCTAGTTAAAGCGTCCTACTGCCGACAAGGATGCTGGCAATAAAGAGAGCGAACGCCAGCGCCAAAAGATTGATAGGCAAAGGTGGCCAACCAAGCGTGGCAGCGATTGCGCAAATCAAAGCCCCGATGAGTAGGATTGTGGCTATTGCCATAGCGTGACTCCTTAGGGTTAGACTGACGGCGGGATGGCCCCACAGTTGCAAGCCTTGCCCGGATAGGGGCAGTTGACCGCGTGCTGTACCGTGGGCGCGTCCAGCCCGCCAGCATCACCGGCAGCAGCCAGCGGGTCAACCCCTGCTAGCGGGTCACCATGGGGCGGCGGCACCCTACTAGCCAGTTCGTCATAGTTGGCTGTAAACGGCAGGTCCATAACGCCCTCGCGCCAAGCCCTGACCACTAACGGGTCAGGTAGCTTAGCCTGCTCGTAGCCCTTGGCCCGTAACAGGCTGGCGTGATCGTGGCCCGTGGGCGGGTACTTGCCATCATAAGCGGTATGGCTAAAGGCCAGTGCCTCGCTACAGCCGGGCATGGTAGCACCCATTAGACAGGTCATGGCCTTGTTAAGGAATAGCAGGGGTGCGACAAATTCAAGTTGCTCCCAATCAAGGGCGGCTTGCATCGCGCGTTCCATTTGCGTCAAGAATTGCTGGCGGCAATCTGGGTAACCGCCAAAGTCCTCTTGACTGATACCCACCACGATCTTGTCAAGCTTGTTGGCGTAGGCGTAGCTGGATGCCAGCGCCAGGAACACAGCGTTACGTCCGGGCACAAATGTCTTCTCGAGACCGCCCGGCAAGCTTTGCCAGTCTTGATACTGCTCCAGGTCCGCCGCCGTGGTCAACGGGCTATCACCTGATAAGATGTTGCCCATGGTCAGGATAGTATGCTTTTCAACCTGTGCCATGCTGGCAATGATCTTGGCGCTTTCGATTTCCCGGCTATGGCGTTGGCCGTAGTTAAACGTCAACGTGTGAATGCGGTCATGGTGCATCTTGGCCCACCATAGGCAGGTGGTGCTATCCTGACCACCACTTAGGATCACTAGCGCACTTGGTTTGGTCATTGTATCGCCCTCGCAAGTTAGTGGAGCCGGAGACAGCCCGGCCCCATGGGTTACACCACTGGCTCGACGCGCACAGCAGCGACGGTCAGGCCCGCTTCCGAGGAGTAGGTCCAGCCTACATCTCCGTTAGCATCATTGAAGGCCGTGGGGAACGGGCCAATGTCCCACGTTTCAGCGGTTGCCGTGACAACTACCACGTTGCCACGCGTCAAAGTGCCAAAGCCGGGCACCACTGCGGTAGTTTGCACGGCGGTAACCGTGATGGTGCGGCCTACGCCTGCCGCGTTGACAACGCGTAGAACGGTCTTGCCGTCATTCGCCATCTTGTCTCCGCCAGCGCTGGCGGCCACTGGCACAATCTTCACGCCAGTTAGCGGTACAACTTGAGTGGTAAGTTTGGCCATTGATTAACTCCCTTGCAAGGATAGCGCCTCGGCTTTGATGACCGATATGGCCTTGTCAACCGGGGCACCCCATAGCTTAAGCTGTTGTGCGACCGGTAGCAACATATACGGGTGCAGTGTCGGGTACATCTTAAAGCCCTTGTACAGCGTGCCGTCCGCCTGTGCGGCTGCGTAATGGTCCTGACCCGGCAGGATCACGGCGGACTTGATGCGCTTGGCGTCAAGCAATGTTTGGGCCACGTCCGGTATGTACAGCAGGTGGCGCTTGTGGGTTGGCGGGAAGTTGAATAGGATATTGTCATAGCTAAACTTGGTAAAGAATTTGATCATCCGGGAGCGCCCGATATGCTCAACCAAATGATCATTGACCCGTTCCCGTGGCCCATCGTAATCGAGGTACGGGTAGCACTCCTCGTACTCTAATGGGATAATGCCGCCGTTGCTCAATACGATCATATCAGCGGCTAGGTGAAATAGGTCTTGGTACTTTTTCCACTTGCGCCCGGATGAGTAAGGCCGCGTTGACGTGCACAGACTGACCAGCGCCGTTGTGCTAGCCGGTTCGTAGTCTGCCATGATGGCGTCGAACGCCCGGTGCATTACCGGGGCCATGATCACGTTTAGGTCACCCGTGATATCTTCATTCTTAACCCATTGCTTCTTGGGTATCAGGTGCGTCGAACCTTGTGCCATGTTGGAGGTATCCTTTGCCCATGAGTATTAGGGCCGGGTATCGCTACCCGGCCCTAAACATCGCCTTGCTGGTCTTGTTAGGCGCTATACCGCCCGTCCTCGGACTTCCAATTGACGCCATAAGCGCCCTTGACCTTTGCCAGCTTCTGGCGAACTGCGGCGATGTTGGGCTCGCCCTTGGCCGTCACACATCCGGCGGCGCGGGCCAACATCTCGATAGTCTTGTTGCCCTCCTTAAGGGCGTCGATGAGCTTCTGGTTACGCGCAGAAGGCGTACCCTTGCTGCGCTTGGCACCGCCGGACTTGGCAGCCTTGGCGGTCTTGGTCTTGGCGGACTTTGCCTTGGCCTTGCCCTTGCGGGCCTTGGCAGGCTTTTTCGTCTTCGTGGTCATAGCTTCCTCCGTCTTGGGTTGGGTTGTTTCGTCAGTGTCGATCATGTCCAAGGACTCCTTGTAAATCAATGTTGATGGTACACCACTAGCAAAGCGCACCAATCGGTAAGCCCATAGGCGCACGTACTCGTCATCACGTCCGGCAATAACGCCCTCACCGAACACGCCCACTAGGAGCTTGCGGGCCTCAATCGCATTATATACGATCTCCTCGGCCCGCCGAATTGAAAACCGCGTTTGCACATTGTAGCCAAGCTCGGCCAAACCGGCTTTGATCTTAGCTACAGGAACGGTCTCCAAATCAAGCATTGGTAAGCTCCACTCGTCTAGTGGCTAGGATAATGGCCTAGACTGCTATACCGGTCAACAAAAATCTTCCGGTTGAAATCAATCACTTCGGAGACCTACCCCGGATAGACCGCCTTGCAATTTGGCGTTTCATAGACCGTGATGGCTTCAAGCGTGACGCCCTGCGGCACGTCCGCCCTAACCATCAAGCCAGCGAGCCGGATATACCAATGACGCGCCAGCGCTTCCGCTGTTGGCGGCTGGTCAATGATGTAGACCGGCCCGAAATCAGTCCAGATAACATAGTAGGTACTTGCTGCCACAGCGGCCTTGATGATCTCCTCCGTAACAAAGTCCGTTTCGCCTTCTGCCGCGTAGTGCTTAAGCACCGTCAGCAGCGGGTCAGACTGGCACAGTATAAGAGCGTGGTCACAGTGACTATGAATATTGTCCATCATCATTGACTTGAGGAAACCGAAATCAACTACCATGCCATCAGCACCAATGACACCACGGCACGTTGCTTCAATAACGTACCGGTGCCCATGTAAGCCCTTGCACTTGCCCCCGTGATCCTTAAGCCGGTGCCCCGCGTCAATCTCAATGCGCCGTGTGATGCTAAATACTCCTGCGGTCATGGTCTTTCCTTTCTAAACGCTAAAGCTATACTGTGTGCGGGGTCGCATGATGGTAAGCGATTGCTTGGCGCGTGTGGCCCCTACATAGAACACGCGTGTTTCGCTGTCATTGTCCTTGATCCAGCCAAGGTAACAAGCCCGGCTGTAGTCGCTTAGCAGCAAGACGTGATCCGCTTCGCTGCCCTTGGCCTGATGTATGGTTGACAGGATAATGCGCGGCTTTTCCTTAAGCGATTCACCACGCCTGCGGATATGCCGGTAGTATTCCCGCTCACGTGGCGGCACCCGTATAGCTGTCATCCAATCTTCACGCGTGCCCGGCTTAATATCATCGAACATGAACGTGTCTTGATCCTCCCGCAACTTGACCGGTGATTTATATTCATCGCGTAGCTTGCGCTGCACTAGCAGAGCCTCTTCCCGCCCCAACCCCTGCCCAGCCCGCAACCGCTCCCACAAAAAGACCGCCTCAAGCGTGGCCCCGGCAGTAGACCACTTGCGGTCAATGATGTACGGGTAGCCCTGTGACCGCAAGTAGTCCTCTGTAAGGTCAAGCTGATACCTATTGCGCGATAGCACAAGCCAACTATCAGATTCCCAATTCTTTACATGCTGTGGCATAACCGCATAGCGGACCGTGCCGCCCTCCCGTGCCGGTTCCCATTGCTTAGGGTATCTATTCTTTATCCGAGTTAGCAGGGTGTGGGCTTTGGCCCAAATCTCGCGCGGCAAGCGGTATGACTTAGGCAGGACTTCAACTTGTTGCGCCCTATCACCAAGCGCAAGAAACGCGTCAACGTCCGCGCCAGCCCAACGGTATATGGCTTGGTCATCGTCGCCCGCTACGTACATGCGGGGCACGTTGGTTGCTAGCTTGCGTATCATTGACCATTGTAGGGGTGATAGGTCTTGCGCTTCGTCAACGAATAGGCAATCCAGTGTAGGCGCGTGCAACTCGGTAAACATCTCCAGCATGTCCGTGAAGTCCACCTTGGCCCGTATGCGCTTAAAGTTTGCCATGGTTTCCCGGTACGCTGATACGTGCGTATTGCTAAACACAAATGCGTTAGCTGCTATGATGCTTTGCACGCTGCGCCCGGTCAGGCGGGCAAGGCCGTCAACAAAGACGATTTGATCTCCGCGATTGTCCGGCAGCACGTCAGCCCTGTACGGTTGCTTGATGGTCAGGCCCATCATCTTCATTAGTTCTCGGTAGTCGCCAAGGTCCATAACCTGTTCGCGGGTCAGGCCAAGCCTGCGGAAAGCTAGGCTATGCAGCGTACTAAAGAATGGCAGGTCATCTTCGCTAAGTCCAAACTTAGCCATGGCTCTGCCTTTGGCCTCATTGGATGCCTGTTTAGTAAAGGCCACAAAGCCCACACGGTCTGGAGGCGTGCCTTTTTGTAATTCAATATCCACAAGGTCTAACATGCGGGTAGTTTTACCGCAGCCTGGACTTCCTAGGACTACATGAAGGTTTTGCACTAGGCACCGCCTGCCGGGTCGTGAACATCTTGCCCTTGTGGCGCTGCCGGTTTGTAATCGCCTATGGGTATGCGGCACACGTTGTATTCGCGCTTGGACTTGTCGAACTTTTGCTTGCTGGTCAACCCGCCTAATCGTTCAAAGTATATACGGGCCTTTGGCATATGGACATAGTTGTTAGTTCGCAGGAACTTGTAAAAATTATCCCATACAAACATGGCAAACCCGGCCTCGATGTACACCCCGTCAATAATGATGCCATTAAGATCATCGTTAGTTCTTTCAAAGTAATCAAACAAAAGTGTTTCTAACATACCAAGTGGTGAGCTACCGGGGTCAATGTCCCGTTCGATCTTGTTCATAAACCTGTCCCGCACAAATGCGTCCCATACATCTAGCTTGATCATACGGGACGGGGCTATGCGACTATGCTTAAAGCATTGCTGTTGGAACATTTTTGGGTCTTGTAGCTGCGCCTCGTTTTCAAACGGTATGGTGTTACCCTCAACGATCAATTCGTAACGCGAATATGCAGTGTCGCGCGGGTCACGGTACTGGAACAGACTGCCATACTCAAAAGGTATCTTACCAATCTTGCTTGACTGCTCACTGTCAATCGCAATGCCGTATGGGCGCAACCGGCAAACAGCCTCATTACAATGCAAGGCGCACACGCTGCTTTTCTTACAGCTATAGCCAATGTCCTTTTTAGATTTGCTAAGGAATATGGATTGCTGCAACTCCTCCTCGGGCAACGGCGGGTTAAGGTGATGCCTGTTATAGTCAAGCATCCGCTCTTTCCAATCGTCGCCGTACAGCGCTATAAAGTAATGCGCCACTTCAAATAGGAACTTGTTACGTTCGACACCGCTTTCTTCACGTGCCGCTTCATGCAATGCGGACAGGCACACGGGGCCTTCCGACATGACAATATCCCATGACGAGCGGAAGACATTGTTGACCTCCGCGTAGGTCCGCCTAAAGTATTTTACTTGATCCAGAAAATCGCCAAGACTTAGTTCAACACCAGTTGGCGCAACCGCCCGCCGCGTGCCGCCATAGTACGGAATATTAATCCAGTTGCCTTGTTCACCTGTCTTGCGGCTGTCATGCTTTGGGAAGATTTCTGTAGCATATGGTCCAGCCGTGGGCAGATTAAGCGCCGTGCATAGCGCCGTTAGCAGCCGCCGCATGTTGGCGGCAGGCGTGACTTCGCTAAGAAACAGCCAAATATGCGCCCCGTCTGATTTGGATTTGGTCAGGATCACAGGCAGCTTCATAGCGTGTAGTTGGGCCGCTATCTTGGCATGATCCACCACGGGCCTATAGCTAGGCTTCACGTCAATGTCGATTGCGCCCCATTGGCAGGATTCACCGTCATCTAGGATGGGAAACAAGCCAAGGCCGTTACCCTTGCCTTGGATATGCGCTTCCCATAGGGCCTTGCTAGGGGTGCCCGTGTGGGTGCCCCGCTCGCCCTCCGCCTTTTTGCCCGGCTGTGGCTTAGGCGTTGCGGCGTACCAGCCGTAACGCTTGGACCAAGCCGGATAGATATCCCACAGTTGCACGTAACGCCCCCGTACTACGCCCTAGCGCCGTACAGGGCCGGGCATTGCGCCCGGCCCTGTCTCCAACAATGCAGTAACGGCGCGGCTTAGTACGGGATATCTTCACCCTTGCCCGCGTCCCCGGCCTTGGACTGGTCAACCACCACGGCCCCTTGGTCGAACATGGTGCGCAGTGCCTTGGCCTTGTTGTAGACGTTGATACCGTCCGGCTGGTCCTCGAGCAACCCGGCGCTCTTGATATCCCAACCGTACCACGAGCCCTTGTCATTGGACTCCGCCGTAGTCGTGGCCTGATACACTTGCGCCAGCATAGGCACTTGGATTTCGCGCTTGCCGTCGCTGGACTTGCGGACCACGCCCTTAATCAGCGTGTTCATCTGACGGGACTTCTTAAGCTGTGTGCTTGTGAAGCTGATGATGGTAGGCGACCAAGACACGGAGCCGTCCTCCTCCGCATCGGCGACCAAGGCGATATACTGCGCCGTATTCACAAGTTGGTTGCCATTGGGCAGGATATCGCGCCCCTTATCATCCTTGGTAGTGCCGCCCAACATCTGCTCGCCCTTGGCCAAGCCGTGGTCCGCGATGAACCCGCCGCCCGCCTCACGCAGCTTCCATTCTACATAGGTGCGCCAGTATTGCACCGGCACAAACGTCAAGCCCGCCTCGCCGTCGTACAACCGCTTGGTGACGGTATTGAAGAACATGCCCTGTTCGGCATCCTTGATATGCTCTTCGTGGCCCCGCATACATTGCGGGCTGTTGGCTTGCAGCACAGCCAGGAACGGCACCGCCAAATCCTGGCGGCCCATGTTGTCCTGGAAGCGCTTGCTGTCCGTTTCGTAGTCGAAGTCACTGGCCTTTGCCACTGCCCCGCCCCCTGCTTTAGCAGGGGTATTGGCTGCCGGTGCGGGCGCGTCCTTGGCGGGTGTTCCGGTCTTGGCTGCCGCCGTGGTGGGCTTTGCCGCCATACGCGGCGGGGTGGTTGTCTTGGTGGTCTTTGTAGACGGTCTCATTTCTTTGCTCCTACGTTAATAATAGCCTTGCGCCACGGGAAAGCGCCGAACAGCGGCAAGTTGACGGCTTGGCTATCCCGCATACGCTGTACAAGCATAGCTTTTGCACTTGCCGTGTTGACCGCTTCAGCTATGGCTGCCTTGACGCCAAGGGCAGCCAACTTCTTTTTGACCTCCAAGGGCGTCTTGCCCTTAAGGTCCATAATGATCACTTCTTGCTTGATTAGGCCCCGCAGCTTATTCGCGCGGAGCCATTTGCATATGTCCACTAGTCTGGACTTGGGCAAGCTGACAGATAGGCCCTCTTCAATCTTGACTGTGCCGCCGCTGGCAAGGCCAAGGCTGTTGGTATTAGCCGCTGTCATTGCGTCCGGCAACGTGCTTTCGACAATGCGGTTAAGTTGGTCTTGCTTGTCTTTCATCTTGGCGGCAAGCTCCGCCAGTTCGCCTTGATACGTCAAGGCAAGATCAACTAAGCCGGTGATGTTAAGGAGGGCGTTTTGGCCCGGTGCCCCTAGGCTGTCAGCATCGGCTTCATAATCAAACTTAGCCGTGGCCGGGCCTTGATCCATTACCGGCACTGCCGGTGCCTTGCGAGCCTTGATGGCGGGCCGCTTGGCAAGCGGCCTTTTCTTTTTTGCCATGGTCCTATTCTCCTATGTAGAGTTGAACGACTTTGTAACGTCCGGTCTTTGGCTTGTCCTTGTCGCCCCCGTGGTCCTCTACCCAACGGAGCATTCTGACCGCCCCGTGGTTTTGGCGTGCGGCAATCATGGCGCACAGCGCCAAGCCTACCGGGTCACCACCAAGCCATAGGAGGAAATCATCATCGCCGAAAGTCTTGAGGGCCTGTTGGGCATGAAATCCGCAATCGTCGGCCTCGTCCGTTGGCCGTTTCTTAGTCTCAAATACGAATTTTGTTTTACCAAATGGTGCCGACTGCCCCGCTAGGTCATAGGCTGCATACTTGGTGCCAGCCCGTGGCTCATGGACTACGTAAACTGTCACGTTAACCTCCCGCCCTGTCAAACAAAAGGGTTACAAGCCTACGCTGATTTGCCCGTTATGCGCAAGCCGCTAGGCGTTGTGCTTCTAGTCCTATTAGTAGTGTGCCGTTAGCCTTGGCCCGGCCTGCCCTGTTTGGCGTCAAGTATGCTGGTCAAGACCGGTATAGGACGCCCTGCCTTGTGCCCCGCCCGTTCGACCATTGCGCCATGGGTGACCACAGGGAAAGGCCGCTGTGCCGCCATCATCCCTATAGCACAGGCCACGGCGCAGGATGCCTCGACGGCTGTAACGTCTATCTGTGCTTGCTGGTCACCAAGCATATGAATAATGCACGTTGTCTCGGTTAGTCGCGTAACGTGCGTTACGAAACTAGGGTTGATATAGACTTGTCGCGATTGACCATCGCCACTTGTACCGGCTGCCGGGAATTGGATCATTTCTTTCGCTTAGCCTCCTCATCAAGTAATATTACGATAGTCAATAGGGCCTCCGACAATTCGCATAGCCCTTGGTTAAGCGCCATCAAGCAAATTGTTGGCGTTGATACGCTTATTTCAAGATTGCTGCCACGGCCAAACGCCGCAGCGGCAAAAGTTAAATGCTCCCGTACAGTGTCAAGCATAGCCCTAACAGCAATTTCGCCAACGTCAGGGGCCTTAACCACGGCTAAAACGCCTTGCCGCCATGCTTGGGCGGGCGCGTCCGGTTATAGATCAGCTTGGCAATGATGGCGCAGCCCAAGTCAAGCTTATAGGCTTCGCAAAAATCCATGACCCGGATCACAACATCAGCCATTTCCATTTCCAAGTTGCCCATGTCCGTAACGTGCGTATCAGCCGGGTAGCCGTGGCGGATAGCTTCAAGCGCTTCGGATAGTTCGCTGTGCATAAGCGCTATTCTCTCGCCTTGGTTAAACATCTCTGGCGCGTATATAGGCCGCTGGCCCTCGGCAGGCTTAGGCGGGTACATCCACCATTGTTGATTGTCGCTATGAACTTTGTCCATCATAATTGAAAGTACCTGGATAAAGCCAAGCTCCGCCGCTGTCAGGTTTTTCACGTCTTGCCATTTGATAGTGTGCGGTGCCGCTGCTTCAGTCATCATCGCCCTCCATTGATTTAAGATCATCTCTAATCCACTTGCGTAAAGTGTCGCCCGTGATATCGCCCGCCACTGTTTCCTTGCGCCATAACGCCTCGACTATCATAGCGTCACGCGTGCCGGGCACGATAAAGTCAGTGTAGGTATGCGGGAACATTTGGCCGATACGATGGGGCCGCCCTTCAGATTGTTCCCGGTGCTCCCAGTTATAGCTATTGTTGTAGTACCAGCTAGACCGGGCCGCCGTCAGGGTCAGGCCATAGCCTGCGGCCTTTTGATTGCCCAAGAAAAACCTAAGTTCGCTGCCCTTATCCTGGAAGCGGTCCACTATCCGTTCACGTTCCGCCGTGGGCGTGCTACCCGCGTACATGGCAACGGACTTGGGGCCGTAAACCCTGCTAAGGGCAAGATAGATTTCCTGGATAGAATAATTGTAAGTGGTCCACACAATGGCCTTGCCGTCAACGGACTCAAGCTCGGTCAGCAGGGATTGCAAGCGCGGATTGATAGGGCCAACCGGGTGAACCACTTTGCCTTCATCAATGATGAAATTGCAAAGCACCTGTTGCAGCTTGGCAATGCGGACTAGCGCTATGGTGGGCGTGATGGTCAAGCCGCCGTCAAGCTCTATAATGATATCATCGAGGCATTTGCGGTAGAGCTTTTTTTGTTGTGGCGTCATGCTAACATCAACCACGCGGTATAGCTTGGGCGGCAGGTCCAGGCAATCTTCCTTAAGCACCCGATAGCTAAACGGCTCTATAAGAGTGTAAAGCTCCTCCAGGTTTTTGTAGCCGTCCACTATTTGGATATCTTGCCCCCATTTGGATTTCTTGACCATGGGCTTACCAGTGGCAGGGTCGCGGACCCACAGCTTCTTTAGATTGCAGTACCTCCCCTTAAAGCTTGTTATGTCGCTGTGGCCTAGTATGTCGCCGTCTAGGAACATAAACTGTCCAAACAAATCCATGGGTGCATTAGGTACGGGCGTACCTGTCAGTATGCGCTTGTAAGGTATCTTACCCGCCAGCTTGTAGAGGCCTCTTGTCCGTTTGGCCCTGTGGTTTTTTATAGAGGTGGATTCATCCACCACGCCTAGGCACCTATAGGCGCGGACCACACGGCTAAGGAACTGTAAGCCGTGGTCCGTTGCCAGTGCGTCAATGTTAATGCAAACAATGGCCAAGTTGTCCCTTGACGCGGGGCCAAACGGATCAAAGACCCCTTTGGGTTCTTTGTTCTTTTTCCAGATATGGACCCGCCGGGGCACCCAATCGGATAGGTGCGCGGGTATTTCGCGCAAGCCCCAATTGCTATGCACCCCGTTATTAGCAATGACCAACAGGCAATTGATTTCGCCCTTAGCCCAAAGCCAAGCCGCCGTGTCTATGACCACCTTTGACTTGCCGGTGCCTACTTCCATTAACAAAGCGAAGTTAGGCATGTCCCTTGACCGTTCAAATACGGTCTTTTGGTGGGCGAATGATTTAGTCTTAAAGCCCTTAAAGAGGGTCTTTTTGGGCGGGGCCGTGGGCTTGCTGAGCTTGTCCAGGTAATCCGCCGCCTCCTGCGTTATGCCTGCCTGGATATGTTCCCGCAGATAATCCACAGCTTCACGTGTAGCGCTAAAAACCACTAGGTTGCCCATCCAAGCGGCTTTGCCCGGCAAGCCCCTGACTATGCCCGCATTGGCCAAGCCGGGCCGTATGGACAACTGGCGCTTCTGCACGCTATGTAGCTGGATGGTGGCAGCCATGGTCTTTCCTAATCGAGGGTAGGCCCGGCAGGCAAGCGGCGGGGTCTATCAATGCGCCGTTAGCCTTGCCTGCCGGTATCCAGCCGTAAGCCCGCGCCGCAGGGCTGGTATAAGCCATGCGCGGGCTTGTGCCGGATTACGTTACTGCGTTGCCTTTGGGGTCGCAATCCCCATCGCCGTCGCCGTCTCCATCTCCGTCGCCGTCGCCGTCTCCGTCTCCATCTCCGTCGCCGTCTCCATCTCCGTC
>Ga0137458_1000042_pt1 | contig 14275 bp, 9 predicted proteins | sample EasRivERMGT642_2_FD_102311 | JGI IMG/M metagenome (GOLD analysis project Ga0137458, IMG submission 102311) | Soil microbial communities from meander-bound floodplain in the East River, Colorado, USA - East River MetaG ERMGT642_2 | ecosystem: Environmental > Terrestrial > Soil > Floodplain ... | reverse complement strand
CTGTCTCCGGTCACTATTTACAGCTAGCAGTACATAATACCCAACATAAACAAAATTCTTAACAAATTAGAGAATTTTTAGTTAAATCTACAAATGTTTTAACCATTTGTTAAAAAGGGTAATAAGAGTCCACAGATATGATATCCCTTCAAGAATGCTCTGGCACTTGCGTGATTTGCAAGATAAGCACATGGTAGCACAATTGACAAAGAAAGGCAAGTGTTTGGCGCAAAAGTACAAAGATCTGTCAAGAAAATCTGTAGTTTCATCACTATCTGCTATACCCAGTTAACTCCACGTACCCCTGCCCATCAATAGCACTACCTCCCAATTTCCCTTGAACATTTACTGCTCCCTCCCAATAGATATTACCTGTCGAAGGTTTCACAATCAATTCCTGGTCTTTTAAGAGCGGCTTTACAGTTAATGTAGCTTGCAATTGCGAACTATTCACATCCAGATGCCAGCCAGATGGGTATGTAATACCTGTCATTTTGCTAAACCATGTATCTATAGCTTTTACATGAATTTCCGTAGGCGACAGAATAACATCTTTCCCTGTCGCATCAATATAACTAGCATAGGTTGAAATAACCGCTCCTGAGGAATCCCGAATGATGTAGATCATCATTTCAGTGCTATTCTTCAACTGGATACTGTACCAATCCCAACCACTTCCCAGTGTGAGAAAATTACCCCACTGGTGATCCATCCAGGCTAAGCCTGTCACATGCAATGCTTGATCATGGTCAATGATGCTTCCGGCTACTTGCATGTGGGTACGCGAATAGTAGTACGAGAAACCTGCCAATCCATAGGTTATCAAACCGTTGCCATTGTGCAAAACGGGTGGCTTGTTTGCTGTCAGACTCAGATTCATCGTATAGTCCTTCATAGCAGCAACCAGATGATCATGACCATTCAGACCTTGCATTGACCAGTTACCAACCTGTATATCAATACCCTTGCTAGCAATGTCTTCCTTTACCTTAGTAACACGGTTCTGATCATAGTGAAATTCATCCCGTGTGATATCGCTGATCGCAAAATGTGCAGGATAAACCGGTGGCAGGTCACTACGCGACACACGAAATATCACGAACTCAAAACCGTAGTGATGTTGCTTGCCCACTGTATCGGTAGCCTCTAGGTGGCCCGTGTAGTACCACCATTCGGTCAGATCATTATGTACACCTTCATCCCGTGGAAAACTAATTGCTGGCAATTCTGGATTTACCTGTTTTTGGATCACAGAGGGCAATTGTGCAGAAGTGGAGATCTGTCCCGGAAAACTACATGCAGAAAGCAAGAGCAAAAACAATAAGCTACAGCTACTAACCCTCGACAAATTTTGTTTGTTCATCGCTTTCCTTCCATTTCGATATTTCCAACTACTGTTATCCCTGTTTCGCTCGCCTGAACCTTCCCATAATCAGGTGACTCAAGATATTCTGCTAATGCTGGCGGATGACGTTGCACACCGCTAAAGGGCAACCACCAATTCCACTTTCCAAGCAGACGCATCGTTGTAGGAACTAGTAAGCCTCGTACCAACGTCGCATCTATTAATACGGCCAGGGCCATGCCCAATCCCAGTGCCTTCACCAGAATCATATCAGCAGTTGCGAAGCAAGCACTTACAATAATAACAATTACAGCGGCACTGGTAATAATACCACCACTGCGCTGCAAACCCAGTGCGACCGACTGTGTATTGTCTCCTGTTTGCCAGAAAGCTTCCTGGATACGCGAAAGCAGAAATACTTCATAGTCCATTGATAGGCCAAACAACGAGCAAAAGAGCAATATAGGACTAGATGCCTCTACAAATCCCAAAGGCGAGAAATCAAGCATCTGGTGCAAAAAGCCTTGCTGAAAGATGACAACGAGCGCCCCATAGCTTGCCAGGATCGACAAGGTATTCATGATGATCGCTTTCAGCGGCAAGACCAGTGAACGAAAGAGCAGGAGCAGGACAAGATAGGTCGTCACGGAAATAATCAGCACAGCTTTGGGAAAATCTGTATAGAGTGAACGCACATAATCGATATTGCCCGCCGTTCCACCATCCACTAATACTGTGATACCATGGCCCGGATTTGTATTGCGAATGGTCTGGACTAACGCTTGTGATGACAGATCTTCCATCCCATATTTGCTAATCACTTGTACCATCATGGTATTGCCTGATACCGTTGATCGCAGCAATGCACCTATATAGGGATCAGTGATCAATTGTGGCTGTGCATACAATGTCTCATACTGATCGAGCATGAAACGAGGATCAGCGCTGACAATACTATCCACACGCTTGACACGCGAGTCAGCCTCGATACGCTTGATATAGAAATAGAGATTATCAATATTGGCCTTTGTAAGCACATTTCCCTTCGTCTGCACCGCTAGCAGAATCGGTGTCGTTTCGTTCTCGCTAAAACGCTTCGCCACCAGGTCATAAGCCTGACGCGATGGCACATCTACTGGCAAGATTGAGGCATCAGGAGCTGAGAAACGTACCCAGACAAAGGGAATGCCGAGGATAATCAGCAACAATAAAACTGGCACAAAGATGCGCAATGGGTAACGCATCACAAAATGCGAAAGACGGTACCAGAAGCCGCTCTGAACATCTGCTTCACCAGCCACAGCTGCATCTCGCATAGCCTGCGAGCCCACACGTTTCCACAAAGGTGGGAAGGACACGGGCAGAGCATTGATCTTGTGCCCCAGAATAGCAAGCAGAGCAGGCAACAGAGTTAGCGCCGCCAGAACTGCCAGCACCACCACCAGTATGCCTCCCAGACCAACCGAATGGAGCATGTTGATACGGATAAAGGTTAATCCTAACAGGCCAATTGCTACGACTAGACCGGAGAATGTAACCGCCCGCCCCGCCGTAGCAATGGTGACGGTCACCGCATTCGCCACATCACACCCACGTCCCAGCTCTTCCCGAAAACGACTCACCATGAAGAGCGAGTAATCAACTCCCAAGCCAAGGCCAAAGAGTGTCGTAATATTGAGTACAAAAATAGAGAGAGTTGTGATCTGCCCAAAGGCAAAAATGAGCGCTAGAGAGATGACGACAGCGCATCCTCCAACCAAGGCAGGCAAGAGTGCAGCAACAACCGAGCGAAATACAAAAAGCAATGCGATAATGGCGAATGGGAAGGCCAGTACTTCCGCACGCCGTAAATCGCGTTCACTGACAGCTTGAATATCTTCATAGAAAACTGCACCACCACCAATGCTGCTCTGCATATCAGGCACTTTCTGCAAACGCCGCTGCAATTCTGGGAGCAGTTTGGGAGCTGAATCAGGATCGGACTTGAGTTCTACATTGACATAGGCAGCATGCCGATCTAATGACACCTGGCGTGGATTATCAACAAAAGTGACCATTTGTGCCACTTCCGGCCAGCCACGTACCTTTGCTAGAGCATGCTGGCTTTGCTGGAGAAATGCTGGGTCTTCGACAGAGTAGCGCTGACTGGTGAAAATAACCTGCACAACGGTTGGGTGGAGATGGAGCTTTTGCACCAACACGTTGATTGCCTGTTCCGACTCAGCATCAGGACTGGTGAAACCTCCTGAATGTAATACTTGGCTCGCTAGAGGAGCAAATGGTAGCGCGACTATTACGGCTACTATCCACAGGCCTACAATCAACCAGCGATAGCACGTTGCAATCTTGGCTAGATGGTAAAACATGACCAAACCTTTCTTGAGAGCAGAAGAAATGCTGGCAAATAGGGCTTTGTTCCCTCGTTAGGATAAACTCACAAGTATCGCTCCCCACTCGACTGATATGCACAATTGTTGTATCATGCAAACATCATCGCCTATCTTATGCGTACTCCTGTATCTCTGTCAAGAAATACTGGCCCATCTCTCATACGCAGAGAGGAAAAAGGAGCCTGCAAAGCAGTGTCCCTGCTGCGAAAAAGGAAGGAACGGCCTTCTTTGACAAAGTACAGCAGATATACGTCCTTGCTCAATAGTAAAGAAGGAGTTCTTCATGGCAAAAAAATCTGCGACGAAAAAAGAACCATCGTCGGCTCCCGTTACACAGGTCCCAATTAAAGTTATAACAGTAAATCGCCAAGCTTACCATGATTACGAGGTTGAAAGAACGGTTGAGGCAGGCATCGCATTAGTTGGCACTGAGATTAAATCGATCCGCGAGGGCCGAGTTATCCTGCGCAATGCCTACGCTATCGCTCGCAAAGGTGAAATCTGGCTGGAGAATGCCCATATCGCACCGTATGAGCATGGCAATCGCTATAATCACGAGCCGATGCGCACCCGCAAATTATTATTGCATAAACGCGAGATCGAGCAAATTGTCACCCGCGTGACGACAAAAGGTCTAACACTTATCCCGCTCAAGCTGTACCTGAAACGCGGAAAAGCAAAAATAGAACTCGGTCTTTGTCGTGGCAAAAAACTCTACGATAAGCGTGATGCCGTCGCCGAGCGTGACGTTAAACGCGACATGGCACGCATCGTTCGTGGAAGATAGCTATGCAAATATCTGATTATTACCTCCGCCACACCAAACGAAGAAGCTGGGGATGCAAGCAACAGCCAGCTTGCCCCCCAACAGAGGCATCACCGTTTCCTTGCGCATCTCCTGAAGAATTACCACCAAAGCATATTTATACACCTCATTGACCAGCTACCTCATTAATACCTGCAGACCGATCCTTACGGCCATAATACCAAGTGAGTACCGCAATTACACTACTCATCAGAATGAGCACAATAGCAATGAGCAATAATATCAGCAATAGTAACCGCATTCGTCTATCACCTGCTTCATTATATCTGATTTGACTAATAATGCAAATCAAGAATATTCCTCTATTCCATTCACTTTAATCTAGCAGCATCTAGAAAGGAGTGCTCTTGCATGCAAGAGCACTCCTTTCTGATATAGAGGATGTGCCATCCCATTTTATCGTATAATCGCCAAAATTACGAGGTGCTCTCGCATATATCATCAAGTTGTCACATTCCTGTCATTGAGTTGCCTCAGCTCTGTCATCAAGTTGTCATACCCTTGTCATCAAGTTGTCGTGGTCTTGTCCTTGTAAAGAGCCCCTCTCTTGGCTATGCTTAAAGTAAGCAATTGAGAACCCATCCTTGCCTTACAATGACTTCTTATTCATTGGTCAAGTGCATTCATATGTACCCAGTATATCTCAAATCAGACATGCTGTGCATATACAAAAGATGGCTCAATTTCTCCAAAACCCGTTGTGTTGTAATGTAGAAGACCACCAGTGAGATTTTCGTTCGACTCTCACACATGGCTTTCAGCACCCTGAATGAAAAGGGAAGCCCCATCTTCAGGAGAGAGAATTGGAGCAGCCATTCTATGCAGACAGCACCAAGAATCCCCAATTTGCTTATGAGCAACCCAAGCGATATTGCTAAGTCATTTATCAGGCTGCGTCAAGTCAGCGATGGAATTGCAGGCGTGGACCTTGGGCGCAAACAGCTTGAGTATCGCGGTACTCTCAAAGTCGACTGCGTCAATTTTTCACTACTATCAGAAAATGAGCAGGATGGCATTATTGAAGGCTTTAAGGCTTTTCTCAATGGACTCGCTTTTCCTATTCAAATTTTGGTTCGTAATCTTCCTTACAATCTGGAGGGCTATTTGCGTGCTGTGGAGTCTATTGAAGGCACTATGGCAGAAACAGCACATGATCATGCACAATTTGTACGACAGCTTTCTTCAAAGAGATCACTTATACAACGACAATATTATATTATTGTGCCCATAGACTATCAGAAGATCAATGACTCCACAGAAGCATTGACCAATGCTCTGTCAGAACTTGAACTACGTCTGGATGAGCTTCTTCAGCAGCTTGAAAGGATGGGACTGACAGGGAAACGTTTAACAAGTAGCGAGATTGTCACTCTCTATCAAAGCTGCTTCAATTTACCGGATGGAGGGCCTAAACCCATCACCACTGCCATGCTTGAAGGCATCAACAAACCTATGGTCTCGGCCGCTGATCAGGATCACACTGTCAATGCTGTTGCTTCCCTACTTACCGACTCAAGCATTGCTGAACAGGAAAGGATCATCGACAATCTGCTGCAATCTCTCCTAGAGCAACAGGCGAAATTGCAAGCCAAAGAGCAAAGCCAAACACAGACCTCGTTGCTTCCATTTCTGTCTTTCTTGCCAAAAAACCTGATTAAGGCTAAGTCATCTACACAGAAAAAATATGCCTATCCGAACTTTGAGCAGATTTCAGATTGGATTACCCCCAGTTGCCTGCAGATTTTTCCCTCCTACCTGCGTATCGATAACGAACTGAACCATGAATACACCAGCATCTTCTCTCTCGCCCAATATCCCAGAAGCGCTTTTCCTGGCTGGTTGGATCGCATCATTCAGATCAGCGAACCACATCTCGATTTTAGCATTCATATTGCTCCCCAGCCACCGGAGGTCGTCAGCAATCAGCTGGGCCGCAAAGCCACTCAGCTACGCGGGGCGACCCTGGTCTCAGAACGTATTGGCCAAACCGTTGATCCCTCCACTTCGATTGCCCTAGAGGATGTGGAACAATTACGCGAAAGCTTGGCGCGGGGAGATGAGCGCGTCTTTAACATTAATGTGTTGATCCGCGTTCGCGGGCCAGACTATCACACATTAGTCAAGCGGAGCAATCGCGTCCTCAGTAAGATACGCAGCCTCGATTTTCGGGCTTTACCCACCCACTGGCAACACCATCTGGGCTTGCTCAGTTGTCTTCCTGAAGCCACCAACTCGATCATACGCCTTTCTATGTTTGGCACTAGCGCCGCAGGCACTTTCTTCCCTTTTACAGGCAGCGATATCAGTATGGACAGCGGAGTTATGTTTGGGGTCCAAGCCAGTGGAGGTCTGATTATTATTAATCCCTTCAACAGTAAGCAGTTAGAAAATGCCAATATGGTGGTCTTTGCTAAATCAGGGTCAGGGAAAAGTTTCTTCCTCAAGACGGTCTCTTCCCGCTTGCTTTCCACCTGTCATGTCTATGTCATTGACCCAGAGGCCGAATATCAGAATTTGTGCGCACAAGTCCAGGGGCAATATGTGCGCCTCTCTACCGAATCTCTGCAAGTCAATCCGTTCGAGCTGTATGCCACTACAAAAACTACTGAGGCCGATGATGATGCAAAAGAAGAGGAAGGAAATTTTTTCCGTGAAAAGCTCTTAAACTTGATCACATTAATGGAGCTGCTATTATCGGATCATGGGATACTGCCTCAGATGGAGAAAGCTTTCCTGTATCAGTGCTTGATCAAAACCTATGAGAACCGCGGTATTACGATGGACCCTTCCAGCCATGGGCGGCAACCTCCTAACATGCAGGAGTTCTATGTGATCCTGTCCAGTGCTCTGCGTGGAGATGATCGCTTTGGGGTCGGTAAGGATACCTATGGGCTGAGCCAGCGCCTCGAACGATACCTGCATCTTTTTCCAGCTAGAACACGACTTGCCCTTAACAATCGCTATATTGATTTCAATATCCGAGAACTCAATGAGACTCTCAAACCGATAGGCCTCTTTATCATCACCGAATTCTTGTGGACGAAAATGCGCCAAGCACGACGGTCCAATACCATCCAATTCAATACGATCATTCTGATTGACGAAGCTTGGTTGCTGATGAAGTTCCCTCAAGGAGCTAAATTCTTGGAGGAGTTTGCAAGGAGAATCCGCAAATATGGTGGAGGGCTCTGGTGCACAACGCAAAATTCGGATGACTTCTTAAATTCGGATCAAGGCAAAACCATCCTGGCTATGTCGACAATGAAATTTTTGATGAAGCAAGACTCGAGTACGATAGATTCAGTGGTGCATACCTTTAACTTGAGTCCAAAGCAAAAAGCCTTTTTACTGGGAGCGAGGCGTGGTGAAGGTCTGTTTGCAACCAAAACATGGGTCCAGATGCAAGTTCTGGCCTCGCCCAAAGAGACCGAGATGGCCAATACAACCCTGATTTCTCAGGCCCAGACTCAACAGCAAAAGGCATTTCTTGAGCAGGACTTAAAGCAGGCGCTAGCTCCTAAAAATGGTCTAACAAGTAACGCTATGACACTTGCTGGGCAAGAGGTCATTGTAGATTCATCAGCCACTCGTCTCATTAGCGAGGGTCATAGCAACAAAAGACGGTAGTGGCTCAAAGACGGAAGATTTTGCAAGCAAGGATGCAAGTTCTCATCAGATTTCTGATAGGAGCCATCATTCTCAATTGAGCCACTACCCAAAAGACTTTGACTATATAGCCTCGTCACATCTATCATCACCACTATATGGAGAGAAAAAACAATGAAAGAGACTAACATAATAATAGCTAACCAAACGCAACAGCTGGCAACCGACTTATCGCCAGAGCAGACTTCAGATCAGCATATTCTTATGAGAACTCTTCTGTGGATCTGGAGGTGCCTCCTGCTGAAAAATGCAGATCATCCTACTCCCAAGATGAGAAAAAGCACGCGTCTTCGACGGCTTTTTGTTAATGTCGCACTTTGCTTGATCTTAGTTGGCCCCGGCTTGCTGACTCCTTTCTTCATAGGGCAACAGACAGCATGGGCAGCTGCAGCTTACACACCTCCCTTAGAGGATCCACTGACTGGGTTTGTCAAGACGATTGGGCATATTATAGAAGGTCTAGCCCTTATAATAGAGACTATCATCTCTAAGGATCTCATAGGCTGGTCCGCATGCCTACTCTCAGCAGGAATTGTAGAATGCCCTAATGCTGCTAATGCAAAATGGGGATTTGAGTGTTCAGCTATCAGCAATGGCTCTATTAGTCCACTGCCAACACCTACGACAGGTGACAATGGTAGTCCACTGCCAACACCTACAACGGGTCCTGTTAATCCAACGCCGACTCTACTGCCAACACCTACGACGGGTCCTGTTAATCCAACGCCGATTCTACTGCCAACACCTACGGCAGGTGACCATGGCCCCCCTGTTAGTGGCCATGGCTCAGCTTACAAACAAGCTCTAAATGCCCCAGACACCAAAATAGATTGGCTATCGGGTGATGTGCCCAGCTTAGGTCCTGATCCCCATGCGGCAGAAGGCAACTATCCATCTGGACATCTAATCTATACCTATGCAGCGGATACCACCGACCGAGAGGGAGTTAAAACATTACGTCCGCTTACGCTGGGGCTCGGTTTTTTCCTGATAGGGCCTCTCTTTATGGTTGTAGGATACCAATTCCTGATGGCGGCGTGGAAATTAAACTCACCGAGTATGATGGCCAATGCGATAGACGGTTTTGGACGGGTGATGCTGGCCGCTGTAGCAATAGGCATCTCTTATCAGATAACCGAGATGCTGATTGGTTTGGCAAACACGGCGAGCTATGCTATGGTCTTACTACACCAAAAGATAGGCTTTCCTCAGACCACCATCAATGGGCATGGAGCCGTCAGCTATTCCATTGATGGCGATACACCACAGTCCTTTCGAGGGCTCGTGATGCCCATGTCACTATGGGGATGCGTCTTGGATGATTTCCTCGGGATCATTGCAACCAGAGTGGTCAATGCCCTGTCAGCCATGATTCCCATCATTGGCGGTGTGCTAGGCCTTGCCGGGAAAATTACAGAGATAGTCGTACTTCTAGAACACTTAGGAGAATTTATCCTGTTCCTACTGTCAGTTACCATTTGGGGGCAAACAGTCATAAGAATCATCTTAATCAATTACTATATTATCCTGGCTCCAATAGCCTTTGCTTGTTGGGGACTGCCAGGACAAACGGGAAGTCAAGTGCTCAAGATGTGGTTTAAAGGCATAACACAACTGCTCTTTGTACAGGCACTTCAACTTTTCATTCTTACAACACTACCTTCGCTTATGCCCGATTTTGGATATATGGCATTTCCTACACAAAATGATTCCCATTTCGATGTCATGAATGTCATTCTTGTACAACTGCCAGTCTTGATAACAACCATGGCCGCTGTGAGGGCCCCAAAGATATTGATGGGTGTGAGCGCAATACAAACGGTTGCGGAGGCAGGCTCTATGGCCGGAAAAGCCGTTGGCGGTGTTGCAGCAACAGTCTATGGGATCGTCAACCATTAACTTAAACCTTTTCTTCTATGGGAAGCATCAAAAGGGGGCGATTCCGCCTGACAGTGTTGACCTTGTACAAGCACACAACTGTCAAGTGGATTTGATGCATGCCTATGAAAATAAGACAAAAAGACCTCCTGCATTCTAGGAGAATCACATTGCCAATCGACTAGATTCAGGAGGCCATCTACATTGATGTCATCCTAGTATCACATACTCTAGATCAAATTTGACCTATAAAGTTCCGTGAAGTTGCTTGATAAGACAGCTTACAGCAGAGAAAAGGAAAGAAAAATGCAAAATCTCTTACATATAGGTACCATCTATAGAAGGTTCAGTATACTTATTATGCTAATAATGAGGTTCCTTGGTATGAATGAGCGAGCCTTTCATACCAACCTGTGCCTTCCACACAAACGTGTCATGACGAAAAACCTATTGCCGCCCCCTCAGAGCCAGCAAATTTTGGGTGAAGGAGAACAGCAAGATCAAATAAGAACTTTTGAAGATTATATTCAGGCCCAATTAGAATACCAAAAGCTGATAGAAAAGTGCGAAGAGGATCTTCTCTATTTAAATCAGAAAAACATAAATTCAGATTATATAAGTTCGTGGAGAGAGTTTATATATTATTGTGAATGCTTTAATAAACAATTCATTACCAATGTATATATAGCTCACAAGGAAATAAAGATGAATTTAGATTATATAAAAGAAGAATTAACAAAGCTATCTATATTACGAAAATATATATATATTCAATTCAAAATTATGCATCAGATAGAATATAATAAAATTATGATAAAAAAATTATATACAATTTCAACGCTACAAAATGCTGAAAAATATGAACTACAAGTGCAACAAATGAACAATTCAAGAAGCATGGTAAACATACCAGCAGAAGATATTATGGAATGCCTTCATCAACTAGAAATATATTTGCATTATATTGATAAAATTAAAGAAATAATTATTTTAGATAATAAAAATAGTATTTCATTATATTACAGTAATGCTTCTATGATGCATTGCCTGTCTTGGAAGGGCAATATCTCACGTTGAGGAAGAAACAGGTTATCCTATAGAGAAACCACAGAGACCATCCCTTTTAAGCTAGACTTTGTCCATTGGCTAGACAAAAAAGGGCCAGCAAGAGAGATGATAGATCTACCAGACAGATTTTCATAAGGACAAATTCCCTCCACAGGTGTATAATCTTGCCTATGGCAGACCCCATATCTTTCTCCCTGGCCTTTTTGGCCTGAGGAGAGACCTATTCTGCCTTTGCTTTTTTGTCTAGCTGAGAAAGAGAAAAAGAGTGTTAGTTACACCAAAGAATATCATCCATTTTACACACAACAATGACCATATCGAAGAGTTACTACATTTGCTGCAGGAAATAACAGACCTTGAAGCATTGCAGGCTCTAGCAGATTGGGATCAGCAGACCGCGATGCCAGAGGCCGCAAACGAGGTTCGTTCCCATCAGGCAGCTACATTACAGGGTCTTATTCACGAGCGTTGGACTTCTCCACGCCTGGGCACACTGCTCAATAGGCTAGAAGAGGTGGTTCAGCAAGCATCTTTCACCGATGCTGATCGTGGCCTTGTACGTCAAGCTCGCCGCATCCACAATCGTTCAACCAAACTACCTCGCAAATTGGTTGAGGAAATGGAGCGGGCTCGCGTTATCAGTCATGATGCCTGGGTACACGCCCGCGCTAACAACGACTTCGCTAGCTATGCACCTTGCCTGGAGCAAACAGTGCGCTTTCAGCGCGAAGTCGCCGATCTCTACAGCTATCAGGAAAACCGCTATGATGCTTTGCTCGACATCTATGAGCCACGGTTGACTGCAAGCATGGCTGAGCAGTTCTTTGGCCCGATACGCGATGTCAGCGTTTCTCTGCTGCAACGCATACAGACCAGCGGCAAAAAGATCGATACCAGCTTCCTCCAGGGCAATTTCTCCGAAGCACAACAACAATTGCTCGCGGAAAAGCTGCTCACACGCATCGGTTATGACTTCTCGCGCGGAAAGATTGCTATCTCCGCTCACCCTTTTACTACCAGCATAGGAGCACCGCAGGATGTACGCCTGACAGTGCGCTATAGCGATTTTCTCCCCATGTCGATGATGGTTGCTCTTCATGAAGGCGGTCATGCTCTCTATGAGCAAGGCAGCGCCCGCATGCTACTGCGCACACCGATTGCTGGTGGTGCCTCTATGGGTATGCATGAGTCGCAGTCGCGTCTGTGGGAGAATGCCATCGGTCGCTCAGAAGCCTTCTGGCGAGGACAGTATGGTCTGGTTCAGGAAGTCTTTCCTCAACCATTCCAACAGGTTAGCGTGACAGATTTCGCCCGGGCACTCAATCATGTCGAGGCCAGCCTGATTCGTGTTGAGGCCGATGAGGTGACTTATAACCTGCACATCATCATACGCTTTGAACTGGAAAAAGCTCTGGTCAACGGTGAGATTGCTGTTGAATCACTACCACGCCTATGGAATGAAAAGTATCATGCCTACCTGGGTATCAAGCCCGATAGCGATGCCAATGGCGTCCTGCAAGATGTGCACTGGACATTTGGCTTCGGCTACTTTGCTTCCTACACGCTTGGCAATCTTTATGGAGCCCAAATCTATCGCTCTCTACGCCAGAGCATCGCCGATTTCGACCAGCAATTGGCAGCAGGAGAAACAGCTTCTATTCTAGCATGGCTCAGTGAACGCATCTACACATTCGGTGCTATCTATCAGCCTGATGAACTCATGCAACATATTACGGGCGAAGCAGCTAATCCACAGTACCTTGTCCAGTACTTAACACAGAAGTTCTCACAGCTCTATGAGCTACAAAACTGATATGTCCTAAAATCCAGCCCTCAGTTCCCCATCAGGAAAAGAACTGAGGGCTAGGCATCATTTCTCGCACGGGCAATTGTCAAGCGCAGAGCGATCATATTCTGACATGCTTTGTATCAAAAACTATTGATGCTCCCTAAGATATTTTTTCAGATTACCTTTTTGAATCGTCTGTACTAAAGCACAATGCCGCTGCATAGCATCCTCTGGCAGCTCAGCATAAAACTCACAGACTGGCAGACGAATGAGCGTGAGATAGTTACCCTGCTGAGGATAGACCGCTATTAGATACTTTTGGCCTATGCGGGTACTATCAATGGTTGCTACGACGTAATGCTTTCCATCAGGACTTCTTGCAACATGGCGGGCAAGGTCGAGCGTCTGCAATTGCACAGAGGCAGCATCTGGAATCTCAATGACAGGCCTCTTCAAGATTGAGAGAGTGGACAATTCAGTCTCCGCAGCTTCATTTTCGGACATCTTAGGAAGAACCTCCTACTATACGGATCAAAAAAATGGCAGCTACAGTGATCAAAACCACAGACTGCCAATCTAGTTTACGAAAGCTGAACAATTCTGTCAACCTCCTTCCAGTATAGCAGGAATAGCTTCTCCACAACGAACACGGATTACAGGTATTCCAGTCTTCTCAAGCAAGGCTAAGGTATCCTCGTCACGAGATCGATGATCAAAGGATGCCGCATTCAACCCTACTACGGCAATCCGCACACCACGCAACTGCAAGTGACGCAAACTCTCATGCCAATCACGAACATCGGAGGGAGTGATAACTATCACAATCGAGTTCCTCCCAAAATGAAATGCATCCATAGCAAGCGCTTCCTTGAGTTCTGGTCCCAAGCCAGCTCTGACGACCGCGAGCAGTTCAAGCATACGCTCTATCTGACGATCTCCACGGTCAAGTGCCAAAATTTCCTGTCGTTCTCCATTGACAACCATACCCACAGAGAGATCCTCGCGCAAGAGATAGTGAGCAATAGTAGCCGCAATGGTCACTCCATATTCCTCAGTTGAATGCTCACCTTCACCCGCTTGCACTGGCTCGTGCAGATCCAGCAAGATCCAGGCGTCTATAGCAGGATCCAAGTCAAATTCCTTAACCATTAGCTTGCTATACCGCGCACTGGAGCGCCAATGAATACGGCTCAACGAGTCCCCGATGACATATTCACGCACAGTTGTTGCATTGATCGTCCTTTGCAAGGCACGCTGGGAACTCCTGCCTCTACCGGGCAAGCCACCAGCAACAATCGTCAGCTGCGCTATTT
>Ga0137458_1000040_pt1 | contig 14409 bp, 26 predicted proteins | sample EasRivERMGT642_2_FD_102311 | JGI IMG/M metagenome (GOLD analysis project Ga0137458, IMG submission 102311) | Soil microbial communities from meander-bound floodplain in the East River, Colorado, USA - East River MetaG ERMGT642_2 | ecosystem: Environmental > Terrestrial > Soil > Floodplain ... | reverse complement strand
TCGGGCTCGCTCTGGACGGCGCCAGCGCATCCGTAAGAGCCCACTCCGACGGCTCTATTCTGGCCACTACAAACGGCACACAGGTTGGCGTACTCGCGAACGACACCCAGCACGGAGACCTCGGAGGGGGCAACCTCCACGAGGTCGTGGGGGTATCTGCCGGATTCATGTCGTCAGCGGACAAGACCAAGCTAGATGCGCTGTCCTGGAACGCACCCATGGGCGCCAACACACTCACCGGCACGACCACGACGCGCTACCTGAGCCCCGGTTTCAACACCGGCACCGCGAGCGCGAACATCCTCGATATGGCCGTGACCAAGGCTTTCAAGATCGACAGCATGCGCTATGTGGCGCGCATCGGAGGCACCGCGGGCCAGACCATCACCGCTACCGTGAGGAAGAACGGCGCCGCCGTGGGGACAGCCGTGTTGACGGTCGCAAGCGACGCGACCAGCGGGAGCTCGGCATTCACCGCGGTGAGCCTCGCGGCTGGCGACACCTGGGGACTCCAGATCGACAAGTCGGGATCGATCGCCAGCAGCCCGACGGACGCCATGTGGACGCTTGGACTGACACCGCCCTAAGGAGGCATAGTGGCTCAACTGGCATACACCTACGTCGATCAGGGAGTCACGCTGGCTCAGGTGTCGCAGCAGGTGCCGGGCACCGGCGCCGTCGCGCCGGCCGTGCCTATTCGCCTTCAGACCGTTACATGGGACTCGACCTACAAGGACGATCTGGACGCCATGATGGCAGGCCTGGGTTGGTCTTACCTCTACCAGGGAACTGCGCCCACTGCGAAGGTTATCGCCCAAATAGAGGCTACTGCTTTGGGCGCCGACGCGGCCTCGATCGCGGCGGCCGCAGGATGGGTAACTGTTCTCACCCAAACCATTGTCACTCGTGGCGGATCTGACGTGGACGTGCGGGCGACCGCCGTGGGCGACACCGTTGGTGGTACGGCACAAGCCCGCGTCCTCCTCAACGGCGGAGATTTTACCGACTCTATTGTTGGCGCTGTCCAGTACGATCTACGCGATTCCTCTTACGGGGCTTCTGCAACACGCTATCTAAGCGCGATCCCTGACACAAGCCCAACTGAAACCACGTACACTTTCGAGTTGCAATTTGCGGTCACCGGGGGCGCCTCGACGGTTGTGCCGCGAAAAGGCACTGAGTTAACGTTAGTGGAGCTTAGATAACGTCGCTATATAGCCAGGAGAACCACGTGCGAGTCATCGACGAGACAACGAACCGAACGACCGACTTAGTGTCAAATGCCAGAGGTCTGAAGGTCGATCCGGGCACGGGAACAGGACAGGGTACATCTGCGGAGTCGACCTCCGTCGTCCTCGCGAACGACCAGAGATTGCCAACTGATGCCGGTGTGTACGTCGCCGGGGACAATCCGGTCGCCTTCGACGCCGACATCCCGAACGCCCCAGCGCGTGGAGCGATCGTGCTGGCCGACGGCAACGTTGAATTCGAGACGGTCAAATTCGACCTCGTAACCAGAAAAGTTATAATAATGGTCGGGCTCAAGGCGAACGACCCAATCCCGTTTGCGATTTACAGGATCAATAGCGCTGGAACAACATTGACTCTCGCGCAAATTGCGCTCGGGTGGTGACATGCCAGGCGTTGGAGTTAACGTAAGCCCATTCCGCAAACGAGAACGATCTTTCCAGTTCTCAGACGTTGCGGACAAGCTTCTGATCCTGGCGAACAATATAGCAGGCAGCAACGGGGACCACCTCGCCACAATCACGGATGCGTCTCCGGCCGGCGTAAATTTCACCCAAGGTACGGACGCCAACAGACCTACCCTTTCAACTTCATGGGCAGGATCGAGGGCCATCGCCTCCAGCGGAACGCAGCGCTCAACGGCGTCCAGTGGGGTAGTTTCTGGGCTATCGTCCTTTACCGTGTGTTGGTGGGGAGAGTGTACTGACGCGAGCACGTTTAGGGTCCCATGGTTCTTTGGTGACAATGACATCGGAAACGGTTTTGACCTCGACGTCCGCAGGTCTGGAGCCGCTTTCTGGAACATATACGTCGCAAGCGTCGAGAGCGTCACAACGAACCTGGCCGCGGACACTGGGATCCACTTTGTCTCCATAAGCTACGACGGGGCAGGCGGAGCGACCAAGTGGGAGATGAGCCGGGATGGGGTCGCTGTTTCGCTCGCCAACGCTGACGCGATGATGATATCGCCCGGGGCGACGTCGACCCTTTTTGCCACCCGACCGGACGGCACCTTCGGTTTCCCAGGCTTCACCGGCGGCCTTCTGGTCTCTGGCGTGAGGTTGTCAGCCATGGTCATCGCCCGCGTGAGAGCCAAGGCGAAGACGATCTGGACGGGGCTACCGTGAGCGACCCGATCTCGCCGAACGCTACAGGCGTATACCAAACAGGGTCGTTCTCATTCGATGGATCATTGGGTGACGCGAGCGGGCTGTCGATCAAGTGGGCATACGACGTTGGTTGCGCGAGCGCTGGTTACCTGCCGCGCCACGGGTTGTTTCCCGGGTACACGGGGGCAAAGGAGCAATTCACCGCTGGAGACCTTGATCGCCTTGCTGAGCGGGGCTTCCTCGCGTACGCGATCTCGAGGCGCACAAACAGGGACGCCTCGGCTCGGCAGGTGTACGATTTCGTTGACGGGATCTCGGAGATGGCGGCGCGTTTCCCCGGGATCGTTCACCCTTCGATATGCGCGGCGACGGCCTACAGCGGAGGCGGAGGAGACTTGCTCAATCTGCTTTGCAAGTTCCCCGGCCTCATCTCCTACGCCGCCTGCTATTTTGGCCTGGGGGACTACGGCGTGGATCCGGTAAACGGGTGGTGGGCCTTTGGCTCCGGCGTCGGTTCCCAGGCCTATCTGGCCACGGATATAGGCGGCTCCCCGGCGGCGCTGCCTTCGGCCTACGCCGCCCGCGATGTCAGGCCGGCGCTCGCCTCCGCGCTCTCGCTGTGCGGCGCAGGCGCCGAGCGGCTTTACATGTACCACAGCCCAGCGGACACGGCGGTGTCGGTGGAGACGTCGCGCCAGACGAGCGCGCTCCTGACCGAGGCCGGCGTCGCGCACACCTACACCGAGACCGCCGACGCGGCGCACGGTTACCCCTCCGATAATGGAGGCATCCTCCAGCCGCTGGAGTGGGCGTACGCGACCGCGGCCCTCACGACGCCGGCGGCGACGCTGCCCACGAGCGGGTCATGCCTGGTGCTCGGCTGGATCGAGATGCCGAACGGGATCCGACTGTGGCTGGACGACGATAGCAGCACCGGCAACCCGCGCACCAACGGCACGGGCGGGCGGAACCGAGTGGCCACGCTGGCCTATGACACGGAGGCGGGGACGCTGCGCATCACCCCCATGTGGGGGGCGCAGCGGTGCTACGCCAGGATCAACGGAGTTGAGGCTGAGGTTTATCTTGACGGGAACAAGGCAACGATCGTCGACGACACCGGGCGCGTGCAGCGCCTCGATCCTGATTTCGGCCGGCCACCGTGGGCGCCTGGACCTGTCGCGTGGGGTGGGCCGGCCACGATGGCCATGCCGGTCTTGTGGCCGATCGATACGCGACCGCGGACCGTGATCGTGTGACCGCTGGTCGCGGTCGTTGTCCGTGTGCTACGCTCCTCAAGTAACGACGGCCCGGGTGGGTGCCCCGGAGCAAGGCGAGGCCCCAGTGGCGAACGTTCTGCCCCTCGCGCGTCGCGTCGACATCGCCGCGCACTTGGTCGACGGCTGCTGCTCCTCGGCTTGACAGCGCCCCCGCCGCGCCCGTAGGCTACACGAGAAGGCCCCGCAGGTGCGCAAACACCCCGGGGCCCAGACGCCCGTTGGAGGGGCGCACGCATGCTCTATCACGACCGCCCGTTTTTGCTCTCGCAGATCATCGTCACGCTCGTCCGCAACTACTCCGCCGTCGATCGGCTCAAGAGGTCGCTTCTCCTCGCCGCTCGCATCCGGCTCGCCAGCACAAGCGCCCGCTGGACCTTCGGCCCCGGCGCCTACGGCATCGCGTGGACCGCTCCGCCGGGTTCGTGGGAGCCACCGCCCGACCGCGCCATCACACCGCGCGCTGCGCAGGGAGGTGCGTCGTGAAGCGCCGCCGGGTTCGTGTCGGCGACCGCGTGGAGCATCAGGGTCTCGGCGTCGGCGACGTCATCCACGCCGATGCCTCGGTCGTCGCGGTGAGCTTCGACAAGGGCATCTACCGCGTCCGCGCGCATGTCGCGCCGCACTTCCTGTGCATCATGGTGCGTGTTTGCTAAGGGATTAAGTTACCCCCTATGAAAACAGGCTCTCACCGCACCTACTGGGGCGCCGGGCGGATCAGCATCTCGCGCTCCACCCGCGGCTGCCCCGAAGGCTATCGATGCTACCCCGACCTCGCGCCCGGGCCGTGGTTCAACAGCGTGCCGAAGGACGAATACGAGCGGCTCTTCGGAGCGCAGCTCGCGCAACTCGATGCGCACAAGGTCTGGGAGGATCTCCACCGGCTCGCCGCCGGCGGCGCCGAGCCCGTGCTGATGTGCTTCGAGGTGCCCCCTTTCACCGAGACGAACTGGTGCCACCGCCGCCTGGTCGCAGCCTGGTTCGAGCGTGCCCTCGGCGCACGGGTTGACGAGCTCACCCCGGCGGAGCTCGGCACCCAGCCGCCGCGGCCGACACCGACGCCGCGCCCCGCGCGGCCGACATCCACCCCGCACCCGGCACAGTCAGTACCTACCTCCCAGCTCTCGCTCGACCTGAGCAGCGCGCCGGCGGCGCCGATCGCCCCCGTGAGCCCCTCCGCCACCGCCTTCCTCCTCGCCCTGTCTGGGCTGCGAGGAAACGGCCGTTCGTTCCGCGTCGAGCGGTACAAGAACGCGCCCGCCCCCCGCGGCATGCTCGGCGCCGCGGCGGTACAGCGCGGCCACGCTCGGCTCGTGAAGCACCGCGACCACACCGAGAGCTACAGGATTACCCCGCACGGTTGTGATGCGCTCAAGAAATGGAGCGAGGCATGAGCGCGCGCCTCACCATCCTCCCCGGCGCGCCAATGGGCAGCGTTTACGCCGGCCTCGACCAGGGGCGCATCGCGCTCGAGAGCCTCGTGGACATCGACGCGGCTGCGCTCCGCGAGGCCTCGCACGGCTGCGCCGACCCGCGCGACACCGTGCCCGAGAGCGACCGGGTAACCGACGAGCCTGGAGGTGACCTGTGAGCGCGCTCGACGAGATCGCCGCCGAACGGGACAACATGCTCGCCCGAGCGAGGGGTGGCGTTACCAGGGACGACGGGCGCGCGCCCGAGCGTTGGCTGCGGAGCCTGCAATCTCTACTCGACGGTGGCTACGGTCAGCGTCAACTGTGGGTCAAGATCGGCGCAGTCGCGCTTCGGGCCGTCGAGGCGATCGACAGACAACGATCGGCGTGGGACGGTGCCCGGTGAGCCCCTCCGCTGTCGCCCTCCACGTGCAGCACCTCACCGCGGAGATGTGGTCGGGTCGCCGGCACCGCTCGGTCGCCGATATGCTCCACATGAGCACAAGCGAGATCCGCCGAGGCGCTCGCGCGCTGGCAGAAGAGCAGGCCCTGCTCGGCGTGCGCACCATCGACACGGCCACCCTCGGCGGCTCGATCGGAGGTGCGACGTGAGCATCGACATCGCGCCGTGCACCTACTGCGCCGACATCCAGCGGCGCGATCCTCGGCGACACTTCGACGAGTGCCCCAAGGCCATCGACGAACAAGAGGTCTTCTACGCGCGCGCGTTCGCCATCGCTGCGCAGATCGAAGCCGACGCCGCGCAGCACAAGCATCCCATGCTCCACAGTGACGCGGTGCGGTCTGCCACGGCCAAGGCGGCCCTCGGCACGCGCGAGGGCGACGTCGAGGCCGCCGCGTGGCACATCGTGGCGATCCGCCTGCTCGCGCCGAAGCCCTGAGCGCGCCCGCCTGCCGCGTGGTAAGACACGCACGTGTCCGACCCCGAAGCCCCCTCCACCGTGCGTGAGCAGCCTCCTCCGTCCGCCGCCGGCGGCATCGACCCCACGCCGCCCGACCCCGGCGCGTGGGTGGTCTGGCGCCACCCGTGGCCGGCCGTCATCGTCCTCGCCGGCGGCGCACTCGCGGCCCGGCAGGCTCCCGCACAGCTCGCGGCGTCGCTGCTGCTCCTCGTGTCCGCGTTCCTCGCGGCGCTGCTCGCCCGAGGCGACGCGCGTCACTGGCCCCTCGCGCACGGCGTGCTCGCGGTGAGCTCGGCGTCCATCGCGCGGGCGCTGCTGGCCACCTACGTGCTCCACGGCGGCCCCTACGAGGGATGGCTGCGCGCCGCGTTCCACGTGGAGCAGGCGCTGTACCTCGTGGGCACGGTGGCGATCCCGTGGATGGCGGCGGTGACTCTTCGCCATCCGCCGGGGCCTTCGGGACGGGTTCAGCGCGCGATCGTGGGGGCAACCTATGGTGTGCTCGGCGCCCTCATCGCAGGATATCCGGAACTTCGGGGGGGTGGTCTCCTCCGTGTCTACCTTGGGGCCGAGATCGTTGCGATCTTCATGGCTCTGCTCGCGGTCGTGTTGTGGGTCCGTCGGCGCGGATGGCTGCCCGAAGCGTCGAAGATGCTCCGCGATCACGTCGCCCCAAATGTTCTATTTGACATGTACGGCGGGGTCCGCTGGTACACGTGGGCTCCGCTCGTGCTCATCATCGGCGGAGACCTCGTACTGCTCCTCGTTGGCGCGTGGCGCTACGGGCTCTTCGGGGCGGCTTACGTCGTGCAGCAGTGGGGTCTCGTCGCGCTGTGGGGTGGAGTCGCCGCCCAGCAAGTGGTCGCGCTGGCGCTGCGGAGGCGGGGGTGAGGGGCGAGAAGAACGCCCGCACCATGTGGATTCTCGCCTTCACGGACGAGGAGCAACGCGACGGTCTGTACGGTGATTGGCTGCTGTGGTTCGCGTTCGGCAAGCTGAGCGTGCGGCCTCGGGCTGAGGCTTCGGCGTGACAGGGTACGAATGATCCCCCCGGACGCGCCGCTCTTCGCCTTCCTCGCGGTCTGCAACGTGCTCATCCTCATCCTCCTCGTCCTGCTACACCGTGCCCTCCTCGGCGGCATCCGTGACGCGCGTGCCCGAGCTGACAGGGAGTGGAAGCTCCTGGAGAAGGCGCTCGGCCAGCCGAAGCCAGCGGAGCGCCGCCGCATAGGCTACGTCCACGAGCGAAGCGGCGGTGGCGATGAAAAGGGGCTGGCGAGCGAGGAGCGCGTCTACTGGGTGCCGGAGGGCGAGGACGCGGCGAGCGTGACGCGCGAGGTAGCCTGACTTCCCCCGCGGAAAGGCGGGGTCACGGCGCGGGCTCCTCGGCGGCGTCGCCCTCACCACGAAGCTCTCGCCCCCGCTGGTCAAAGTAGGCGACCAGCTTCGCGTAGATGTCGGGAGGCAACGCGGCTGCTTCGGCCCGGAGCCTCGTCAGAGACAGGTCGCCCTCATCGCCCGCCATCTCGGCCAAACGGTGGTAGGCGATGGCCTCGAGCTTCGGGCTCGACTTCGGCGCCGCGCGCACGATGCGCAGCACCTCCTCACAGGCGTCCACGCTCCCGTTGCGGGCCCGGTTGGCAAGCTGCTCTGCCGTCATAGGCGCTGCCAGTTGACGGGGGGGCGCGGGAGGATCCTCGATGGTCGTGCCGTTGCTCGCCTGCCCCATCTCGTCCGACGTGTAGAGCCCAGCGAGTTCTTCCGGGAATGCCTTCCGCAACCCTAGCGCCTCCGCGCTCTTCGCGAGCATGTGCCGCGGCATCTGCTCCCACATGCGTACTGGGTCACCCTTGCGTGTGGTTTGAACGAATTCCGACCAAAAGGCGACGCCCACGAAAGGGCGGGCGATACCCTTTCGGTACACCCTGACACGAGCCACAAGTTCATTGTTATCCCGCGAAAACTCGGGCTCATCCTGCCCGTCGTACTGGCCTGTCTCCTCCGCCTTGGCGCGCAAGCCGTCGATCGACACCTGACACGTCCATTTGTCCACCCACCGGTCGCGCCCGTCCGGGTCCGTGACCTTGTTGGGGCGCTTCACGAAATGGATATGGCCGAGCAGCGGGTTAAGGCGCCTGACCCTCGCAATGGAGATGAGAACCCTAAACTCCAGGTCTGATGCGGTGGGCGCGTACATCTCCCGGATCATCTCCTCCTGCGCCTCGGTGAACATGCTCGCCCGGACTATCTCCGAGGCCTCGGGCGTCACCGTTGCCAAAGCCGTGCTGTGCTCGCTCATCTTCGCTACCTCCTCACCTCAACATCCCAACAGCCCCGCCGCGTCACCTGGAGCCCCGCCCGCTCAAGCGTCGCGATCACCTCGTCCCGCAGCTCGCTGCTCCTCGTTTTCGCCGTGCCGCCCATCATGAGCGCCACAGCGTCACCGCGCGTGCCAGTCACCCGAAACACGCCGCCGAGACCCGCCGAGCGCAGCGCCCCCAGGGCAGCACGGATGGTGGCCGCCCCGGCGTCGTCGGTCGCGTAGCAGAGCGCCCCCGCCAGCGTCTGCGCGGCGGCGTCCTCGCGGTCTACCAGAAGCGCGGCGTGCTCTGCCGCGTCGAAGGCGAACAGGCTGCGCTCGAGCTCCGCGGTGACGTCGGGCGCGGTGGTCACGGCACCTGCGGGACCACACGCGGCTCGTGCTCCCAGATTCCCTGCCCCTCATAGGCAATGGGCACACGGACCTCCACGACATCGGCGGTGAGATGCGGGCGCCAACGGCATACGAAGAACGGGCGGGGGCGCGCGGTCACGGCAGCACCCGCGCCGTGTACTGGGGCACGCTCTCGCCTGTGACCACGAAGCACGTTGGACTCGTCTCCAGTGGCGCCAGTAGCGCGATCGTGGTCCACGCCGAGAACGCGTAGGTGATGCGACACCAGCCAACATCACCCTCAACCCAGGCGTCTCCCGTGGCAAAACGGACCATCGGCCAGCGCCGCCGGACCTCTTGCACAAGCCTCGCGTCGAGGATGGCCCCGCCGACATGGACCACCAGACCCGAGTGGCTCACGTGGTCAATACCCTCCGCTCGCCGAAAAAGACGGACGGGCGGAGGGTATCTCCGCAACGCTTTTGCGAGACTGGAGCGGATCGCTACGGGCTTCATCGTCAGCCCCAAGGATCGGCTCCGCGACTTCTCACTGGGGTGGCGCAGGATGATTCCGCAGGCGCCTGGCTTGCTCATTGACCCTCGCTCGCCGCGCACTTCATGACGACAACAAACACCGCCGGCGCACCCCGATATGGATTTACCAGACGATGGCGCTCGCCGGGCTGCACAGTAAACGAGCGCCGCCCAACCTCGCTCAGGCCCACGTGCAGCACACCCCCGTCCGTCTCGACCTCGACGCACAGGCACCCGCCCATGATGCGCAGGGCCTCAGCAGCGTCCGCGTGGCTTTCCCACGGCGTTATCTCGCCAGGCGCGAGCGTGACCAGGGCGACGTCAGCGGGGCGCTCTCCGCGCCCGTGGAGCAGCTCTATCGTCATCCCAGGAGGCGGGGTCCACGCTTCGCTCATCGCTGCCCCTCCGCGTCGAGCATGGCGCGTGCGAGGCGCTCGGTCTCCACCGCGATCTCGTGGCACTGCTCGGCGTCGAGGCGATGATCATAGGCGGTGTAGCGCCTTGGCTTGGCCTCGAGGTCGGCCGGCGCGACCTTGCCGACGGTGAGCGCCTTGCCAGCGCCCTCGGCGTAGGCCTTGATGCCGCCGGCGAGCCGGCTCGCGGGCGTGTCGGGCGTGAGCAGCCGGGCGTCCTTGATGACGAGGTACACCGAGGCGCCGTCGACCGCGCGCCCGCTGTCGATCTCGATCCTCGCCTCGCCGCCGGGCGTGGCGCGCTCGGGCACGGTGATCCTCGGGGCGATCGCCGCGGGGGTGATCAGCGCTGCCCAGCCCTCCCACGGCTCGCCGGAGACATACGCGCCGATCGCGAGCAGCCCGAGGGGCCCAGGCATGTCGACCTCGATGACCGCGCCCGCCTCCACGTCATCGAGCGCGATCTCCTTCCGGCCGCCGGCCTTGATCGCCTCGAACGCTGGATGGCCTCGGAGCGCAGAAAGATCATCGTCCGCGGCCATATGATCGAAATCACGAAAACCATCGCGCAGCGCGCCGCGGAGCATATCGAGGGCGGGTAGCACGCTGCCCTCGCGGGCAAAGCAGCAGGCGAGGTAATAGCGATAGTTCGGGTGCGGCGCGCCGGTCTGGGAGGCGAGCGCCTCGTCGAAGACAGCGTGCGCGGCCTCGATCTTCCCCTGGATGAAGAGCTTCTCGCCGAGCTTGTACTTCTCGTCGAAGTGGGCGGGGTGGGGGCCGGTCACCGGATCGACCGCGTCGGGGCGCGCCGCGGGGTAGGTCGGATCGATCACCACGATCCGCGCCGTCTCCACGCGCGTCGCGGCGGTGATGCGGGCCTTTTCGGTGTCGACGCGCTCGAGCCGGAACGGCGTGCTCCGGGCCGCGCCGTCCTCGAGGAAGATGCCCCGCACCGGCCGCGATCCCTCGCTCGGGAGCAGCGAGCCTTTCACCTCGTTGCCCAGCGGTGACAACGTGGTCTGCGACCGCTCCGCGGCCCGGCTCCCGACGATGGGCACGGTCGCGGTGCGCGACGGATCGGCCGCGAGCTGCACGTTGATGGAGTGCGGCCCGGCGCCGGACATCGCGAACCTGGCGTTGACGAGGCCGCCCTGCGCCTCGGCGCTGATCTGGGCGAGGCGGCTGCCTCGGTCGAGGAGCTCTAACTGCACGCGCCCGTCCACCGGGCTCCCGAAGCTCTCGATCCGGATCTGCACGACGAGGTTCGCGCCCCCGAGCTCGAGGCGTCGGTCCACGAGCGTCGCGACCAGCGGCACCTCCCGAAGCGGCCTCCTCGCCACGAGCACCCCAAGCGCGGCAGCCCTGTAGGCGACGAGCCGCACCTCGCGCCACGCGACGGCGAGCGCCTCGCGGATCACGGCTTCCCCCGTACCCAGGTGCGCCCGTTGGGCTCGAGCTTCACCTGTCGCTCGGTGCCCCGCATGGCTTCGGCGGCGAGCACGCGGTGGGCCCGCAGCAAATCATCGGCCGGCGCGGGCGGCTTCGCCTTCGGGGCGCGCTGGCGCTTCGTGGGTTCGGCCGCCTTGGGCTCCTCGACGAGCCCCGTCGAAAGCAGGAACGCCCGCGTCTCCGCCTCGCTCTTGCCGAAGCCGGCGCACATCGCGATCGTCTTGGCCACTAGGGACGCGTGAAGCGTGTCCCGCGCCTCGTAAAGCTTGCCGATCGCCTCTACGAGGCTCCTGATACCTTCGTCTTCGCGCCCGGCGTAGGCAGTCACCAACTCTTCACTGGTGAGGCCGCCAAGCCACTTTTCTGCCTCGCTCATGATGGCTTCCTCCTGTTCATCGTCCCCCAATGCGCTCGATTTGGTCGCCCGTGGGCGGCGTCGAGTAGGCGCTCACGCGGTCACCGCCGCGCCGGCCCACGCCGACCATGGAGGCGGAGGTTAGCTGTGAATCCTCAGACTGTCAAGTCTCAGGGTTCAGGCTCGATGCTGAATGTCCGTAAGTATGTGAATCCACGTGGCTACATCGAGCTCGCCTAGACGCGTCGTGGCGTCGCGCACGTGCGCCTCCACCGCTGCCGTCACGAGCCCGTCGCGCCGCATCAGGGACGCCGCCGCGTCTAGGTTGGGGCGGCGGGGCACGAGGTGGAGAGCATTCCCGTTGCGCTCCACGCCAGACAGCAACCACGAGGCGTCGACCCCCAGCGCTCGCGCGAGGGCTTCGGCCGTGCCTGCCCCTGGACGCTTGCCCCCCTGGACGTCGCGCGTGATGCGGCTTACGTACCCTTTGGCGAGCCCCGCCCTCTTTTCCAGCCCCTCTTTTGTCAGCCCAACTTTCTTCCTAGCAAATTCAACACGTTGACCAAATGTGTCCCCAGAGCCTTCCGCCTGAGACTTGACAGTCTGAGTTTTCGCAGTACGGTGGCGGGTCATGGGTTCACCAAAGGGCGACGTACTCGCCGATCTGCGCCGGGAGGCTGAGGCCACGGACGGCACGCTGGAGGCCGCGGAAGTCGCGCTTGAAGTGGGCGCCGGCTACCTCAGTCACGTGCTTGCCGGTCGCTACAGGCCGGGCCGTGACGTCGCCGCGCGTATGCAGGTCCGGTACGGGATCAGCGTCAGCCGGTGGACGGCGCCGAAAAAGAAGAAGCGCAAGCGGAGCGGTGGGCGCACTGAGAGACATCAGGCTGCGTAACTACGGCCCATTGGGCGCGTGGTCAATGGGGTGGATGCTTGGTTTTTCGTAGGGCGGCCCCGCCTTGGGGCGCGAGGAGGTGCTGGCGAATGGGCACGATTGGCGAGGCGGCGCGGCGGGCGGAGATAGCGCACGACGGGATGCTCGGTCACGCGGAGCGACGGCTTGACGGCCGCGCCGATCCGGAGCCCCTCGTCTCCAGCCGCGCCTCGGGCGACGCCGGGCATGCTCCAGGCTGCGCGCGCGATCACACCCTCGCTGCGGCCTCCGTGGCGGTGCCTCCCGGTGTGGCGCGTCTCCGCAAGGCGGCTGCGGCCCTCTCGTCGAGCGAATGGATACACGGGGACGACTGCGCCCACAGGCTCTGCACGTCGGACTGCGAGGACGGCGACGAGTGCGTGGCGGCGGACCACGGCTGGGTTGCGAGCGTGGAGGAGTTGCTCGCCGCGGCGTGGGCCGCCGGACCGGTTCCGACGCTGCCGGACGCCGACCTCGCGCGGGTGATCGCGGCGTGGCCTGCTCTCGACAAATGGGACCGAGAGTCCATTATTTCGGACGCCGAGAAGTGGGCACGGATGAGCTGGCGCTATGTCGCCCGAGCTCTGCTCGTGGGCGGCGATGTGTCACGTCTGTCGCTGGACTTCGATCGCGACGGCGCCCTGCTTGTGACCGCCTGCGACGTCGACGGAGAGCCCGCGACCGCTGAGCAGGGTGCGCCTGTCGCCGATGGCGTGGGGGTATAGCGTGGGTCTCAAGAGGCAACCGCCCCCAGGGACGCGAGTGAGGCTCACCGGCGTGTTCCTGCGCAACACTGGGTCGTCCAGGTCTGTGACTGCGACATGTGCAAAGGCGGCCACGCCGTCGCGACCGACGAGCCGCACCACGCAGCGACGGACCCGCGAGGCTACGAGGACGTGCCGCCCGAGGCACGGGCGAAGATGGAGCGACACGTCGCGATCGGGAACCTGGAGTTCGTAGGCGCTCCGCCGAAGGCCGAGGACTACCCGTAGGAGACGACCATGACACAGCCTGCTTCTTTTGAGCTCGATATTCAGAAGTGGCCCGACGGCAGCAATGACATCTACGTGAATGAGGCCGACTTCGGACGCATCGCGCACATGGCTTCAGAGGCTGCGGGAAAGGGGATGGTCGCCTACCTGACTAAGGAGCACGAGGGCGGCAGGGTCGCTCAGGGCACGTGCTCGGATGGGGCGCCGTGCGACCGCGAGCGCATTCACGATCTGCGCGTCTACCAACAGAAGAGTCCGGGTCGTGCCCTCGTCCTCTGCTCGCATCACCGGGACGAGATCGAGGCGTCGGCGCGCGCTTTCGCGGGAGCTTGAGATGGGGCCCGTCGTCCACATCGACGCAAACGGCAGGCACGTGCAGACGGGGTGCTACCCGGCACACGACATCGAGTTGAGCCGGCTCGACGGGAAGGAAAAAGCGGGAGCTTGCAACTCCCCGCTTGTCCTCCCCGCTCAGGCTCATGTGAAGGCGCCGGGAGACGCGCTCTACTGCACGGGATGTAAAGCGCTGCTTGTCGGCGACGAGACGCGCATCTCCGCAGCGCGTGAGGCTGCGCGGAGCGACGGCTTCGACGCGAGCGGGGGGACGCTGCGCGACCCAGCGGAGAAGCCAAAGCGCGCTCAGGTCGACCCCACCAAAGAAACGTTGGAGTTGTTCCCGCAGCCAGAGTACCATCACGGGCGTTCGGGGCGCAGGGCGGCGCGGTGAGCCCGCGCAGCAAGCTCCTCGGTGGCCGCGGCGCGCCTCCTCGCGCGTTTGGTGGCGGCACGGCGATCGTGGTCACGCCTGTACCGCTGACGCCGCCCCGCGCGGCACCCCTCGCTCCGCTCGTGCTCGTCGACACGCGCGAGCAGCGCCCGATCGAACCATTCGTGCACGTGAAGATGCAGGATCGCGAGCTTGCGACCTCGCGCGCCGCGCTGCCGTTCGGCGACTACTCGCTCGCCGTCGAGGATCTCCGCCCCCGCCTCTTCATCGACAGGAAGTCCATCGGGGACCTCATTGGCACGTGCACGGGCGCGCGCACCAACAGCGTCGGGGAATCCGAGAGCGCCCGCGACCGGTTCGAGCGCGCCATCGCGCGGGCCGTTGCCGCGACGCCGCCGGACGGCCGA
>Ga0137458_1000039_pt1 | contig 14489 bp, 11 predicted proteins | sample EasRivERMGT642_2_FD_102311 | JGI IMG/M metagenome (GOLD analysis project Ga0137458, IMG submission 102311) | Soil microbial communities from meander-bound floodplain in the East River, Colorado, USA - East River MetaG ERMGT642_2 | ecosystem: Environmental > Terrestrial > Soil > Floodplain ... | reverse complement strand
CATTAAGCCGCACCAGGTCTTCAAGGCTCAGGTCTATGTGCTCTCCAAGGAAGAGGGTGGGCGGCATACTCCCTTCTTCAACGGCTATCGCCCGCAGTTCTATGTTCGCACCACGGACGTAACTGGATCGATTAAGCTGCCAGAGGGTGTGGAGATGGTCATGCCGGGCGATAATATCGAGATGACCGTCGAGCTGATCCAGCCAGTGGCGATGGAAGAAGGCGTCAAATTTGCCATACGCGAAGGCGGTCGCACCGTTGGCGCTGGCATCTGTACCAATATGCTTGGCTAAACAACGAACGCAATTCCATTGCGCGGGCTTCACCCATTGGCGATTGATCGCATTCATACGCCCACGCAATTCATTGCGCGTAATGTAGGACCCGATAAATCGGGTCCTTGGTACCGCGTCCTTGCGGGGATATCAGGAGAACAACATGGCCAGTAAGGGCAAAGAGAACCGTCTAGTGGTAACATTGGCTTGCACAACCTGCAAAAGCCGCAACTATGCCACTTCAAAAAATAAGAAAAATAATGCTGAGCGCCTAGAACTAAGGAAGTTTTGTAATACCTGTCGGCAGCATGTGTCACATCGTGAAACCAAATAGTATACTAGAAATGACCTTGCATACGAAAAACTGCGAATGGTAGACGCGCCACCGTTGTTTTCGCATAATGCTCTTTGTAAGAGGCATTGTACTTGTAGATCGATATTGGGGCAATCAATTGCTGATCAGAAAGGTTGAATTGGCAAAAATATGGCTGACAGAAAGAAAAACTCCCACCGGAGTCAAGCAACTGCGCTGAAAACTCCCACCAGTAGGAAACAGGCGCAGATGGAGAGAAGCGTCAAAGCCCCAGCCCCTGAAGATCAAGAGCGCAAGGAGTTTGTGCCTGCCAAAAGTGTCAAAGCTCTAGCACTTGAGGAGCCACGTGAGTCTGTGCCCACAAAGGAGACCAAAGTCTTAGCCCGTGAGGGACGTCGTCAGTCTGGCCAAGCAACGAAGGTAGCTCCCCGGCGCGAGTCAAAGAGTGCTCCGCGTTGGCGCAATAACCCCATTGGACGCTTCATTTATGACGCTTATTATGAACTCCGTTATAAGGTAACATGGCCTACCCTCAAAGAAGCCAAGAATATGACCATGGTAGTCCTTGCTCTTTCCGCTGTTATCGGTGGCATTATCGCTCTAGCGGACTATGGGCTACACGAGCTTTTCATTTTTATTGTTACAAAGTCTTGGCACCAATAGCTTCGTCACGTAGAGATTATAGAGGGATATGCCGTTGGTTACTGAACGTACTACTGAGAACAAGCAGTCTGATGAGCGTGCTTGGTTTGCCATCCACACCTATTCAGGCTATGAAAATAAGGTCAAGAGCCACCTCGAAGCCCGGATCGCATCGATGGATATGCGTAACCAGATTTTCCGCATTATCGTGCCAATGGAGGAAGAGGTGGAAATTAAGCAGGGTCAGCGACGTACGGTCCAACGCAAGGTCTTTCCCGGCTATGTGTTGGTCGAAATGGTTATGAGTGATGAAGCTTGGTATGTCGTACGCAATACGCCTGGTGTGACAAGCTTTGTCGGTTCTGGAACACGCCCCGTTCCTCTAGAGGAGCATGAAATCAGAACTATCCTGAAACAGGTCACACAAGAGACTGAGAAGCCCAAAACCAAGGTAAACTTTACAAAAGGTCAGAGCGTGCGTGTGATCGATGGCCCATTCACTGAATTTATTGGCACGGTCAGCGATATTAACCAGGATCGTAATAAGGTAACAGTCCTTGTTTCATTCTTTGGTCGTGAGACCCCAGTCGTCTTGGATTTTCTCCAGGTGGAGAAAATCTAGTTCATCAATAAACCTAGTTTTTTTGAGGAGTTTTTATCAATGGCAAAGCGTATTAAAACTGTAGTCAAACTACAGATTTCAGCTGGCAAGGCGACGCCTGCCCCCCCAATTGGTACTGCGCTCGGTCCTCATGGCATCAACTTGATGATGTTTTGTAAGGAATATAACGCTCGTACCGCCGAGCAGGTTGGGATGGTCATTCCTGCTGAAATTACTATTTTCGAAGATCGTTCATTTACATTTGTAACCAAAACACCGCCAGTGCCTGATCTACTGAAATCAGCTATTAGTGCTCCTAAGGGGTCGGCAACACCCAATAAGACCAAAATTGGCTCGATCAATCGGACAAAACTGCGCGAGATTGCTGAACTCAAACTAAAAGATCTCAATGTTAACAGTATTGAAGCCGCTGAAAGAACTATTGAAGGTACTGCTCGTAGTATGGGTATTACCATTGAGTAGACTCTGCCCGAAAGTCACTGCGGTTCCTGCCTCAAGGAGGGCATAAAAGAGTATGACAAAAGCACACGGAAAGAAATATCTGGAGGCGGCGAAGCTCGTCGATTCCACAAAGCTCTATCAACCACAGGAAGCTGTTTCACTCCTCAAAAAAATCAGCTATACGAAGTTCGATCCCACGGTCGAGATCCATATGAAGCTTGGTGTGGATTATCGCCATGCAGACCAGCAAGTACGTGGCATTGCCATGTTGCCCGAAGGTACTGGTACAGAGGTAAAAGTACTAGTCTTGGCTCAGGGTGAGAAAGCTGCAGAGGCTGAGGCCGCTGGCGCAGATTTCGTTGGTCTGGACGATATTATTAAGCAGATTGAAGGCGATTGGTTCGGTTTCGATATCGCTATTGCAACCCCAGATGTCATGAGCAAGGTTGGCCGCCTGGGTAAGAAATTGGGACCCCGTGGCCTGATGCCTAGTCCTAAAGCAGGTACAATCACCTTTGATCTTACCAAAACCATTCGTGAAGTCAAAGCTGGCCGTGTCGAATTCAGAATAGATAAGACCTCTCTCCTCCATGTTCCAGCAGGCAAACTCTCGTTTAGCGAAGATGCGCTACTTGCCAATATCACTGCTGTTATTGATGCAGTCTCGCGTGCACGCCCAGCGGGTGCCAAAGGAACCTATGTCAAGAGTGTGGTGCTCTCGTCTACGATGTCACCGAGCATTCGCCTAGATGTCCCATCGGCACTGGCGCTCAAACCAATCGCATAGGTTGCATTCTACATGCGATTGGAATATAATTAAGCAGTATCAATATCTTCTTCTAACTATCACCGAAGACAGCAAGTATGCCACAAGGTATCGAAGCGATATAAGTGCAACGTATCGGCTTGCTGAGGAGATAGCCTATTGAGCCACGTGTTAACCCACGTCGGCAAATAGTGTCTCTCTGCGGCCTTCGGTTCCATCGAAGGCTTTTTTGTTGCATAAAATCACCTCAGGAAAGGAGGCAAAGCATTCTATGCCAACACAGGCAAAAGCAGAAAAGATCGAGGAGTTGACAGACAAGCTCGGTCGTTCAAGCATTGCGATTCTCGTGCAGACACAGGGTTTGAATGTCAAAGGCATGAATGACTTCCGTGGCAAACTGCGTGCGGCCAAGATTGACCTACAGGTCGTCAAGAATACGCTTCTACGTATTGCATCTGAGCGTAACAATATGAGCTTGGAGCGCAAGCTCTTTGATGGCCAGACTACTGTCGCCTTTGGCTACGAAGACGAGATCACAGCAGTCAAGGCAGTCGCCGACTACATTCGCACTTCTAAGATCGTGACCATCAAATCGGCCATCCTTGGCAGTCGCACATTGAGTCAAAAACAAGTTGAAGATCTATCTAAGATCTCTGGTGGCAAAAATCAGGTTAAAGCCGAGGTCGTCGGTATTTTGCAAGCACCGCTGACCAATATCTACAGTACACTTACTGCTCCATTGCGTGATCTTTGTTATGTACTACAAGCACGCGCTGATCAACTGAACAGCGGCCAGACCGCTGAACAACCATAGAAAAGAAAGAGGAAATTACTCATGGCTGTTGCAGACATCATCACAAATATTGAACAATTGAACGTACTCGAACTGGTTGAACTGACCAAGACAATACAGGAAAAGTGGGGCGTTAGTGCTGCTCCAGTTGCTGCCGTTGCAGCTGCTGCCACTGGTCCTGCTGTCGAAGCTGCTCCTGCCGTTGAAGAGAAGACCGAGTTTGATGCAGTTCTCACCGATGTTGGTCCCAACAAGATCAACGTCATCAAAGTTGTCCGCGAACTGACTGGCCTAGGCCTCAAAGAGGCAAAGGCGGTTGTTGATGAGGCTCCTAAGCCCATCAAGGAAGCCGTCTCTAAGGAAGAGGCTGAGAAGATCGCAGCCAAAATGGCCGAGGTTGGCGCGAAAGTTACCATCAAGTAGATCGTTTCTGGGGCAGAGTAGGGTTCTATCCTATTCTGCTCTTCAACTCAACTCCGCTAGCCTTGGCAGCTTTGCGCAAGGCCTGGATTTCATACGTAGTTCATTAGGATGAGAGAGCATGCAGACCGGCTTCAGTGTGCTCCTAATGTTGCACGCGTTGATCATGGGTAACCTCAACGCGAAATCCTACACACTCTGGTAGTCACAATTCATTGCGCTCCTGAGCCATCTATGGTATAATTCGAACATGTAATACTTTCTTGTATTCAGATAAAAATAGAAAGGCAGGCAATTTACTAGCGTGGCATTGACAGTTGAAGAAAAAGCAGAAATTATGGCGAACTCCCGTGTCCATGAAACGGATAGTGGTTCGTCAGAGGTGCAGATCTCAATCCTGACAACTCGCATTAATGAGTTGACCGAGCACCTCAAAGCGCATAAGCATGATCTCCATTCGCATCGCGGCTTATTAAAGTTGGTTGGACGACGCCGACGTTTACTCACCTATCTGAGTAGGAAGAGCCCCGAGCGCTATCGGGCATTGATCGCAAGGTTAGGTCTACGTGTAAAGCGCCATTAGTCATGGAGTTGTTGTGGAAGCGGTCGGCGTAAGATGTCCTATCGTGAACGCGGTTTCCGGTTGCCTATTCTTACATATGCAGTTATGTAGCCCAGCCGCCGCTCCATTTTTCTCCACATTCCAGACAAGAACCTATTGTTGAAGAGAGAGACCGCACGAACGAACATATGTACGAGAGAAGATGCTAAGAGGGTAGGTTCTCACTCTCAGGTTCGTTATAATCATTTACGAGCAGTGCCGCAGTTTGGAAGAGATATATCTGCGGACGTACTTTAAGGAGTTATAAGCACCTTTAAAAGTGTAGTTGCACCCAGTTGATAAGCGATGGAATGTGAAGGCTCTCGACGAGGACTGCAGGAACGAAGACATCACACCAAGGTATCTGACCGGAACACTTAACTGGGGTGCCAATCATCGGAGGAAATATGATTCACCGTCAAGAAGCCGTCATCGGCGGTCGCATTATGAGCATTGAGACCGGACGTGTAGCTGAGCAAGCTAATGGTGCAGTGCTTGTGCGTTATGGCGATACTATTATTCTGGCAACTGTCGTTGGCAGTGATGAGCCTCGTGAAGGCATTGATTTTTTTCCATTGACTGTTGATGTAGAAGAGCGTATGTACGCTGCTGGTAAGATCCCTGGTGGCTTTTTTAAACGTGAGGGGCGTGCAACTGAACATGCAATTCTCTCCTGTCGTCTCGCTGATCGTCCTCTTCGTCCTCTCTTCCCCAAGGGCTATCGCAACGACGTTCAAATTGTCATCACCGTTCTTTCGGTCGACCAGGAAAATGACTATGACATCCTGAGTATTGTCGGTGCTTCAGCGGCTCTCTCGGTATCAGATATTCCCTTCTCTGGTCCTGTGGGTGCTATCCGCGTTGGCTATATCAACGACCAGTTTGTAGTTAATCCCACTGAGTCACAATTGGAGCACAGTCAGCTTGATCTGACGATCGCAGGGACCTCTGATGCGGTGATGATGGTTGAGGCCGGAGCTAGGGAACTGCCTGAGGGGCTCATGCTGGAGGCTGTGCGTTTCGGTCATGAAGCTCTGCAAGATATCATCAAGATGCAAGAGAAGCTGATGCAGGCTGTCAATCGAGCCAAGCGGCCCTTTACTCCTGCTCCCGTCGATGAGGAGTTGCAGGCAAAGGTAGTCGCTTTCGTTCGCCCTCGTTTCGATGTTGCCTTAAACAATGTGGATAAGACTGCACGTACCGCAGCTCTGAGCCAAGTCCAGCAAGAGTTAGTTAAGCAACTGGGAGCTGAGTATCCTGAGCGTATGAAGGAGATCACTGCGTTCTACGAAAAAGAACTCAAGGCCTATGTACGCGGTCAGATCCTTGATCGTAAGATTCGTGTCGATGGCCGTGATCTCAAGACCATTCGTCCTATCAGTTGTGAGGTAGGCCTGCTACCACGTACGCACGGTTCAGGGCTCTTCACACGTGGACAGACCCAGGTTCTGAGTGTGGTGACTCTTGGTTCTCCCGGTGATGAGAAGATACCAGATGGCTTGGAGATGGGTGAGAGTAAGCGCTTTATACACCACTACAATTTCCCACCATTCTCAACTGGTGAGAGTAAGCCTTTGCGCGGACCAGGTCGCCGCGAAATCGGTCATGGCGCCTTGGCAGAGCGTGCGGTGGCAGCAGTGATTCCTGCACAGAATGAGTTCCCTTACACCATTCGTGCAGTCTCTGATGTCCTTTCATCTAATGGCTCAAGCTCGATGGGTTCCATTTGCGGCACCACACTGGCTCTGATGGACGCAGGTGTTCCCATTCATGCACCGGTAGCTGGTGTCGCTATGGGCCTGATCACAGGTGAGGGAGAGCGAGTTGGCAAATGGGCCGTGCTCACGGACATTCAGGGTATCGAAGATGCTCTGGGTGACATGGACTTCAAGGTTGCGGGCACTGCCGATGGTGTGACTGCACTGCAAATGGATATCAAGGTCAAGGGCATTACATACGAAATCATGGCACAGGCTCTAGAGCAGGCGCGAGAAGGCCGTATGTACATCATGGAGAAGATGCTTGATACGATCGATGCACCGCGTGAGGAACTATCAGAATTTGCTCCACGCATCCAGACGATCAAGATCAATCCTGATAAGATTGGTGCCGTTATCGGACCAGGTGGTAAGGTCATACGCAGGATTCAAGAGGAGAGCGGGGCCAAGATCGATATTGAAGATGATGGTTCTGTCAACATCTCAGCGGTCTCTGGCGAATCCATGCAACAGGCAATGGATGCAGTACGTGCTCTAACTGAGGAAGTTGAGATCGGCCACATCTACACGGGTACGGTTCGACGTATCGTTGATTTCGGCTGTTTCGTCGAAATTTTGCCTGGCAAAGAGGGCTTAGTTCGCACTTCGCAGCTTGCTGATTATCAGGTCATGCGGCCAGAGGATGTAGTTTCCCTTGGCGATGAGATTACAGTAATGGTCATCGAAGTTGATATGCAGGGCCGCGTAAACCTCTCGCGTCGTGCAGCCTTGAGTGGTGAGATGCCCACAGCGGCCGAACTGGAACATGATCGCCATGCTAATCGTGGCCCCAGTCGTGGAGGTCCTGGCCGTGGTCCTTCCAGCTATGGTCCACCAAACCGTGGAGGTCCTAGCCGTGGTCCTTCCAGCTATGGTCCACCACCAAACCGTGGAGGTGGGTACGGTGATCGCAACTACGGTGGTGGTGGTGGTGGTGGTGGCGGTGGTTTTGGCGGACGTGGTGGTAGTTATGACCGTGATAGTAGCTTGCGTGATCGTGGAGGCTATAATGATCGTGGCAGTTTTGGGCAACGCCGTCCTATGGGACCTCGCCCATCCGATCGACGCTGGTAACATACTACCTATGTAAGAACAGATAGCAGATAGGCGGCCTTGAGGTCGCCTATCTCTTTGAGCATACCTCATCCTATTTTTGCAGAAGGGATAAAGACGCTATGTCGTCATCAGAGGAGATACTGCGGGAAGTTGCCGCAGAAGTTTCGACCTGCTCCAAGTGTAAGCTCTGTAAAGGTCGCACCAAGGTGGTGTCTGGCGAGGGCAGTCCAAAGGCCAAGATACTGTTTATTGGTGAAGGACCCGGTTTCTACGAAGATCAACAAGGACGTCCATTTGTAGGTCCCGCTGGGCAATTTCTTGATGAACTGCTCGCTAGTATCAATCTCAAACGGTCAGACGTCTTTATTACCAACGTGGTGAAATGTCGCCCTCCCGCTAACCGTGATCCCGAGCCCTCGGAGATTACTGCATGTAATGATTATTTAGATCGTCAGATCGCTGCGCTTAACCCTCAGGTAATTGTGAGCCTAGGCCGCTACTCTATGGCCAAGTTCTTCGCTAATGAGAAGGTTAGTGCCATTCATGGCCGTGCACGCAAACGAGATGGCTATATTTGTATCGCTATGTATCATCCTGCTGCTGGTCTGCATAGGCCTGAGCTGAAGGATGTCATTCGCGAAGATTTTAAGAAAATTCCTCTCATCATGGCTGAAGCCGAGCGTCTGGCATCCGAACGCCCATTGCGGTTAGTACAACCATCTAAGCCGAAAAATGAGCCTCCACAGCAGTTATCGCTGTTCTGAGCTGACAACTTAGCTCCCAATAGGACAGATCAACGCTGCCCGCCGTTTTTAGGGCGTTATCTAGGGTGATGAGAGTGGCGTAAGCTCTACTGTGGGCAGATTGCTTGGATTGATTGTCTGGATCTTGATCTGTTGCACGTTATTGGGAATGTTATTCCCATAGGAAAGATGGATGCCGATACCATTGGGATCGATGTTAGCATCTTTAGCAATCTGAGCATGCGCGTTATTTTCTGGCAGGCCCTTAATGTGATTCCGGATGTCCGCGAGTTCGCTCGCTGGCATCTGATAGCGGGCTACACCACCTGCTGCAACAACAATCTGTGCTGTTCCATCCGTGTTTACTGGCTGCGTTACAGGCTGACCAATCTGAACCAACGAATCGATCAGTTGATAGTGCTGATTGAATTTTTGCTTCAGTAGGAGTATTGCCAAATCATTCACATCTTTTGCTTTGATGTATTCAATGCTACCCTGTTCGGTCATGGTCACAGTTACGCTCTTACTAGCTGTGCCTGCCGACGGATTTGGCGTCACGATCTCGTTGGAGTACATCGTGTTGCCTATTATCGTAGCATTGGCATCATGTGCTTGCTTCTGTAAGTCTTGATCAATCTTTGAATGCAGTGTCGGCCGGATTTGTGACGATAGCATCTCAATGTCAGAGAGCGAGACGGCCTGCTGGCAATTAATGATGTCGAAGATGCAGTGTGTTATGCCAGTTGTTTCTCCTTGCTGTGAACTTTCCTGCGTACTGGTGAAGACTCTAGCAGGAATGGACGAACTAGCCACGCTGACGCTCTTGAGTCCTAGCCTGGCCGTGAGCCTAAAGACAGTGCTAATAGTCTGAACGCGCGGACTTACGGTGATATTGGCTAAGACTGATGCTTGAAATGCCTGATATCCCAGTGTTCCCATTGATATAAGCATAACCAGGATAAGTGCTATTATGGGGGCAATAAGTAGGCGATTGTTCCTACTGCGTTTGTTGGAGGCAAGCACTGGATTTTGAACGTTTACTGATGTGGCCTTCCCTAGAGATACCGGATCAAGAGAAGAAGTGGGTGCGCTATAGTCCTCACCTGTGAAGGCTTTTTCGCTGCCTGGTAATGGTGGCAGGATGATCTCTGGCCGTGGTATTGCTGCCAGATTGTCCGGTGTAGCCGTTTGGAATGGTGGTGAGGAGGAGGGCTCAGGCTCTTCTCTGATAGCACGTCTATTGGGCTGTACGATCGTGACGCTTTCGAAGGAAGACGAAGCAGCGAAATCTCTTGAGAGTGATTGCGGATTTGATAGATTAGCTGTCAATGGTACTGTAGAGCGCTTAGGTGCTACATAAGGGCCATTAACATCGTAGGAATTTTTTACTACTTGGTAGGCCTGCTCGAAGGACGTTAACAAGTCGTCTGCGCTGGCAAAACGTTGCTGGGGATTTGTTATTATGCAATGTCCTATTACATAGGACAACGGTCTGGGCAACGAGGCCATTTCGCCAGCATTGGGCAATTGGCCAGTGATCATCTGATAGAGAATGATGCCCAGCGAGTAGATGTCATTACTAGGAGCGGCCACCCCATCCAAGCGCTCTGGTGCCATATAGGCCACCGTTCCCATTTCATGACCTGCCATTGTCAATGGAGCACTTGCGGACAAACCCTGCAGCGTAGCAATCCCGAAATCGATCAGGCGTACATAGATCCGATTACTATCTTCTGCACAGTCGAGCAGAATATTGCTCGGCTTGAGATCGCGGTGAATTACACCCCGCTTGTGAAGGTAGGCTACAGCCTCAACCAGAGCCGTGAAGAGTTGGTAGACCTCAGCAAGTGATAGCGAGCCTATTTGCAAGCGTTTGAGCAATGTGCCGCCCTTAATATAGGGTGTAACCAGAAAAAGACGCCCTTGCTGCTCGCCAAATTCCACGAGGGATAGAATATGGTCATGTTTGAGATAAGCATTGACCTCGGCTTCACGCAGAAAGCGCTGTCGCGCAGTCATATCGTGTACCAGATCAGAACGGATGATTTTGACGGCAACCTCTCTCCCAAAGGCAGTACGCTGGCGTGCCAGATATACCTCGCCCATCCCCCCGATTGCGATACGATGCACCAGATCATAATTGCCGAAGCGTTGTATCTCTTGCTCACTCAGCATAAACTCGTACTGACCTCTCATAGATCTATCTGTCTCTCATGGTCCTAATCCTGCTACTGCCATATATGTATTTACGCGTATGACTTCGCATCTCGATAGGGAAATAGTTCTTTCCCTGTGCCTTCCCTAAAGAACTGTGATAAATTATAGGCTGACTAGATACAATTATACATATTCAGGCGCTTTGAAAAGGTTTGCTATTTCCTCCGTGTCATGTCAGTATAGCATTTCTTGTATCAGAAGTGAAGGGCTAGCGTCAGTCAGTTATTCCAATAGCTGACCCATGAAGACAGAGAGTCTCAAGATATTTGTCCCTGTTTCCCCCTAGAGAAGTGTGCGAAATTCTTCTATACTTTACTTGGATCGAAGGTTACTTTAACCTTTGAAAAGTGCTGGGTCCAATCTTTTCTGCAGGAGCAATGACTGTCGTCGCGTTGGGCTTGAAGCATGGATTGTCTATCAAGCTCAGCAGAACGGTATTTTTGCCCTGACGGAAGCTTTTTGCAGACCGCTATAGGGCCTCATCCATCACTCGTTCTTTTTGGAAAAGTGCCAGGATAAAACTGACAAAAGGATGAGGTATATTGATGAAATTACATCCATTAAAAGTTGAACGAGAACTGCGTGGCTGGTCCCAGTCGAAGGTGGCTGAAATGCTGGGAACAACTACCAGGACAGTCATCCGTTGGGAACAAGGGGAAGTGGTGCCTTATCCCTATTATCGGGAACGGCTGTGTACCGTCTATGGTAAAAATGCCAAGCAGCTAGGTTTAGTCACAGGCGAGAGTCTACAGCAAGATTGCTTTGAGGACCAGGAGTCCATGCCAATAGAGCTGGAACTTCCCCCTGAGCTGCCAATCTCTTTCCCGTCACCAGAATTGGCTCAGCAAGCATTCCTGTTGGACCCAACCATTCCAGAGATGTTAGGCCGAGCCGAAAGCTTACTCGGACGCGGGCGCTTGTTGGCTCAGATCAAGGATCGCCTGCTCAGAGCCGACAATTCCCCATCATTAGCTCTCAATGGCTTGCCCGGCATAGGGAAAACAGCCTTGGCAGTCGCATTGGCCTTAGATGAGGAGGTCCAAGCTAGTTTTCAAGATGGCATTCTCTGGGCGGAGTTGGGACCTCAGCCGGATGTGGTAGGCCAACTAGCTCGTTGGGGAACGCTGCTAGAGATTTCTGCCAGCCAAGTGGAAAACCTGCATAGTCCTGAGGCCTGGGGCAAGGCCTTGCAGGCTGTGATCGGCCAGCGTCATTTGCTCTTAGTCATCGACGATGCCTGGACGGCTGAGGACGCCTTTGCTTTGCGGGTGGGAGGTCCTCACTGTACCTATCTGCTGACCACCCGCCTGCCACAGGTGGCTCTGGCCTTTGCTGGAGAGAAAGTGATCTCGGTTACCGAACTGGAAGAAGCTGATGGCTTGAGTCTGCTTACACACTTTGTTCCACAGTTGGTAGAGCGAGATCGTAAGGGAGCACGAAGCCTCGTAGCTGCCATAGGAGGCTTACCATTAGGCTTGGCCTTGATGGGCAAATATCTGGCTTTGCAGGCCCTTACCCAGCAACCTCGTCGTCTGCAGGCGGCATTGGCTCAAGTGCATGATGCCAAGCAGCGCTTACGCGTGAGTGTGCCGATGGCACCAGGAGAACACACGACCAATTTGGCGCCAGGTATTGCACTCTCGTTGTATGCCACGATTGCAGTGAGTGACATACAGCTCAGTCCACAAGCGCATGCAGCCTTATGTGCTCTCGCTATCTTTTCCCCCAAGCCATCGAGCTTTTCAGAGGAAGAAGCTCTGGCCGTGAGTCAGCAGCCAGCCAAGGTATTGGATGAACTATGGGATGCTGGTTTGCTGGAGAGCTATGGCACTGGACGCTATACTTTGCACCAAATAATTGTTGATTATGCTCGTGCCCTTAGCGAAGGTTTAATCGATCAAGAACCCTTAGATGACTTTGCTCATGCGCCTAACTCTGGTGCTTTTTGGCTGCAATGTCTTCGCAAGAATATTGCTGGCTACGGCAAGAATATTGCTGGCTACGGCAAGAATATTGCTGGCTACGGCAAGAATAGGCTATTAGGCTCAATGTCTCATTCGCCTAGGCAGTTGATGTCCGTGATTGCAATAGGATCGCTCTGTATTATACTCATACTAGTGCTCTCAGTTTCCATTAGTACACCACTTCGTCCAACCATACCAGCAAGCGGCACTGCAACCTTTGTCTCGCTAACCAAGTATATGAATAACAAAGGCATCGGCACGATCCCTGGGCAAGCTGACTTCGACGGCTCAGGCTTTTCTTATCCAGCAGATCAACTTCCTCATGCTGGCCAGATTAGCTTGAATGGCCGGCAGTACCTCTTCCCAGAGAACGCACCAGGAGTCAATGATAATGTCATAGCGTTGGGGCAAACGGTGAGCCTTCCTGCTGGGCGCTATTATCAGGCATTCCTCTTGGTTGCAGGGAGTTGGGGCGGGGTCGATAGTAGTGTAATTGTGCACTATGCTGATGGTTCAACTACCTCTGCATCATTGAGCGTGCCTGACTGGTCAATTGGCTCCTCTGGTATCGTGAATACAAATTATCGCTATGAACCAGAAGACGAGAATTCAGGACCAGTACATATCTACGCTGCGCAAATAGGGATAGATCCGACAAAGCTAGCCAGTTCGCTGACCTTGCCCATGACTACATTGCCCGATCCATCTCAACCCAGCTTGCATGTCTTTGCCTTGACCCTACAGTCCTGATCCTTATTGTGATTGACCATGTTGACATTCTTTCGTGATTAACTCTGCTTTCTATCTTATCAAAGGGAACTTTTTTGAACTGATATCATCAGAAAAAGCAAAGGGGAGAAATCCTTCTAATTGTGAAAGTAGTTCATATTTGGAAAAGTGCAAAAATAAAGTCAGAGCATACCTTTCTCTGAGGATGTCGCCTAGCATTGAGCTTCAAATCTAGAGAATATTGTCTCTTTGCCTAAAAATGCTGTTTTTTAAGTTTTCTAACTGCTAAAGTTAACAAAAGGAAGAGGAATCTGGATGAAATTCCATCCATTGAAAATTGAACGCGAGCGGCGCGGCTGGTCCCAGTCAAAGGTGGCTGAAATGCTGGGGATGGTGCCAGGTATTCCACCCTCGCTGTATGCAACCATTGCAGTCAGTGACCAACAGCTCAGCCCACAGGCACATGCGGCATTATGTGCCCTGGCCGCCTTTCCACCCAAGCCATCGAGCTTTTCAGAGGAAGAGGCCCTAGTCGTCAGTCAGCAGCCAGCGGAGGTCTTGGATGAGCTATGGGATACCGGGTTGCTGGAGACCTACGGAACCGGGCGCTATACCTTGCACCAGACGGTCGCTGATTATGCACGTGCCCTTAATAGCGGAGATTCAGCCAATCAAGAGCCCTTGAACAACTGTGCTGAGAGTACTCATAGCCATAAAGAGGAGTCTAAATATGATACTTTTTGGCCGCAATCTCTCCACGATGTTTCTACTGGCTATAGCAGAAGTAGGTTGGCATTTGGATCTTTCTCTCAGTCGTCTGGGCATTTTGGGTCCATAATCGCAATAGGATCGCTCTGTATCATAGTCATTCTGGTGCTCTCACTTTTCAATAGTGTACAAAGCAGATTTCTTGGTTTGCCCATGCCAGCAGGTGGCACATCAACCCTAATCTCACTAGCCAAGTATATGAATAACAAAGGCATCGGCACGATCCCTGGGCAAGCTGACTTTGACGGTTCAGACTTTTCCTATCCAGCAGATCAACTTCCTCATCCTGGTCAGATTACCTTGAATGGCCAGCCATACCTCTTCCCAGGTAACGCACCAGGGGTCAATGATAATGTCGTAGCGTTGGGGCAAACGATCAGCAT
>Ga0137458_1000038_pt1 | contig 14600 bp, 22 predicted proteins | sample EasRivERMGT642_2_FD_102311 | JGI IMG/M metagenome (GOLD analysis project Ga0137458, IMG submission 102311) | Soil microbial communities from meander-bound floodplain in the East River, Colorado, USA - East River MetaG ERMGT642_2 | ecosystem: Environmental > Terrestrial > Soil > Floodplain ... | reverse complement strand
GCAGGTGGCCTATCGCGAGACGATTACCCAAGAGGTCAAAGCACAGGGCAAGCACATACGGCAGACGGGCGGTCATGGGCAGTACGGCGATGTCTGGATACGGGCTGAGCCTAATCCGCGCGGCAAGGGCTTTGAGTTTGTCAATGCCATTGTCGGCGGGGCTGTGCCCAAGGAATATATCAAACCAGTTGAGCATGGAGTCAAGGAGACATTGGAAAACGGGATTATTGCCGGGTTTCCTATGATCGATGTCAAGGTGACCCTCTTCGATGGGTCCTACCATGATGTGGACTCCAATGAAATGGCCTTCAAAACCGCTGGTTCGCTGGCTATCCGTGAGGCTGTACGCAAGGCTGGCGCTATTCTCCTTGAGCCGATCATGCTGGTCGAGATCACAACCTCCGAAGAGTTCTATGGCGATGTGATTGGTGATATCAACCGTCGCCGTGGCACCATCCTGGGCATGGAGAGCCGTGGGTCAACCTATGTGGTGCGAGGGCATGTTCCTCTTTCCGAGATGTTCGGCTACGTCAATGATTTGCGTTCGATGACCAGTGGGCGTGCGAACTACACGATGGAATTTGCACACTACGATCCCGTTCCCAAAAATATTGCCGACGAGATTATCGCAAAGAAGTCCGTCCGGTAAATCATCATTATAATTGAAGAGGATAAGTTCATGGCTAAGAAGAAGTTTGAGCGGACAAAGCCGCATGTGAACGTTGGTACGATTGGACACATCGACCATGGCAAGACGACTCTGACAGCGGCTATCACCAAGGTGTTGGCAACTGCCCAGCTTGCCAAATATACGGCGTTCGACCAGATCGATAAGGCTCCTGAAGAGCGCGAACGTGGCATTACCATCGCGATTGCCCACTTGGAATACGAGACGACGCAGCGCCACTATGCCCACGTCGACTGCCCCGGTCACGCTGACTACATTAAGAATATGATCACCGGTGCCGCTCAGATGGATGGCGCAATCCTGGTGGTAAGTGCTCCTGATGGCCCGATGCCGCAGACCCGTGAGCATGTGCTGCTGGCTCGCCAAGTAGAAGTGCCTGCGATGGTGGTCTTCCTCAATAAGGTCGACATGATGGAAGATGAAGAGCTGCTAGAGCTGGTTGAACTGGAAGTGCGTGAGCTACTCTCCAAGTATCAATTCCCCGGCGATGATGTGCCTGTCATTCGCGGCTCAGCCCTCAAGGCGCTTGAGAGCAAGGGCGACCTTTCGCGCAACGATCCTGATGCTAAATGCATCTGGGACTTGATGGATGCGGTGGACTCCTATATTCCAACTCCACCACGTGCCACTGACAAGCCGTTCCTGATGCCCGTGGAAGATGTCTTTGGCATTAAGGGGCGTGGGACCGTGGCGACTGGTCGTATCGAGCGCGGGATCGTCAAAGTCGGTGACAATATCGAGATCGTGGGCATGTCTGAGACCGTTCGCACCGTTGTGGTGACTGGCGTGGAAATGTTTCAGAAGACGCTCGATCAAGGCCAAGCTGGTGACAACGTGGGCTGCTTGATGCGCGGTATTGAGCGTGCCGAGATTGCACGCGGGCAGGTGCTTGCCAAACCGGGGAGCATTAAGCCGCACCAGGTCTTCAAGGCTCAGGTCTATGTGCTCTCCAAGGAAGAGGGTGGGCGGCATACTCCCTTCTTCAACGGCTATCGTCCGCAGTTCTATGTTCGCACCACGGACGTGACTGGATCGATCAAGCTGCCAGAGGGTGTGGAGATGGTCATGCCAGGCGATAATATTGAGATGACCGTCGAGCTGATCCAGCCAGTGGCGATGGAAGAAGGCGTCAAATTTGCCATACGCGAAGGCGGTCGCACCGTTGGCGCTGGCATCTGTACCAATATGCTTGGGTAGGGCATGTGGGGTAACCACGGACACAATGGGTAAGCACGGGCGCAATGAATTGGGCCCCTACCTGCACTCGCAATGAATTGCGATGTATCGTCATCTGTAGGGACGCGCTAAAAATCGCGTCCTTGGGACCCTTACCATACAGGAGAAAACTATGGCCTCTGCAACAGCAGTAAAACAGCGTATCCGTATTCGGCTCAAGGCGTTCGATCATCGCATTCTGGATAAGTCTGCGCAACAGATTGTGGATACCGCCCAGCAGACCGGAGCGCGGGTCGCAGGACCAGTGCCGCTGCCAACAAAGATTAAAAAATACACGGTGATCCGATCACCCTTTATCGATAAGGACTCTCGTGAGCAGTTTGAGACTCGGACGCATATGCGTTTGATTGATATTATTGATCCGACCAATAAGACCGTTGAAGCTCTGACCCGTCTGAATCTGCCCGCAGGCGTAGATATCGAAGTGAGACTGTGAGGAAATACCTATGCTAAGTGCATTGTTGGGCAGGAAAATCGGTATGACTCAGGTTTTTGGGCCTAATGGAACTGTTATCCCAGTGACTGTTATTGAGGCTGGTCCCTGCGTTGTGACTCAGGTCAAGACGGTTGATCGCGATGGCTATGAGGCAGTTCAGATTGGTTTTGAGCCGAGGCCAGCCCATCGGGCGGCACGTCCTCAGCTGGGCCATCTCGGACATAGCCTGCCATTGTTGAAGGCACAGCGCAAACGTTTGCAAGCGTATCAACAAGACGTACGTGCAAAATCGCCTGCTGAGCCTCAAGAGGAACAAGGTGCGGAAAGCTCGACTGAAGCGCCGAAAGATGTGATGATTGATAAGCAGATAGAGAAGCTGCTCAAGGTCCAACACAATCGTCAGCGCCGTCCGGGACCGATGGTGGGCCCCTTCCGAGTGACACGGGAAGTGAAGCTTGGAACTGGTGCCACGGCAGAGAGCGTGGAACTGGGGAGCCGGTATGACGTTAGCCTCTTTCGAGATGGCGAGGCGGTTGATATTGTCGGAACGTCAAAAGGCAAAGGTTTCCAAGGTGTGATGAAGCGCCATGGTTTCCATGGAGGTCCAAGGACCCATGGTCAGTCAGATCGTGCTCGTGCTCCAGGCTCAATCGGCTCTGGTACCACTCCAGGTCGTGTTCTCAAGGGGACACGCATGGCTGGTCGCATGGGCACTGATCGCATAACAGCGAAGAAGTTGCAAATAATTCAAGCTGATCCTGAACGCAATCTGCTGGTGGTCAAGGGCTCGGTCCCCGGTGCCAATGGCGGCTTGCTCATGATTAGGAAGGCACAAGCACGATGAATCGCATGGATAGACCCGATACGTATCGCGTCCAACCATCCCGCAATTCATTGCGTGTCATGTAGGGACCCGATTTTATCGCGTCCTTTGGACCCGATTCATCGCGTCCTCAGAGAGGTAAACCGATATGCCCTCAACTACGGTGTATAATCAGGCCGGGGAGGCCTTAGAAGATGTCGAACTGAGTGAGCAGGTGTTCGGAGTCACTCCGAATATGGCGGTTCTGCATCAGGTTGTGACTGCACAACTGGTCAATCGTCGCCAGGGGAATGCTTCGACAAAGACGCGCGGTGAGGTTTCAGGCGGGAATAAAAAACCCTATAGGCAAAAAGGGACTGGCAATGCTCGCCAGGGTAGCACGCGTGCACCTCAGTTCCGTCATGGCGGCGTTGTCTTTGGTCCAAGGCCTCATCCGTACCATCATGATGTTCCTAAGAAGATGCGTCGTCTGGCAATTCGTTCGGTCTTGTCAGATAAAGTTGCCAATGAGACGTTGATTGTTGTTGATGATTTGCACCTTTCGCAACCACGCACCAAGGATATGATCACCATCCTGGACAATTTGCCAATCAGTGGAAGTTCCAGCCAAAAAGTCCTGATGATGTTGCCGCGTCGTGACGAAAATATGGTGTTATCGGTCCGCAATGTCCCAACGGCCAAGGTGCAGCATGTTGCTTCAATCAATGTGATCGAGTTGCTCAAGCACGATTACGTGATTATGCCGATTTCAACGGTGCGCTGGCTCGAACTGGTCTTCGGTGAAGGGCTCAGTGCAGAAGAGGCAAGTCAGCGAATTGTGGAGGGAGATGCGCCACAATCGGTCACTTCGGAAGAGGCAAGTCAGCGAATTGTGGAGGGAGATGCGCCACAATCGGTCGCTTCGGAAGAGGCAAGTCAGCGAATTGTGGAGGGAGATGCGCCACAATCGGTCACTTCGGAAGAGGCAAGTCAGGAGGAAGCACGTGGAAATCACTGAAATACTGCGCAAGGGAATTGTAACCGAGAAATCGATGAAATTACAGGAGCGCAATCAATATACCTTCAAAGTAGCGTTAAATGCGAACAAAATTGATATCCGTCGCGCGGTTGAAAGCCTCTTCAATGTACACGTTCTCAAGGTGAATGTGATGCGCATGCCTGGCAAGCCGAAGTGGATTCGTCGGCGAGGTATTGCCCCTCGACCAATTCCGGCCCGCGAGTGGAAGAAGGCGATTGTCACCATTAAAGAAGGTCAGACAATCGATATATTAAAGGCATAAGGGATAAAAATGGGAGTTCGACAGTATAAACCAACGTCTCCAGGGCGTCGCGGCATGTCGGTATCGACATTTGAAGAGATCACCAAGACAAGGCCAGAGAAGTCTCTTACCGTTAAGTTAAAGAAGCATGCTGGACGCAACAACCAGGGCAAGATCACCATACGCCATCGTGGCGGTGGAGCGAAACGTGCATATCGTCTTATCGACTTTAAGCGCAACAAGCTCGGAATACCTGCGAAAGTAGCAGCTATCGAGTATGATCCCAATCGCAGCGCTCGTATTGCTTTGCTGCATTATGCCGATGGTGAGAAACGCTATATCATCGCGCCACTGGGCATTAAGGTCGGTGACCGTGTTGAAGCAGGTCCTGATGCCGATATCAGGGTTGGCAATGCATTACCCTTAAAGAATATTCCGACTGGCACAACCATTCATAATATCGAACTGGAGCGCGGTCGTGGTGGTCAGCTCGCACGCGGCGCAGGCGTTGGCGCACAGTTAATGGCCAAAGAAGGCGACTATGCCCTGCTACGCTTACCCTCTGGCGAGCAGCGTCAGGTGCATATTTTATGTATGGCGACTATTGGTCAGGTAGGCAATGTTGACCATGAAAATCGCAGTATTGGTAAAGCGGGACGCAAACGCCATATGGGCCGCCGCCCAACCGTGCGAGGCTCAGCAATGAACCCCCGAGACCATCCGCATGGAGGTGGAGAAGGGCGTGCACCGATTGGAGGGCAACCTCAGACACCTTGGGGCAAGCCTGCAATGGGTTATAAGACTCGTAGAAATAAGCGTACAGATCGTTTCATTGTTCGGCGTCGCAATGCAGGCAGAAGGAGGAAGTAAGATGGAAAAGGTATGGCATCCCCAGTTGGGATTGAAAAAGGTAGAAAAGGTGAATGCATCCCATTCAGGATTGGAAAGAAAGAGGAAGTAGTATGTCGCGTTCAAGGAAAAAAGGACCATATATTCATCCATCTCTCAGGAAGCTTGTGTTGCGTTTGCGACGTAGCGGCGATCGCCGTTTGATCAAAACCTGGTCGCGTGCTTCAATGATTTTCCCTGAGATGGTCGGCATGACCATTGGGGTGCATAATGGAAAAACACATGTGCCTATTTATATCAGTGAGAACATGGTAGGTCATAAATTAGGAGAGTTCGCCCCCACGCGTCACTTCCGTGGTCATGCGGGCGGCAAGAGCGAAAAGACCACGTCGGTTCGTTCGTGAGAGGGTGAAAGATGCAAGTCAGAGCTATTGCAAAGGGTCTCGGCATATCACCGCGCAAAATGCGTCTGGTTACCAAGGTCGTCAAAGGGCTTCGAGTCAATGAGGCACTCGCGATCCTTCCATTCTTGCCCAATGCTGGTGCTGAGCCAGTGCGTAAGGTAGTAGCATCAGCGGCAGCGAATGCGGAGAATAACTACAATCTTGACCCAGATGAACTGTACATTCTGAATATCGTAGCGGACGATGCCTTCCGTACCAAACGTGCAAAAGCACGCTCTCATGGCCGTTCTTCACGCATAGTGCGGCGTTATTGTCATGTTACCGTTATTGTCTCCGATGATCCAGCAGACGCTGGTCGTTAAACGAATTGCAGGAGGGAAACGCTCAAGATGGGACATAAAGTACATCCCACTGGATTCAGACTCGGCGTCGTCAAAGGCTGGCAGTCTAGCTGGTTCGCCGAGCGTGATTATAAAGATATCTGGGCAGAAGATTATAAGATTCGCCAGATTATCAATAAAGAGCTAGCGAATGCCTCGGTCTCAAGAATCGAGATTGAGCGTACCGCTGCTGACCAAGTGTTAGTAAAAGTATATACGGCAAGACCTGGTATCGTTATTGGCAAGAGTGGTGAGAAGGTCGATCGGCTCAGAAATCTCCTAGAAGCCAAGACGAAGAAGCGCCGTGTGCGGATGGACATCATAGAGATCCGCCAGCCGGAACTGGATGCTACGCTTGTTGGGCGTAGCATTGCGGAACAGTTGGAGAAACGTGTCTCGTTCCGCCGTGCTATGAAACAGGCTGTACAGAAGTCGATGCGTGCCAATGCAAAAGGCATTAAAGTCATCGTTGCTGGACGGCTCGGTGGTGCAGAAATTGCCCGTACGGAGAAAGAGGTGGAAGGAAAAGTTCCTCTACAGACTCTACGTGCGGATATTGACTATGGTCAGGCTGAGGCTCATACGACCTTTGGGGTCATTGGCGTCAAAGTCTGGATTTACCGAGGCGATATTCTCCCCACCAAGCGCCGTGAAGCTGGTGAGCCTCAGGCTGAAGTTGCTACCGAGCAAACTTTCGATCGTGGTGACCGTCGCTCACGTGGTGACCGCCAAGGAGGGTCACGTTCGCCAAGTCCCTCACGCAGTGGTGGATCACGCAGTGGTGAAGCTGGACAACGTCCACCAAGTCCCTCACGCAGTGGTGGATCGCGCAGTGGTGAAGCTGGACAACGTCCACCACGCCAACCAGGCGCACCACAGACTGATAGATCACGAGGTGGTGAAGCTGGACAACGTCCACCACGCCAACCAGGCGCACCACAGACTGATAGACCACGAGGTGGTGAAGCTGGACAACGTCCACCACGCCAGCAGCCTCAGCATCAGGGACCCGCGAGCAGCGAAAATACTACCACTCCTGTGGAAGTAACACCGCCAACGCAGCCTACATCACCAACAACGCCGCCTACACCGACGACAGATAATGGTAATGCTGGGACCACTCAGAATGAATAGAGGAGACTAAGTCATGCCGTTATTGCTACCATCACGTACAAAGTATCGTCGACAGCACCGTGGGCGCATGAAAGGCCAAGCCATGCGAGGCAACACGCTCTCGTTTGGCGATTTTGGTCTGCAAGCTCTGGAGCCTTGCTGGATGGAAGCCCGTCAGATCGAAGCCGCTCGTATCGCTCTCACCCGCTTTATGAAGCGCGGTGGTAAAGTGTGGATACGCGTCTTCCCTGACAAACCTATCACTGCCAAGCCTGCCGAAACCCGTATGGGTAGTGGTAAGGGTGCCGTTGACCACTGGGTTGCAGTTGTCAAACCTGGTCGTATTATCTTTGAAATTGGCGGCGTTAGCGAAGAAATTGCTAAAGAAGCTATCCGCTTAGCCAGCCATAAACTACCAATTAAAACACGCTTTATCAAACGAGGGGAGGCGGAGAGTGTCGAATCTTAGAGAACGCCGACAGCAACTTCAAGCATTATCTTATAACGATGCGCAGAAGGAACTCAAAGAACTGCGACTCAAGCTGTTCAACCTTCGCTTGCAACAACAGCGTGGTGAAGTAAAGAATAGTCGTATGTTTGCACAGACGCGTAAGGATATTGCGCGTGTGCTACATCGCCTAACCGAGTTGGAGCGTGAGTCATGACACAACAATACTCAGCAACCACACCAGAACAGGCTGTGGCACAGAAAAAGAGCCGCCATCAGCAAAAAGTTGGGCGCGTGGTCAGCGACAAAATGGAAAAGACGAGAGTAGTCACCGTCGAGACTCTCAAGAAGCATCGTATCTATAAGCGCACATATCGCCAGACGAAGCGCTTTCATGTACATGATGAGGAGAATCTCTCTCGCATTGGTGATATGGTGCGTATCGAAGAGAGCCGACCGATAAGTAAGTTGAAACGTTGGCGTCTCGTCGAGATTCTCAAACCGGGAAGTGGCATTGTGCCAGTGGCAGAAGTGTTAGCTCAAGCTGATCCCAATCTGGCCTCCTCCGAAGAAAAGTCCAGTGGCGAACAAACCCATTAGGGATTGAAACATTGAAAAAAAGAAAGAAAGAGGAGACCTATGATTCAGCCACAGACACGCTTAAAGGTCGCTGACAATACTGGCGCAAAAATCATTATGTGCATTCGTGTAATGAGTGGTTCTGCCAAACGCTATGCAGAAGTAGGGGATGTGATTAAAGCCTCCGTCAAGGTAGCTGCTCCAAATGGGCAGGTGAAAAAAGGTGAGGTGGTGGACGCCGTTGTGGTGCGGGTGGCCAAAGAATATGGACGCGCCGATGGCTCACACATTCGCTTTGACGAGAACGCCGCAGTCATTCTCGCCCCAGGTAATAATCCGCGTGGTACGCGTATCTTTGGCCCGGTTGCCCGCGAATTGCGTGAGAAGAACTTTTTGCGACTCGTTTCGCTCGCGCCGGAAGTGATCTAACGGGGAAAAAAATGGCAACAAAGCAAGTACAAAAGAAGCCTCTCCATCTTGCCAATAAGATGAAAATCAAAAAAGGCGATACTGTTTTAATTATCACAGGCAAGGATCGGGGGAAGGAAGGAATTGTATCACGGGCTATGCCTCAGGTTGACAAAGTAATTGTTGAAGGCCTGAATGTGGTAAAAAAGCATGTGCGCCCGCAAGGCCAGACGCGACAGGGTGGTGTGATCGAGAAAGCGATGCCTATTCATGTCTCGAATGTGATGTTGAAATGTACGTCGTGCGGTGAGCCCACACGCATTGCTCGTGAACGTCGCCCCATGGGTAACGATCAGAAGCTGCGTCCTGTGCGTATCTGCAAGAAGTGCCATAAGGCTATTGAAGATCACACGAGGAGTAGTTAATCTATGGCATCCGCTTTGAAAGATAGATATCGCCAAGAAGTAGTATCCGCTCTGCAAAAGGAATTTAATTATAAAAATCCTATGCAGGTCCCAACTATTAATAAAGTTGTAGTTAACATTGGCTTGGGTGAGGTCATCCAGAATGCCAAAGCTATGGAAGCCGCTGTTGCTGATCTGGCTGCGATTACAGGCCAACGTCCTGTCATCACACGTGCTAAGCGCTCGGTCGCAGCCTTCAAATTACGTGAAGGTATGCAGATCGGTTGCATGGTAACGCTACGCGGTGACCATATGTACTACTTCCTTGAGAAACTGATAAATGTGGCCCTGCCTCGTCTGCGGGATTTCCAGGGAGTTTCCCCGGAAGCGTTTGACGGTCGTGGTAACTATACGCTAGGGTTGCGTGAACAATTGGTCTTTCCTGAGATCGACTATGATAAGGTTGATAAGCTGCGCGGTATGGAAGTCAGCATTGTGACAACGGCACGCACAGACCAAGAAGGACGACGGCTGCTCGCTTTGATGGGCATGCCCTTTAAGAAGTAATGCTGGAGGGTCACAATGGCAAAAGTATCCATGATTGTGAAGTCGCAGCGCAAACCACGCTTTAAATCGCAGCAGCATAATCGCTGTCAAGTCTGCGGGCGACCTCGTGCATATATGCGTAAATTCGGGCTGTGCCGTATCTGCTTCCGCGAACGAGCGTTGCGTGGCGAGTTGCCCGGTGTCACAAAATCGAGCTGGTAGAATCGCGAAGAAATTGATGCGTGAAACGAATTGTGCTATGTTTTCGCTTCGCGTGATGATGGAGGATAATCCATGAATATGACTGATCCCATTGCGGATATGCTCACGCGTATTCGTAATGCGGCGACAGCACGACATACTCGCGTATTGGTTCCGGCCTCGAAAATGAAGCTGGGTCTTGCGCGTGTGCTCAAAGAAGAAGGCTATATTAAAGATATAGAAATTCTGAAAGATAATCCGCAGGGGACGCTCCGCCTTACACTCCGTTATGTGGACAAGAAACCTGTCCTGACGCAACTCAAACGCGTCAGTAAGCCTGGTCTACGTGTCTATACAAAGAAGGCAGAGATTCCCCGCGTCCGTGGAGGCCTGGGCGTTGCTGTTCTTTCAACACCACAAGGCCTGATGACTGGTTCAAATGCCTACAAGCAAGGTCTTGGCGGCGAGGTCATCTGCTACGTTTGGTAGAGGGAGGTTCAAATGTCTCGTATTGGCCGGGCTCCAATCATTGTACCATCAAAGGTGCAGGTGAACTGGACTGAGGACAATTTTGTAACTGTGAAGGGGCCGAAGGGCGAACTCAAAGACCGCATTGATCCTGATCTCATACTCAAGCTTGAGGATGGGTCTTTGCAAGTGAGCCGTCCCTCGGATAGTAAGAGCCACAAAGCAAAACATGGTCTCTATCGTACTCTCCTCAACAATATGGTTGTTGGGGTGACCAACGGCTATACCAAACAACTGGAGATCCATGGTGTTGGCTATCGTGCTGCAAAAGTTGGCAATAATCTTGTCATCTTGGTCGGCTATTCGCATCCCGTTGAGGTTCAACCTCCAACTGGTATCGCCTTCTCGATTGATGGGGTTGATCCTGCAACGAAAGCAACTAAGATTAGTGTAAGTGGTATCGATAAGCAACTCGTTGGTCAAGTGGCAGCAGATATCCGGGCTATTCGTAAGCCTGAGCCCTACAAAGGCAAAGGTATTCGCTACGCTGGTGAAAAGATTCGACGTAAGGCAGGTAAAGCAGGTAAAGTCGGCGGCAAGAAGAAATGATAAAACAATTCAATCCAAATCGGGCACGCCTGCGGCGGCACCGACATATACGACGGCATCTAGCAGGGACATCGTCACGTCCACGCCTGAATGTATTCCGTAGTGGACTACATATTTATGCACAGATTATAGACGATGCCACAGGGACAACGTTAGTTGCAGCTTCATCACTCGATGAAAGTCTGCAAAATTTCCAATCGGCTCCACCGATTGCACTTACAGTTCCTTCTAAGGAGCCTTCAGTTGAAGCAGAGCCTGTCGCACTGACCACAGAGGCAGAGCCTGTCAAAGGAAAAGGTGCCAAAGCAGAGAGATCTGCTAAATCGGAGAAATCGGCTAAGCCCCAGGCAAAGGGGGGTAAGCCCGGCACACAAGTCAAAACTGTGTTGCCAGCTGCACAGAGAGGTCAAAAAAAGACACCGAAAGAGGCACTCGCTCCTATTGCCAATAATCGCAAAGTTGCACTGGCTCGCGAAGTTGGCAAACTCGTTGCACAACGTGCGCAAGAAAAAGGTGTAACTCGCGTTGTCTTTGATCGGGGTGGCTATGCCTATCATGGACGAGTTACAGCATTGGCTGAAGGCGCTCGTGAAGTAGGTCTAGATTTCTAACCCGCTCGGGGGGGACGGCGGGCGCGATACATCGGGCCCCTACCCTTGGCGATAAATCGCATGAGAGTTCGGTCGGTAGCTAAGTGGTTACCATTAGGGGAAGACACTAAAATATGGCAAAAATAGATCCTTCAAAACTGAACCTGGAGGAGACGGTGGTACAAGTTAGCCGCGTCTCCAAGGTTGTCAAAGGCGGTCGACGCTTTAGCATTCGTGCCTTGGTCGTCATCGGTGATCGCAATGGACATGTAGGGTTTGGTTTTGGCAAAGCAAATGAGTATACAGAGGCTATCCGCAAGGGAGTAGAAGAGGCCAAGAAACATTTGATCGAGGTTCCGTTGTCTGGTACAACTATTCCTTTCATGATCAAGACGACCTTTGGCGCTTCAGAAGTCCTGCTTAAGCCTGCTGCACCAGGTACCGGAGTAATCGCTGGTGGTGCAGTGCGTGCCGTGATGGAAGCTGCTGGTGTCCGTGACATTTTGACAAAGACACTTGGCAGCACGAATAAGGCAAATACGGTACAGGCTTGTATTAAAGGCCTGCGCGAGCTGCGTTCTCCCGATGTCGAGGCCGCGCGTCGTGGCAAGACAGTTGTAGATCTCCTGGGTAAGAAGCGTGCCGATCAACTTGTAGTTGCTGCTGCATTAGCCGCAGAACAGGCTGCGGCTAGTCGTAGTGCACGTGATGAAGAGGCTCGCGAGACCAGAGGAACCTCCGGTGGACGTCGCGATCGCCGTGATCGTGGTGATCGTAATGATCGCGGTGGCGATCGTCGTGATAGGAGTAGGTAATGGCAAAACTGCGTATAAAATGGGTTAGAAGCGCAATTGGCTACCCAAAGGATCAGAAAGCCACAATCAAAGCTCTGGGGCTGCATAAGCTTCAGCGTACTGTTGAGCATGAAGATCATCCTGCTATGCGTGGCATGATTCACAAGGTGCGTCACCTCGTGCAAGTGGAGGAGGTTATCAGTGCTGAAACTCTCTAATTTACAGCCAGCTCCAGGTTCAAACAAGGCTGAGCGTCGTGTTGGCCGTGGACATGGTTCTGGCCGGGGTAAGACTGCTGGTCGTGGGACAAAAGGCCAGAAAGCACGTACGGGTGGCAAAATCCATCGTGCTTTTAGCGGTGGCCAGACTCGCCTATCTAAACGCTTGCCCTTCCTTCGTGGTCTCGGTAACAGCAATACTGCTTTTCGCGATGAATATACTATTATTAATGTCATAGACCTCAGCTCGTTCGAAGCAGATGTGCAGGTCAATCCTGAAGCACTGGTAGCACATAAATTGATGACCCCTGCGCAAGGGCGAGGGCTAATCAAGGTTCTTGGCAATGGTGAAATTGACCGTGCACTGAGCGTCAAAGCGCATAAGTTTTCCGCAAGTGCCCGTGCCAAGATCGAGGCCGCTGGTGGCAGCATCGAGATTATTCCAGTGAAGGTCTATGAGAAGACCAAGCGCCGCAAGGATGAAACAGCCAAGACATCACAGGGATAGCCAGAGTAGGGTGCCTGGGCTTCGTCTCAGGCAAACCCACAAAGCAGTATCATAGCCAACTTAGGTCAACAACTTAGGGCGTGTGCCTATCAGACTCGGGAGCTTCGGCAAGAGGAGCATGAATACCTACGTGAGAGGGCAACCAACTCAAGCGAGACCCCAAGGATTGCCAATTGCTTGCACGAGGATGGATGGTTCTCTGAGACAAGGTGGAATAATACTAGACAGAACACCAACATATGGGGTATGCTGTAATCTTGGGTTTTCGTTTGTCGTAATGAGGAGGTCTTTATGTGGGAACGACTGCGTAGTATCTGGACTGTTCCCGATCTACGCAACAAAATTCTCTTTACGCTGGGGATTTTGCTAGCATTTCGCGTTCTTGCTAATATATCAGTTCCGCTGACGCAAGCTGAATTCGGGAAGTTAGTCGATCTCTTTAAGCCGGGTTCGAACAGTCCGACTAGTCAGGTGTTTAATCTCTTAGATGTCTTTACAGGCGGGTCGCTCGATAAGTTCGCAATTGTCGGTCTCTCTGTTTATCCCTATATTACTGCCACGATTGTCATGCAATTGTTGCAGCCCATTATTCCGGCATTGCATGATCTATCGACACAGGGTGAGGCCGGGCGTCTACGCTTTAGCCAGATTACTCGTATCATCAGCGTACCTCTGGCTTTCCTATCAGCCCTCGGAAATTGTGCTCTTTACCAGCAAGCGGGTGTTCTGACTGGTTTCAGTCTTTTCGATCCCACTTACGCATTGGAGACATGGTCGATCCTGTTAACCTTGACAGCTGGAGTAATGATCCTGATTTGGTTAGGAGAGTTGATCACAGAAAAAGGTATTGGTAACGGTATCTCACTCATTATCTTTGCCAATATTGTGAGCAACCTTCCGCAATTTATAACCCAGGGCTATACTACTGCGTCTACTGGTGGTAGCAGTGGCATTGTGAGTATAGGTGCCTTCGTGATTATTGGCATTCTGACCATTATTGGAGTCGTTTACGTGTACCAGGGACAGAGGCGTATTCCAGTTCAGTATCCTACGAAGCGGAATGTTGGACGTGGAGGGTCAGTGGGTTCTGCACAGACGACCTATATTCCTCTGCAAGTCAATAGTGCAGGTATGATCCCACTTATCTTTGCATCCTCAATGCTGCTCTTCCCAACAGTGATTGCGCAGTACTTGACGACCAGCAAAACGAAATGGTTAGCTGCTACGGCGAACTTTATCAGTACTACTGTGCTTAATACAACGCAGTGGTGGTATTGGGGTATGGAATGCCTGCTGGTTATCGCCTTTACGTACTTCTATGCTTACGTGTTATGGCAGCAGCAGCAGATTCCTGAGAATTTGCAGAAGCAAGGAGCGTTTATTCCTGGATATCGTCCCGGGGAGCCTACAAACAAATACTTGGTTACCATTCTCAATCGTGTTACCTTAGCTGGTGCAGCATTCTTAGGTATTGTGACCTTTATGCAGTACTTCACGCGTGTAGGTGGAAACCAGATGTTTACGGCGGCTTCTGTGTTGATTGTTGTGGGGGTTGTACTCGATACTGTCAGGCAATTGGAAGCGCAGATGCGCATGCGTAACTATTCAGGCTTCTTATCTTAAATGTTCGAAATTTCCG
>Ga0137458_1000037_pt1 | contig 14646 bp, 12 predicted proteins | sample EasRivERMGT642_2_FD_102311 | JGI IMG/M metagenome (GOLD analysis project Ga0137458, IMG submission 102311) | Soil microbial communities from meander-bound floodplain in the East River, Colorado, USA - East River MetaG ERMGT642_2 | ecosystem: Environmental > Terrestrial > Soil > Floodplain ... | reverse complement strand
ACCCGCTGTGGTACACAAGGGCAACCCCCAACGAAACAGGAAAGCCCGTTCGTGAGGATGGGAAGCCCCTGCCAGATCACGGCATGGGATGGATATCACAGTGCTATATATTGACAGCTCAGAACGTGAGCTTGTATAGTAAGCAGGTCCAGATAAGTAAGGAGCAGAAAAAATTTATCTTCGCTTCCTTGCATGCCAAAATAGACATAAGGAGCTTTTGCGTGGGCATACTCTCACAAGAGCAGCTAACACTGCTCACAGATTATGATCCAACGACACAATATAGCAAAGCTTATTATACTGTTTATAATGCTATTTGTTTTAATTGGGACAAAAAGCTGATAAAGCAGCTTGCTGTCTTGTTAACAACCCCCGCAATGTATACAGGACAAGCAACTGCGCCAGCAAATCTGGCCATTGCAGCGGCCCAGAATGGTACACCTACCATTCTTGTCGATGCTGATCTGCACAATCCGAGTCTCCAGCAGCGCTTTGGTACGGAGAAGCAGAGCGGCTTAAGCACTATGCTCTCACAAGATGCGATTACCACACAACAACTCGCCCAGCATCTGAACAAGACGTTTATTCCAGATCTCTACTTACTGGGTGCAGGGCCCGTCGTGCAACAGTCATTAGAGATGAGGCGCTTTCTTTCCAATAGATTAGATGACGTTGTGACTGGCTTACGCCTTTTTCTCAAAGAAGCCGAAAACCGACCTAGCTTGATTATTTTCCATAGCCCACCAGTGTTATCTGACATCGACGCAGCTTTGATCAGTTCACACATGGATCTGACATTTTTGACTATTGCAGCTAGCCACACAACACGCGCCCAAGCTAAACGAGCACAAGAACAGCTTGAGCGTGCTCATGCAAAACTGACGGGTTTTATTATGCTCGATATATAGATTGTGATTAGCGAGGAGGAGGACACGGTATGCAAGAACAACCAGGGAAAAACGGGAAATATGGAGAGAAAGATTGGAAAAATGAGAGAGAGAGATTAACGGGAACAAGGCTAGCTGCGATCAAAGCAACGGGCCAGCATCGAGCTTTGCCTCAGCGCCCTCCCGGTATGACTCGTCTTACGGCCCCGCCAGATACGCCGCGCGTGGCACGCCCTCAGCGACAAACAATGCCATCAAATACCGTGCGCCGTCGCATGATCCTTCTGGGAAGTGTGTTTACCGTTGCAGCTATCATCGCGTGTGCTGTAGGGGCCTTGCTTGCTAAGGGAATGCTTCAGAGCAGCGGACCCGCAACCGTAGTGAGTGATTTCTTTAGCGCGGCCTCTAGCAAGAACTATGAGCAAGCCTATCAGGATCTTGGACCTGCGATCACCATTCGGCTTAATCAGCAGGATTTTACTAAGCAAGCACAGGACCTTGATCAGCGGTACGGACCAATCACAGACTATAAAGAGGTTGCAAATAGTGCCACTAATCACGATAACAGTCAGAGCTATATGTTTACAATTACGCGTAGCAAGCTTACGAAATCATATACTCTACGTATCATATTACAACAAGATCTTAATGAAGGCTGGAAAATTAGTGATTATGGAACTAGCCTAGGACCAAATGTGGGACAGTAGGACTGCAGGCGTCTATTTGCTATAGATGCTATCAGCGTATGTGACCACTCCCCATGGATACATCCAGGGGCTTCACATAAGAGCTGAACGGAATGTAATCCGCTAGATCGCGGTGTGCCCGCTTGCAGCAATTTCACGCAGGCTTGGCCCAAACCCATGGTCGCTTCAACTTCACCGAGCGAGTGCAATACTCTCAAAACAACAAAGGAAGCGTCATTCATCCCCATAGCAACACTGCAAGGGATCTTCTGACGCGAGGTGATAATCTTCAGCATGAAAAATTTCTGGAACAGATTAAAGAAACCTATTTTTATCCTGGCACCTATGGAAGATGTGACAGATACCGTACTCAGGCAAGTTATTGCCCGATGTGGAAAACCTGCTGTTTTTTTTACTGAATTTACCAATGTTGAAGGGATGTTTTCAAAAGGAGAAGTGGTTGTTAACCAAAGGCTTCGATATACGGCAGAAGAACGGCCTCTCGTCGCCCAAATATGGGGCACCTGCCCTGAAAATTTCTTCAAAGCTGCCAAAAAACTGATCGACATGGGCTTTGACGGTATTGACCTGAATATGGGCTGCCCTGCGTCTGGCGTCTTACAGAAAGGGGTCTGTTCTGGATTAATTAATAATAGACCGCTTGCAAAAGAGATTATCGACGCGACAAAAGAAGGTGCTGCAGGTATCATACCCGTTAGCATAAAAACAAGACTTGGTTTTCGCACAATTGACTTCGATTGGATCAACTTTGTTCTTGAACAAAAACTGGATGTATTGACCGTTCATGCACGTACCGTTTCTGAAATGTCCAAAGTCCCGGCACACTGGGACAAGCTAAAAACTGTAATTGACATGAGAAATGCAATGAAAAGTACAACACTGATTATAGGGAACGGGGATCTAAAATCACTCAGTGATGCAAAACAAAAAGTTGCAGAAGTCGGAGCAGACGGAGCCATGATAGGAAGAGGCATTTTTGATAATCCATACCTCTTTTCAGGAACTATCATGTTGAGTGATAAAACACCGGAAGAGAAACTGCAACTCTTGCTTGACCACATGCGGCTTTGGATTGACACTTGGGGAAATACAAAGCATTTTCCGGTACTGCGCAAATTTTTTAAAGTGTACGCAAACGGTTTTCCGGGAGCACAGGATTTACGCATACAACTGATGGAAACGCAAAATCCTGAAGAGACTGAACAGATAGTAGCACTATTTCTACAATCGCTCTCTTCTTGATCCCCTATCTGTCATAGTATACCAATGACCATAAAATAGAGAGATCCTAGTAGGACCTGATTGTCACTATTCGTAAAAAGAGGATAGTAGAGAGAAATGAGCCTGAAGAGTGGAGAATATTACCCCAATACCTGCGTTAGCCGCAACAAAAGGGTAAAAAACACTCATCTTAGGATAAATAGGGGAGAGAGCAAGAGAGAAACTATCCGCCACTTCAACATGCTTAGACTAATACTCCTTCGATATCACCAACCAGTTTCTGAATCTCACGTAGGCGCTGCTCAGCAATCTCCACATTTTCAAGAGCTTGAGCTAGAATACACGCTTCCAACGAACTATAAGCCTCAGCGATTTCTGGGTCAATAGAACCTCCTACCAGCTCTAGAGCACGGCTCAGATTGTTCTCTATCGTTGCAGTTAACATGGTCAGTTACCCCTTTAAAATAACAAATGTTTGGATGCTACTAATAAGACACAATCTATACAGACACTTCTTTACTATGAACAAATTTACTCTTCAACTACTATCTACAGCTCATTACGTAAGTCAATGCTAATTGGTTACAATCTCTAGCTATCAACTTTCCTTTAGAAGCCTCCTGCTTTAGATCTTAGGATATGTCGCGACCAAGCAAACCTGCTGTCGCACTAGCCCATACGCCCCTGTGACATTCCTGACATCTACATCTATATTACTCTAGAGGGCCAAAAAAGCCAAAACAAAGAACCAATATTCCTAGTATTTTACCACAACAAAAGCTCTTGCATTGAGTACTAATAACCAAGGCTAAGCTAAGGGTTTTGTTATAGATTGATATAATTTGACGTGATATGATATACTCAGACAATCTCGGGTTAGATACTGCATACCCCGGGTTGCTGGTGGAGAAGAGACAAACAATTGCGAAGTGAATGTATTACTTCTCGTGTGTGCCTGTAGTGCTTCACCAAAAAAGCTCTGCACAAAGAGAGACAAGCTATGATAGAGCATTCTGCATCAGTTACAATCAAAGCTCCTGTACATCAGGTTTATAAGTTGTTCACACATTTTAGCGACTTCCCCAAGTACATGAGTTTTATCAGGGAAGTTACCTATTACGATGAGCAACGCAGCCACTGGGTCGTGCAAGTAATCAGGCAGTATGAGTGGGATGCAATTAATGTAGATTGGATTACCGATCAGCAGGTAGGCTGGCGTTCGACTCGAGGCTTCCATAATAGTGGCAAAGTCAAATTCCGCTCACTGGGATCAGAGAGTACTATTGTTGATGTATATATCCAGTATGTTCCACCTAAAGGGCTGCTAGGACAATTTGGCGATACAATGGGTATCAGCAGCTATTTTGAATTGATACTGCAAAAGGATCTGCATAATTTCGCGTGTCTGGTGGAGCAGGCCCCACCAGACGCTCTTGATCCGATGTCATCTCATTATCTGTTTCATAGTGAAAGTGCAGCAGCAAAGAAGCTTATCACTAGCAAACAACTAGCTGCATGGCAGGAAGATCCGATGATGAGTCCACAGGCTCTAGCTGAACGTCAGGCTAGAATAGAGCATGAGGCTGAGCAGCGTCAACATCAACAAATAGAGAGTGAAGCCGCTAGACAGCTCAGGCAAGAACAAGAGCAACAGTTGAAGCAGAATCAACAAGCTCTCCTGGAACACGAGGCCGAGCGCAGGCGGCAGGAATTGCTTGCAGGCCAGACTGTTTTACACCATGTGACAGAGGTTTCCCTCGATCCCCGCTACACCTACGCAGCATGGGCTCGGGGTCTGGGAGATAAGGATGGTTTACGCGCCCGTATCCCAAACTTTACACAGGACCCGATGACTTCCCGCCGTCCTCCTAAGCACTAAATTTCGACACCATCTTCTCCATCAGTCTAACACCATGGCCCAAGAACTCCATGAAAAGATGAGCTAAGGAGATCAAGACATAATGCCTAGTTTTCTAGCGAAAGATATAGAAACAGCTTTTCATATTTCTATATATAATTCTATTGATCTACTGTTAAAGATGAGAAGATTCATAGATTCAAGGGTGGACTTTCACCAATCTCTATGGTATACTGGTATCCAATAGCAAGAGATATTCATAACGAAGAAGTTAAGCCTGACTACCATTGTGGAAGTAAAGAAGATCATGGTTGTACAGGCGTTACTCAGCTTAGTATCTGAGTGAGGTGTCACGCCTATGTGGTCAGTCTCAATCACAGCGCAACCAATACCGCTCCTGTTGATAATTGCGGCTGTGACTGAGGCTGATCCCAATAGCGCCAGCCATACGTAATTGCGCACTAGAGATATTAGATCTCTGGTGCATTTTTATTTGTTTCATTTTTTATAGCTCTGGCTTTTGGGCTCATCGATTATTCTTCACTCTTTGGGCCACCACTCTCAGATAGCAATCAACGCAATTGGGAGCACTATTTCTGCAAGACGGAAAGGAGGACGGAAGATAGTTCCTTTCGAGCATCTAATACGCAACAGCTAAAGATGTATAGTCCCCAGTAAACGCGTATCAAGATAAACGGTAAGTGGTATACGAAGAGGTTTCGTAGTTACTAAGGAGAGAAAGATCATGAATTCAAGTATGATCAGCAAAATTGCAAAAGCTAAGCGCTATGCAGAAGAACCTGAGCGAATCCAGTTCACTCGCTTTGAAGCCACGTTCCAGGGCGAGAATGACATCCATACGACCACATATGATGCTGGAGCATGGCAATGTACCTGCCGCTTCTTTCACGATTGGGGCGACTGTAGCCATACAATGGCTATGCAGCGGATACTAGGAGTGACCATTCCTGCAGCCCATCGTCAAGGCGTTCCTGCCGGGTTAGGCACTACTCCCCTTGTCCACTAACCAAAAATTGGCATGCCTTGCTATCTTGCATGGATCGGGGAAAGAGATTTGCCTCATATCAATTTCCAGGGCAAAAATGGAGAAGGCACTGAGACAAAAGTCATCAGTGCCCCTCCCTTTTTTGGAGTGCTAACTAAGCTCTTCCAATTGTAATATATAATATGATAATAGCTGTGAACATAATAAATGCCAGAATTGCGATAGTAATAAGATCTCTGCGCACATACGCAAAATGCTCGGCAGTAATCAGTGAGGTTGCACTGCGTTGTTGAGCCTTCTGTGCTGCACGACGACGAGCGGCCATGCGTGCTGCAGCACTACCTTTGACTAGAGGGTTTTCGTCCTCTTCTTGCTTCGCCAGCTCTAGAGGCTTTGCTCGTTTTTGCGGTGTGATATCTTTCTCTCGCGTGGTAACTAGTGTCGATGCAGATACGGTAGCAGCCACATTAGTAGTATCTGGCTTTTCGCTTACGTCTCTCTCTGGACGTACAAACTCAAAGCTTTTCTGGACTTTCGGCTTATTGCTGCGCTGTGGCTGGCTGCGTGCATTTGCTGATTTCTTCGGCATAGTTGATCTGCTCCCTGCCCGATAGCCTGTCAAGAACATGTTAGCTTTTCGAGCTTCTCTGTTGGATACTGGGACGCGACTTTATGATTGAAGCCAAGGTCTCTTAGGATATTGCAGTTATTATACCACACAATAAGTACCAAAAGTCCAGGCAATCTCATCCGTGTCAACCAGAGTACTCATTCTCCAGGATGCCATTTTTAGCACTTGGTACCAACGTGCAGAGCAACAATGCCGCGATTGAGGCGATAGAAGCAGACATCATTCCAACCAGCATCCTCCATGATTGTCTTTAGCTTGGGAGCATCTGGAAATGTGGTGAGCGAGTTTGGTAAGTAGTTGTACTCTTCAAAGGCTTTGCCAATAATGATACCAAAGAGTGGCACGAGCTTGTAAAAATAGAAATAGAATAGTGCACTGAAGATTGGGCCTGGAGGATGACTGATCTCTAGGCAGATCACACGTCCACCAGGACGAACGACACGGAGCATTTCACGGAAACCTTGCTTGATGTCTGTAAGGTTGCGCACAGTAAAAGCAGAACAGCAGCCGTCAACGCTATTATCGGGTAGGTCGATGTGCTCTGCATCCCCAATCCGTAGTTCAATGCGATCCTGTAAGCCCAGATGCACTATTTTGATGCGTGCCTGTTCAAGCATCTCGGCAGTGATATCCATACCGATCACACGTGTTCCAGGGCCTGAACGGCACACAACCGCGATGGCAAGATCAGCTGTACCCGTCCCCAGGTCGAGCGCTGTCTCTCCCGTGGCTAGAACCAAATAGCGAGCTGCACGTGCTCGCCAGTAGCGATCAAGCCCAAGACTCATCAAGCAATTCATTCCATCATAGATACGAGCAATGCGACCAAAAAGACGCTGTACGTAGGAACGCTTGCCGCCCATTTCACAAAATTTTTCTTCTAGTGATATCTTTGTTGTCATCTTTTGCTACTTTGCTGTTGCTAACGGTTACGTGCAATCACAAAATCGATTAATTCATCGAGTATATGACGGTCCAATGATACAGGAAAATGATAGAGGGCCTCACGAGCCTTGCGGGCATACATATGTGCATCAGTCATAGCGTGTTGAATACCATAACTACTGGTCACCCATTTAACGACTTCCTGTATATCCTCTTCTTTTTTGACTTGTTCGTTAAGTATATCCTGTACGTTCTGCTGATAACCGTTGAGTGATGCATCCTGTAGAGCATAAATCAGTGGTAGGGTGACCATTCCCTGACGCAGGTCATTGCCAGCAGGTTTACCAATAGTTGATTGATCTTCAGTGTAATCAAGAATGTCGTCGATGATCTGGAAGGCAATTCCGAGATGCATCCCATAGTTGGAAAGAAGTTCGATTTCTTCATGAGATGCCTCACTAACGATAGCTCCACCCTTAGAACAAGCGGCAATGAGACAGGCTGTTTTATGTTTGATTTTCTCGTAATACGATTCTACGGTCAAGTCTATGCGTCCTGCGGTCGTCATTTCAAGAATGGTGCCTTCGCAAACAGTAGCGACTGTATCAGAGAAGAGATGGTCAATACGATTATCTTCGATATCAGCAATCAAGCCAGCAGTTTTGGCAAAGTAGTAGTCGCCGAGCAAGATGGCCATCTTATTGCCCCAGAGAGCATTGACTGTTGGCTTGTCACGCCGTGTAGTTGCCTCATCAACAATATCATCATGGATGAGCGTTGCCAGATGCACCATCTCAAAGGCTACACTTAAGAGGAGTAGCTTATCAAAGCGATAATTATTGAATTTTCCTGATAATAGGGTAATAGCCGTACGTAGCTGTTTTCCCTGTGAGCCAAATGCGTGCATTGACGCGGAATTGAGAATCGCCAGTCCAGAAGTTGCCCGCTCCTGGAATGTCGTATCTACTTCATCAAGATCTGCTTGGATACTAGCAAATAGTCGGTTCAATGTGGCCACAGCATTCATGCAAACATTCTCCATTTTACGCCGCATCTGGAGCAGCAAGACGCATCGATCTGCAATTGCAGAGGCGGCCACCTCTTCCAGATGCCTGCTCTTTCTTCGCGAGAGTGTGTAGCCGTCCTCACTACCAATTATACCGTGCCTAGTCCATGCAATGGTAGAGCATTTGTGGCTATCCATCGCACCCCTACCTGGCCACAAAATGTGCCCAGCGATAAAACTGGACACATACTAGGGCTGCGATGGCTAATACATTTACGGTTGAGGCCACTTGTGGCCTCGCTGAGAAGGTCGCGGCCCTTTAGATGGAGACTGCGAAACGTCAGCCTTTCTTGTTTTTCGTGCATTTGTAGCACTTTTAGCCTGTTTGTTAGGCGAGAGGTTTTCGTTATGCTCTGTTGTCATTTTTGAGAGCGACACAATCTCCTCATGAGCCTTGCTAGCATTCTCCGTTATGGTTTCTGAGAGCGATGCAGTCTCCTCGTGAACCTGGCTAGTATTCTCCGTTGTGATTTCTGAGAGCGATGCAGTCTCCTCGTGAACCTGGCTATGCTCACGTTGGGACGAGCGAACTGGGTTGATCAGTCCTTCTGCATTCTCATTGATACTTGCCCGGAATTCGGTGTCCTTGCGTTGTCTTTTAGGAACATAGCCGTTCGAGGGTGGCTCATAGCGGTCTGGCCGACGACTACGGAAAGGTTTTTTTGCGGCAGATGCCGCTTGGTCAGGAGTATCATAGCCACGCTCGTAATTGCTTTTGAAGTGTTCTCTGTATGGTGCAGGGCGCTGAGCCTCCTTTGGTCTCCTATCTTCTTGCCCTCTTTGAAATGTCTCTGGCCGACTCAGGAGACGTGGGTGCGGTTCTCTCTCCTCCTGATTGTCATAAGTTGATCTTTCGTTGAAGCTCCTGTAGCTCTTGCGCTCCGGATTGCGTTGCGGTCGGTTATTGCCGTAGCCATGAGATGGTTCCCGATTCGGTTGCGAACGGTTATTGCCGTAGCCATGAGATGGTTCCCGATTCGGTTGCGAACGGTTATTGCCGTAGCCATGGGATGGTTCCCGATTCGGTTGCGAACGGTTGTTGCTGTAGTCATTGGAGCGTCCTTGGGTGTGTTCCTGAGCACCAAAGTTGGAGCCACGTCCTTGCGGTTGCCTTTGGTTAGTTTGTGCCTGACGGTTGTTGTAACCGTGCGGTTCGTCACCCTGCTGGTGGTTGAAAGGCCGATTACGCGGAGCAGGATAGCTCTGAGATGAAGGCTCGGAGCGCTGAGCCTGACGATTGCCATTGGTTCTATTGCCAGTTGGGCCATTATATGAGGAGTTCCCTGCCTCCTGGTTCTTGCGCCAGTTATTATGTGGGGCTTGCCCATTGTTCACCCGGGGATGGTAATCCGCATGATGTCGTGGAGTGCCATTTTCCCAGCCACGATCCACCATTGCCCGGTTAAGACGAGGTCGTGCAGGATTGGAAGATTGCTCTTCTCCATACCCGTTAGAGGGTATGTTACGAGATGGCGGGCGCGAGTTATTTCGCGGTTGGTTATTGAATTGTCTGGTCATGTGTCCTTTCACAGAGAAACGGCATGCAGCTCCGTGATTGATTGCAAGAAGAAAATGCCGCTTCGCTTCTGGTTGCTCCTTAATAGGGGATCGGATTCCTGATGACTGTTAATCCGTATGGGAATGTACTCTGAGACTCCTTACAATCAATGCACAGAAGTTCTAATCTGCATCCCCGCAGATGTCTTTGCTTTGGGGTACGAACGTTTCAGTTGAGACAGCCTATTCGTTGGCTGAGCTAGTTACTCCAACGAGTACCTTGTCTGTTACCAGCAAAGTTAGGCCTTCGGCTAATATCTCTGGCGTTTTGTACGGGATAGCATCCCTACCACTAATCCCTGTTACCGCTATTTTAGCATATTTGAGGAGGTAGAGCAACAAAATAGGTCATTCGTCCCTAGATTGGCAAATTTGGGTCGAGACAAGCTTATTTAGGAAGAGATTACACTTGCTCTAACAAACCTGAACTTGCCAATCTCATTCTTCCCTGCCATCAACAATGCAACTTTCTAGGCTCTCCGCCCTAAACACAAATGATAGCCTATCATCTTGTAGACGAGCTTGGCAGCCAAAACGTCAGCGTGTGTCTTGCCAGGCATGGGACACAGTTCAACGACGTCCATACCAACAATAGTACTATATCGACAGATCTCTTTGAAAAGATCAAGCACTTGGTACCAGCTTAATCCGCCAGGCTCAGGTGTGCCTACTGCTGGCATTTCACTGGGATCAATGACATCCAGATCGATGGTCACATATGTGTGTTTGCTGAGTCGTTCCCAGGGGATAGTGGCCCTGCCCCGCGCCAACTGGTATGCCCATACAATAGCTACATTCGGTTTGGTCTTCATGAACTTTGCTTCTTCCGAGCTAAAGCTGCGGATACCGATTTCAAGCAGCGGGATGCCCATCTCGACAATGCGCCGTTCAATAGAGGCATGTGAGAGTGGGGTTCCTTCATACTCATCACGCAGATCGCCATGAGCATCGATATGCACTACGGTCAAATCAGGATATTGCTCATACACGGCTGCAATCAGAGGTGCAGAGAGAGAATGTTCTCCGCCCAGCGTCAACGGTATCTGCTTGCGCAACAGAACTTCACGAACTGCATCACCGCTCACTTTGAGTGCAGTGGCATGGTCCAAGCCGCTGTACTCAAGTGCAGGATGGGTATACACACCAGCATCGATGGGAGAACAACCCAGTTCTTCATCATAGAGTTCTATCTGGCTCGAGGCGTTCAGGATCGCCTGGGGCCCATGCCGTGTTCCTTCCACATAACATACACTGTATTCAAGTGGTGCGGGGATAATAGTAAAACGTGCTCTTTCCGGATCGCAATCTGGTGCATCCGGTGCTCCAAACTGCGTTATTATGAGATCTTCCAATTTACTATCGCCTTTCTTTTTCCCAACTTCTGAGGACTTTCCCAAACGGATACAAGGGGTATACCCTGCTTTCTAGCTCTTGCACTCCTCCAACCTCATCGTTTAACAGTTTTAAGTGTATCTTGTGGAAAGGTTCTTTGTCTAGCAATTAGGACAACTCTTCGACAAGCAAACTGCAAAGCAAGATGTCTGATTGTCTATCAGAAAGACGCTTTGAAAGAGCAAAAACCCGCCTCTCTACTGGAACTCATACCCCGTAGTTCGCAGCGGGTTCTGCTATAGTAACTGATTGACAAGCTCTTAGCTTCCACTATAGGGTTCTTAACCCATCTAGCGCACTCCTACTTTAGCTAAGCGTGCAGCTAGAGCCTGCTCTAAGTGCTCCAGGTTGGGCTCACTCGGACGCAGAGAGCGTGTTGCACGTACCACAAAATGGGCCTCAACATCGTCCGTGCGGAAGATCTCTTTGGCGAAGGCAATAGCATCTTCCTGGCGAAATTCCTTGCAAGAGCAGATATCGATGTCAACTTCGCCGTATTCGGGCCAAGCATGGAGACTGACATGGCTCTGGGCAATTACGACAAAGCCTGATAGGCCAGCGTCTAAAGGGTTAGACGTTTCGATATCATACAAATGAACGGGACTGACCTTCTCCATACCGATACGAGAGGGGTACTCGTCCAGCACGCGCCGCATCAGTGGCTCGTTACTCAGAATTTCCCGCTCGATCTTGTAAAGCTCCAGCATCAGATGGACAAGCATCCAATTTTCCTCCTAAATGTCTTTCTGGCTAGGCAGGTTGTGACCCTGTAATAGTGGCGCTGTTCCTGCAAAAATTATTGATTTAGACAGCTATCACACGCCATAGTGGCGCTGTTCCCAACAAGAATAGTTATGCGATCAATTTCTACGCACTGTTTGACATTATACATTAGGTTGTCAAGCTAATGACAATAAAAGTGGCGAAATTTGTATCTAATGACAAACACGGTTCTATCTAATCTCCAGCGGAGAGTCTATCTAATGGGTACTTTCCTATCTACCTAATAGCGAACAAGTAAGCATTGCAAGAGTAACAATCTTGTCATCCAAGTAGCAAAGCACAGCGGAACACAAGTACATTGCCAGTTGATCTTCTCACTGTGAGGGCATGCGGTTACAGCAGACCCGCTAAATCGGGCCTGTGATAGTTCCACTATCGATAAACTATATCTATGCCCCTTCACATTGGTTGAGGTTGATTTTACTCGATCATTTGTCGTCTGATCTCGATGATTTGGTCACGCAATTCGGCTGCTTTCTCAAACTCCAATTGCTTGGCTGCCACTCGCATCTGTGACTCTAGGTCCTTGATAAGGCGCAGTGCCTCTGCTTTGGGAATACCAGCTAGTGCTGCTATAGCTTTATTATCAGCAACTTCACTATTTGCTCCACTCATTGCCTTAATGCGTTCGGAGAGGGTCTTGACTTCCTTATGGATACCTCGTGGCGTGACATGGTGCGTTTCGTTATAGGCCATCTGAAGCTGACGGCGACGATTGGTCTCGTCGATTGCACGTTGCATCGATTTCGTGGTTTTATCTGCGTACATGATAACACTACCCTCGATGTGGCGAGCGGCACGACCAATCATCTGAATTAGTGATCCTTCTGAGCGTAAGAAACCCTCTTTATCTGCATCTAAAATGGCAACAAGTGATACTTCGGGCAAATCCAGTCCTTCACGCAAGAGGTTGATGCCTACCACAACATCGTAGATGCCCAACCGTAGATCACGTAGAATCTCTACACGCTCGATAGTATCAATCTCGGAGTGCAGATAGTGCACTTTTACGTTCAGTTCTTGCAGGTAGTCTGCGAGATCCTCGGCCATCTTCTTGGTAAGTGTCGTTACCAGCACACGTTGCTCCTTGGAGACACGCTGGCGAATTTCGGCTAAGAGATCGTCGATCTGCCCCCTGGTCGGTCGGACACTGATGCCTGGATCAATTAGTCCTGTTGGACGAACAAGCTGCTCGACAATTGCCTGACTATGTTCGTATTCATATGGACCGGGTGTAGCTGAGACGCATAAGAGCTGATTGATTTCGCTCTCAAATTCGGGAAAGGTTAGTGGGCGATTATCCAGCGCTGAGGGAAGCCGGAAGCCGTAATCGACGAGTACCTGCTTGCGTGAGCGGTCACCTGCAAACATACCGCGCACCTGTGGAAGGGCGACATGCGATTCGTCTACGACTAAGAGGTAATCCTTGGGCATGTAGTCAAGTAACGTCCAGGGCTGTTCACCTGCGCCTCGTGCAGCTAAATGCCGTGAGTAGTTCTCAACGCCCGAACAGAAACCTGTCTCGAGTAACATCTCGATGTCGAAGTTGGTGCGTTGCTTAAGGCGTGCTGCTTCAAGTAATTTTCCCTCGGTCTCCAGTTCTGCTAGCCGTCCTTCTAGTTCTTGCTCAATCAGTTTGATGGAATTATTCAGGCGTTCACGGGTCGTTACCCAGTGTTTAGCAGGATAGACATCCAAGCGCTGACGCTTGCCTAGCACTTCACCTGTCAGCGGATCAATATCGGTCATACGCTCGATTTCATCACTGAAGAACTCGACGCGCACAGCTACGTCCTCATAGGCTGGGAAGATCTCTAAGACATCCCCACGTACACGAAAACGGCCTCGAATAAAGTTGGTGTCGTTACGTTGATACTGAATCTCTGTCAGGTGACGCAATATTTTGTCTCGACGCCGTTCGTCTCCTACTTTGAGGATGAGTACAACTTCGCCATATTCCTCGGGACTCCCCAGGCCGTAGATGCAGGAGACGGAGGCAACGATCAATACATCACGCCGCTCGAAGAGACTGCGCGTGGTGGAGAGACGCAATTTCTCGATCTCTTCATTGAGCATGCTTTCTTTTTCCACATAGGTATCCGTACGTGCGATATAGGCCTCTGGCTGATAATAATCGTAGTAGGAGACAAAATATTCGACTGCGTTATTTGGGAAAAATTCTTTGTACTCGCTGTAGAGCTGGGCGGCAAGGGTCTTATTTGGGGCCAGAACGAGTGTGGGCTGCTGTACCAGCTCAACGATTTTTGCTACAGTGTATGTTTTACCACTCCCGGTCACACCTAAGAGCGTTTGGCATTTGTGACCGTTGCGGATACCCTCTACAAGCTGATCAATGGCTTGGGGCTGATCTCCAGTAGGTTCAAACGGGGCTTCCACTTTAAATGCTGGCATGCTGTGCTTTCCTATAACTCTGGCAAGAATTTCTTTTCAACTACGCTCTCTATTATATCATTTCTGGGCCTGATTGCCGAGATAGCGTAAGCATTGGATAGGCTTGTATCCAATGTGTGTGCCACATTGCACTATAGATATAGGCAGAGGAGATCTCAGTCCAGCAAATAACTCCCCATGAGATCCCGACGGAGGACTGCCTTTTGCTCTTCTTCACTTTTCTCCTGCTTATACACCTTTT
>Ga0137458_1000036_pt1 | contig 14687 bp, 12 predicted proteins | sample EasRivERMGT642_2_FD_102311 | JGI IMG/M metagenome (GOLD analysis project Ga0137458, IMG submission 102311) | Soil microbial communities from meander-bound floodplain in the East River, Colorado, USA - East River MetaG ERMGT642_2 | ecosystem: Environmental > Terrestrial > Soil > Floodplain ... | reverse complement strand
TAATGCAATTCCTGCAAGCTTAGCTGACGTTGTTACAGAGATTCTTCTGCATCTTGAGGCCCCCGGTTCTATCAAGATGCATGATCTTGCAAACAAGCCAATTCCTGCTGGATGGGTTGTATGTGATGGCAGTGTTGTAGGAGGCTATGGTACAGTTCCTGACATGCGCAATAGATTTGTCGTGTGTCAAGGTAGTGACTATGTAGCGCAAACTACAGGTGGAACAGATTCTCACGCTTCAGCCGCTGGTGGAGCCCATACGCCTGGAATTCAGTCACATGCTCTCACGGCCGCAGAGCTTCCTGCCCATGATCACCGACTATACACCTGGGAAACTGGTGCTTCCTCTGACGCAAATAACTTTGCAACAGTGAATTCAAAGGGTATCGCGGGTAACTCAGCTGGTACCTTTGCCTATCGCGCATCCACAACTGAACCAAACAAACTTGTTGAAAATACTGGAGCTGCGGCAACAGCCCACGGGCATACTGCTGATGCGGTAGCGGATCATACACATACTGTTGACGTTCGCCCCAGATATTATGTAGCGGTGTTTATTGTGAAGACTTCAACCTATACGGCACCCTGATGAATCGTCTTAAACTCGCAGGATTTGGTCGGGATGGCTTCATTCAGGATGTAGCTGAATACGATGCGCCTCCGGAATCCTTCAACGAGGTTAGAAATGCTCGATTTAACTCCATAGGAGCAGTAGCATTCTCTGGACATCGTAGCGTTTTATCTCCTGCACCGATCTTTCCTACCTGGCTACGTGTATTTCCGCCAGTTGATCATCCTCTGTGGGTCTATGCTGATGCAAATAGAGTATATGCCTTTGATGATGGGCACATTGATATCACAAGACTGAGTGGTCCTTATAGTGGTACAGCAAACGAGCGTTGGCAGGGAGAGATTCTTCAGGGAATAGGCCTTTTCAACAACACTATCGATGTTCCTCAAATGTGGACGCAGTTCTCTGCAAGTACTCCATTGCAGGATCTAGCAAATTGGCCCGCAAACCTGCGTACTAAGTTCCTTCGTCCATTTAAGAATTACGCCATTGCAGGATATCTTACGGAATCGGGAAATGAACATCCCTTTCGAGTTCGTTGGAGTCATCCCGCAGATCCTGGCGTTGTTCCTCCTTCCTGGGCGGTGAATGATCCATCAGTTGATTCTGGCGAATTTGAAATCTCAGAAACTGACGATTACGTTGTAGATGGCATGACACTTGGTGAATCATTCATGGTGTATAAGCAGAAAAGTGCTTATCTCATGTATCTTACTGGAAATCAGTTTATCTTTGGACAGCGTTTGGTTATTCCTGGTAGAGGAGCACTTACTCGTGACTGCATTCGGCCGATTCCTGGAGGTCATTTCGTGGCGGGCCTTGACGATCTCTATATCCACTCAGGACAGAAGGGGTCGGAGAAAAGTGTCGTCGAAGCGAAGTTGCGTAATTGGATCTTTAACCAAATTGATGCCAGCAACTTCTTCAACTGCTACTGCGTTGAATACAAGCGACAAAATGAGATCTGGTTTTGCTTCCCAGAAGCAGGAGAAATCTACGCCACGTTAGCAGTAATTTACAACACTCTTACAGGAGGTTTGGGGATTCGTGATCTACAGAATTCTCCCTATATTTATCCCGGTCCTGTGGATGATCGCACGGATGATGGAGATATCTGGGGAGATGATGAAGAGGAAGTTCCAGAGGAACCTGATTTCTTATCCGCGCTTCGGGCAACTGGAAGTATTGCGGACGGAGCAACTTATACAGCAGGATCCGAGCTACACTTTGATACTGGAAGCTTTTCAATAGAGGCTTTCTGTCAACGAGGAGCTTCGCCTCCTGATGCATTTTTAGGAAGAATTTTTTCAGCGCTTTCTGGAGGAGATGTTCGTGGCTTTAGAATGGTGTTAACTACCCAGACTACTTCGCCGTTTAAGTTAAGGCTTACTTTAGATCCAGCTGGTGGAGCAGCAGTTAACTATGATTCTACTGATATCTCGGTTACTGGCTGGAATCAGTATGCCATTACAGTTAATCGCACGACAGGTTTTGCGAGATTCTTTCTTAATGGAGCGTTTTTGAATCAAGTTGATATTTCTGGTCTTGTTGGACTTTCTGTATCTACAGCTGCACTGCCTTGCACCATTCTTGACGGCTTTATTGCAGATGTGGATGAACTTCGTATCTGGAATGACGTTAGAACGGATCAGGAAATTGCGGATAATTGGGATCAGGAGATTGCTAATCCTACCGCAGATGCGAGCCTTGTTGCCTACTGGAAATTCAATGAAGGGGCTGGAACAACAACGGATGATTCTTCAGTAACAGATCGACAAGCAACTCTTGCCGGTAGTGGCTCCTTCACCACAGGACCTATACTGTGAGTTACACCCCCGCAGACGTAATTAAGGACCCGGAGGTCTATCGAGAGCTGCAAAAGATTTCTGAGGAATTCAATGCTATTGGACAGATGCGCGTGTTCTATCGAGAGCCCCTAAAGCCAAGAGATGGATTCTTCTGCTTATGTGATGGTGTACAATGGAATCCTGTAGGAAATGGAATTAAACAGCCTGTTTGGTTTGATGCAGATTCAAGTACCTGGTTTACTTTCGCGGTGGTACCGTGAGGAATTTAAAGGACATTGTTGAAGAAGGTGCTCCGGGGACGCCTGGAATACCTGGGCCACAAGGTCCGCCCGGAATCTTTGGACCTCCGGGACCACAAGGTGCGCCTGGGATTAATGGTACTGGTGGTGGAAGTTCAATTCCAGGTATGGCTGGAGAAGATGGTGAGCAGGGTGCGCAGGGACCACCTGGTCCGCAGGGACCTCTGGGACTTCAAGGAGCTAACGGAGTTTCTGGTTCTATTGGCCCGCCTGGATTAGCTGGTGAAGATGGTCCAGAAGGAGAACGTGGGGCTCCTGGTCCACAGGGACCAATAGGATTAACTGGCTCTACCGGTCCCCAGGGACTTCCAGGCGCTTCTGGTCCTGCCGGAATCGATGGTAATGATGGAGAAGACGGCGCGCAGGGTGTACCTGGACTTATTGGTTCTCAGGGAATTCAAGGAATCCAAGGTATACAGGGCATTCAAGGAATTTCGGGTCCTACAGGTCAAATTGGACCTCCTGGTTTAGACGGCATTGATGGTGATGATGGTATTCAGGGCAATGTTGGAGCTCAGGGAATTCAAGGTATTATTGGAGCTACTGGTCCAATTGGTCCTTCAGGACCTCCAGGCGCTGCTGGTGCTGATGGCGAAGATGGATTACAAGGGCCTCCTGGAGCAACTGGACCAGCAGGAGCTCCTGGTGCTGGCGGAAGTGATCCTGTTCAGCAGTCCTATGCGCCTGGAAGTTTCACTGTTGTTACAGGAAAATTTGCGTTGATGACTAAGAGACTACGACTTACCAGTACCCAGAGAGCTACCCTTCAAGGTGACTCTCGTTTGAGGATCAACTAATGTCTGACGTACTTTTAGACAATCAAACAGGAGCCTCGGTAGGTACGCCGGGAGCTGGAGCTTCTGGAATCTTTGTGGATTCCACAGCTTTTATTATCTGTACAAAGGATCAGAACGGTATCTATCGTGGGCGATCCAATAACTGTGCGATTGCCTCACAGGGAGCTGGTTTTGCATCAGATACTTATGTCACGAACTCGAACGTTTTAGTTCCTTCATTTGGTGTTCAGGCTAAGACAAAGCTTGCTTGGAGAATTTCAGTTTCTAAAACCGGTGCTGGTGTCGCTGCGCCTGTTTTTCAAATTCGTATTGGAGCTGCGGCAAGCACTGCAGATACTTCGCGCGTGAGTCTTACAGGTCCGGCTCAGACGGCTGTTATCGACGCAGGCGTTTATAACATAATGGCAACGGTAAGAAGTGTCGGTGTTTCTGGAGTGATTCAGGGTACACTGGACCTTTCTCACAATGGTGCTGCTGTGGGTTTAGCAAATAACGATGCTTCAGCGGTAGAAGCTGCCTCGTCTGCGTTTGATAATACAGCTTTGGCTGGATTGAATATTGGTCTCTCCGTGAACGGGGGCGCTTCCGCTGCCTGGACAGTTACCCAAGTTCATGTTGAGGCTGACTGGTAAACTTAGGAGGATTTATGCAGAATAAACGATTTCGATTTGGTCCAGTTGCTGTTGCGAACTCAGTAGGAAACGTACTGAATCCGCCTACAGGAACTGGTGGTGTCAATGGAGGTACCTCTTCGCAGTATATTATTCTTACCCATATTAGGGTGGTGAATAAGACTGGGGCTCCTGTGAACTTTTCTGCCTTCATTGGGGCAACTGGTGGTAGTGCAGCTGGTACAGAGTTCATGGCGTCTGCCACACCTGTTCCGGCGAATGGTGCCATTGACTGGAATGGTGCTGTACGACTTGACGCAGCGGACTTTCTCACTGCCTTGGCTTCAGCTGCCACGTCTCTTGTTATCTCTGGCGAAGGCGAAATTGGAGTTGCAGGCTAATGTATAGGCAAGTCCAACCTGCAAATGTTGAGCAGCATTGGGCGCTTGTGGCCCCCTGGATTGCGCAAGCAATTGGGGGGTCAGATTCTTGGAAAGATATTGATGAGATCAAAAAGCTGTGTATAGATGGATCGGCACACATCTTTATTGGATATGATCTACAGAATGAGATTGATGTAGTTTTAGTTACAGAAACCTGGATGTTTGACGGAAGAAAGACTTTGGTTCTTCGGTGGCTTGCCGGAAAAAACATGAATCAGTGGTTTCAGGATTATGATGTGTTAGAAGCCTGGGCAGCTGGATTAGGGTTCCAAGATGTTCACATCTGGGGACGCCCTGGGTTTGTCAAAATGTGCAAACCTTTAGGATTTCGCCATGAGTTTACTGTAATAAGTAAACCAATCATGAGAGGGCTGCAATAATGGGCGGCAAGACTGGGCAAAGACAAGACACCACGCAGACTACAACTCTGCCTGGTAATCAACAGGGTAACGTCGACCTGCTTATGTCAGGCGCGCGAGACCTCTACAACACTGGTGGGCCGCAGTATTTTCCTGGGCAGACTTACGCAGGAACTGATCCACGAACCATCGCAGGTCGTGAGGGCATGACTGGATATGCTGGAGGTTCTGGCCTCGGCTTAGCTCAGGATGTTGTTGCGAACGATCGCAGGTTCATGGACCCGAACAACATCTTTAATCCCTCGAATATTCCCGGCTTTCAAAGAGCTCAGGAAGGGGTGATTACAAACGCTAACAATAATTTGACGAGGAACGTACTTCCAGCCATTCGTCAGGGAGCCCAGGCGACTGGTTCCTATGGTGGATCTCGTCAGGGTATTGCGGAAGGTTTGGCTGGAGGAGAAACCTCCAGGTATATCGGCGATACACTCGCTGGTATGAACATGAACGCCTACAATACGGGGTTAGGCCTTGCAAACTCGGCAGCGAATCGTGCTCCACAGACCTATGGATTGGGGCTTGCGCCGTCGAATACAATGGCTCAGGTTGGCGATCAATACAGAACAGACGAACAAAGAGGTATCGATGCTGAAATGGCAAGATATAACTTTGGAGAGATCGCACCTCTGCTCAATCTTCAGAACTTCCAAAGCCTGATTGGACAGGCAGGAACCTATGGTGGAACTACTACAGGACAACAGACCGGAAATGCGACTGGAGGAAATTCCTTCCTTCAGCCCATGGGCGGTTTGATGACCCTGGCCAGTATGTTCCCCTGGGGAGGAGGTGGTTAACATGGGCATCTTCGACGAAGACTTCGATGAATCTCTAAGTGGAAAAAACCACAAAAGTCCAGGTACACGCTTTGGGTTGAAGTTCGATCCTATGGCCTACTTTCTAGACCTTTTTGGTAAGGGCGACGATTATCGCGACTTTATCAACAAGACCGGAGACACCGCCAACAAAGCTGTATCAAAGGTTGCGAAACCTCTACATAAATTTACTACGCAGATAGATCCTATTGCCAAAGCTGTAGATGATTCCAAAGAGGGTGGAAAGGTTAATGAGTGGGTTACTAATAAACCTGCCTCAGCTGTTGGAATCGTTACAGGAGCTATGGCGGGAGGCTCAGCTCTTAGCGGACTTGGTGGAGGAGCTTCTTCTGGAGTTGGTGAGGGTGTCACTGGTTGGGGAGGAGCAAGTACTGGAGGATTTGAAGGCGCTAGCAGTTTTGCCCCAGGAATGTCTGTAGGGGGAGGAAATGCTGGAGCCTTAGCAGCTAGTCATGGAATTGGTGGAGGAGCTGGAATGGGGGCAGCTCAGGGAGCTAGTGCTGCTCCTGCTGCTACTGGCTTTGACTGGCAAGGTATGTTGAAACAAGGTGGACAGAGTCTGCAGCAGCAAGGACAAAAAGAAGATGAAATGCTTACCAAGCTTGCCATGATGGGACCTCCACCGAATATGCAGGGAGGGGGTCCTATGCAACCTACGGATGCACCTCAGCAATATGCAGAGCTGTTAAAACGGGCTCCTGTAAATGGGCAGACACGGGGCGAGGCAAATACAACCGCCGGCCTTGGAATTTAGGAGGACCTATGGCACTGGGTATCGAACCAATTGATCCGAACTCTTTAACAGTTCCTCCTATTGGACCTGTAGAAGGGCCCGAACTTGAGCAAAGGAAATCTGGCTGGAAGAATTTTCTCACTCAGCTGAATGATCCAAATGTTAAGTCAGCTATTGCCCAGACTGGAATGGGACTGATGCGCACGCCAGGATATGGACAGTCTGGATGGGATACGGCGAGTCAGGCACTACAGAGTGGTGTGGGAACTTTGCAGGCTCTAAGAGAAAGAGACAGACTTCTGGCACAGGCTGCGGCTGATCGCGCTGCGAAGGAAGCTCAACAGACTACCTCGAACAAGCTTAATGAACGTCAGGCAGCTACTTCCGAGCGCAACGCTGCAACACAGGAAAGACAGGTTGAATCTTCTGCGCAGCAAAATGCTAATGCTAACAATCGTGCTGGATTTGCTCTTGAAGAGAATATTCGTCATAATAAGGAAACCGAGAAAAACGCAGCTGAGATGGCTAAGGCAGCCAATACTCGTGCAACTACTGCATCTTCAGGTAGAAATGGAAAAACCTCTGCCGAGATTGAAAAGATCAATCGCCTACAGAAGTATTACATGGCACAGGGAATGGATGAACTCGAGGCTGATAAAAAGGCTATTGACTACGTTTCGAATTCAAAAGGCAAACCTCCTCGCCAGCTTGTTATTGAATCTATTCAGTCAAAAGCTAAGCAATGGTTTGATAGTCAATTTGATCCTAACGCACAACTTCCTCCAGAACTTTTAGAAAAATTCAAGCAGGAAGCTATTGCAGAAGTTAAAATGGCTGATGAAGCGGGGCGTGATATCACTGACTCGGCTATAGCTCCTCCGGTAGTTCCCTCGGTTACAGCCTCAAAAGATCCTATGGTCGTGCGAAAAATTAATAAGTGGGTGGAAAGCAAAGCCACTGATGAACAAGTTAACGAACTTCTGCGTAAGCAGGGTGTTGATCCAAAACTATACGGGTACTAAACCATGCCTACAATTGAAGAACTCGAGGCTCTCACGAGAGAGCCAGAGTTACCAAAGACAGTTGCTCCTCAGCAGGCTGTACAACCTCCTCAAGGTCCTACCTTGTCAGAACTGACGAGGATTACTGAACCGCGCTTGGATTATACACTCGACGGGGCTAGTCCTATCGACAAGGCCGCAGACTTCGAGATGAAGTTTGATCCCGCGTTTTCTCCAAAACCTGAACCGTATGAACCAGATTATAGAGAAGCTCTACCACTACAATCCCAGATTGGTTTAAAGATACTTGATCCTTTAAGGAACGTTGCGCGCGGCTTTAATAATGTAATCTTTGGGACTATAAAGGCTCCCGGAGATGCTGCAGAAGCTTTGCTAAATGCAACTGCAGATACACCAGAAAAACGTGATTCTATGCTTGCATTGAATCCGCAGCTTACTGGACTTTTAGTTACCAACGATCTAATCAAAAAATTACAAAAAGCGACTGATCCAACTCCGCCTACCTACGAACACTGGTATGAGCAAATTCCCGAAGCAGCTGGTTCAGCCGCAGCCTTTCTTGTAGGGGGTAAAGCTTCTGGGGCAACTACAGCCGCAGGACAGTCCCTGGTTAGTGGATCGCTTGGCGCAGCTTCTGGAGCTACCAGTCAGTATGAAGAAGCCATTGCAATGGGGGCAGATCCTGAAGAAGCTCTTTTAGCCTTTGGAGGAGGAGCCGCGTTTGGAGCAACGGAAGGCATTCCAGGATTCTATTTCCTAAAGAAACTGAACAAGCTTGGCTTGGGACAAACTATTACAAAGTTACAGAACTTTGGAATGAATGGAGAATCCAGTGTTCTTCGAGAGAGCATTAAAGGTGCTCTGACAGAAATGGGACAGGAAGGCCTACAAACTGTGGGAGGAAATTGGGTTGCGAGTGATTTGGCTGGATATGATCCTACGAGAACTCTGGGAGAGAACTTTTGGGATAGCGTTCTTACGGCTGGTGTAGTAGGAAGTACCCTTGCAGGGGGTACTCAAATGCTTCATGATGCTGACGTGAATGAGGCAAAGAAAATCTTCGAAGATGATTATCAGCGTCGTCTTATGTCAGGTGATCCAATCAACGCACTGGCTACACCTGGCGGAGGTTTTGGATCTTTTACTCCTGTAGATACCTTACTACAGCTTAATCATATGAAAGCTACGTTAGATCGCCATATCGATCAAAAGGCGGAGAGCGCGCTACAAGATCTTATCTTCGAGCGAGAATTGAAAGGACAAGGTCCTATTGAATTTCCTTCCGAGATCACTATTGATCCAATGGCTGATGAGACATACTTATTGAATCCAGCGTCCACCGTACCTTCTGCCAATGTTATGGATGCCCCTAATAGTGAAAAGAATTTTATAGGTCTTGGTGGGGATACCTTAGTAAATCGATACACAGAAAAGGCTTTACCAAAAGGACTTACTGCTCGAGAAGCTTTAAATCATACAGATGTAGTAACACTGCCTACACAATATGATAATTTACTAGCTAGAGCTGAATATAACCTAAAACAATATGAAGCAGTAGTTGCTGATCCAAATAGTGTTGATTTATCTTTACAAGTTTATGGAGACTCTACCACAACGACTACATTAGAACTTGCAAAAAAGATGGTAAATATCTACAAGCTTCGTGTAGAAGAATTTAAGAAAAAGCGTGATATTGCTAATACACTGCTTCGACATGGTAAGGATTATATGGCGGCGTTTCGCGCTGCTTACAATCCAGACATGAAAATGATCTTAAGAGATACTCCACACAGTCAAGATGAAGCTAGCACTAAAGGGTGGTTTTCTGGAGCACAGAATATTACCTTAAATGAGGAGGGAAAAACATCTCCTGTTGGTATCATGTTTATTCGTATGGAGCCACTGGTTCAGGAAATCTATAATGGTGGAGCCAAGGATGGAACGGTTGCTTTTAGATCTGCGAAGAGACATATCTTCGAGGTAATCAATCATGAACTGGGACATTCAGTTCTAACTAAACACTTTCATGATGTATTGAATAAGATAACTACTGGCGACGCTGAAACAAGTCGGAATGCCTATAAAACCTTTATTCTTTTGGAAAAGGAATATAAGAATTGGCTGGAAGAAATGTCTGGAGCTACGCAGGATAAAATTCTAAGTTCGTCTTTCGCACTTCAACGTGCTGCAAGTTTAACACATCTGGCTTTAGATAGAGGACTGGATCCCAAAACACTTCCTGTACAGAATATGCAGGAGAACAACAGTGTATGGCCAGCACCAGATTATCTTTTATCCTTTGATGAATTTTTTGCTGAAATGACAGCGAGATTAGCTACGCAGGGAGAACTTTCTGATCCTGCGATGACTCAGTTTTTCAAGCCTGTTTTGGATCAATATAAGAAAATCTTCAATGTCTATCCAGAGTTTGCGAAGAGTGAATTCGGAAACAACTGGAAAGAATTCTTACAAGCTCGTGCGCTGTCTTTTAAGGTGAAGGAAGAACTCGAGGCTGCTAAAATTCGGGCAGGAAAGGATCTTTATGATGCCTTACGAAGAAAAGTAGACGGGCTCAATCCCGACAACTTTGCCGGACTTCGTCAACATCTCGACCGCTGGAATAAGGGTCTATCCTACGGGCTTAACATTCTACAGCTCGAGAAACTCTTCCCACACGTCCCCCAGTTTAAGACCTATCGAGACACCGTGGAAAGGTGGGCGTCATATCAAAGAAATTTTGCTGATAAAGCAACAGAAACTATTGAAAGCTGGAGAAGTCTTGGGAAGCAAGAAGCTTCTGCACTCACAGATGTATTGTATGAAGAGTCTGAAAAGCATGCATACCTACCAGCCGCGATGCTATCGAAGCGGTTGAGTGGAGAAGCCCTTAAGGTCTATACACAGATTCGAGAACAGCTTTCAAGAGTGCTTGAAGAGATGCGCGCGACGACCTTATTGGAGGCCAATCGGGAATTCTCTTTGAATAAAGAAAAGCTTACTGCAGCGACTACAGAGATTAACAAGGAATTCGACGAACTTAAGAACTCTGGTTATTTTCCCTTTATTAGGTTTGGAGATCACACGCTTACGGCGCGCGCAAAGGAAAATATAACTTATATTGGAAAGAGTTTCAAGGCAGGACAATTGATTACCTTCCAAGCCTTTGAAAGTAAGTCCGAAAGAGACGAAGCTTACTCGAAAATGCGAAAAGAGCTTGGAAACAAAGCTGCTGTAAGTGAAGGTAAGATGAGAGAAGCTGAGTATACAGTTCAGGGTATGCCGAGGAGTTTGCTTTTAGGGTTACGAAATCGCCTGTTGAAAGATGGTCATATGACTCCTGACGTTGAGAAATCTATTGAGCAGTCTTTACAGGCTGCAGCACCTTTTAAGAATTTTCGTAATCATTTTAAGAAAAAGAAGAATATTCATGGATATTCTGAAGATGCCTTACGGACCTTTGCACACTACATTCGCTCTGCGGCAGGAAATATATCTCGCGTTCGATATGCTGGCGAGATGCGTGAATCTATCGACTCTATGCAAGCCGACGTTAAGACTATTCAGGAAATTGGAGGATTTTCTTCAGCTCGTCAAAACATGGCAGATTGGCTAAAGAGACATTTCGACTATGTAATGAATCCCTCGAATGAACTAGCGGCTCTTCGCGGTGTAGGCTTTGTAGCGTACCTTGGTTTCAATGTCAAGTCCGCTTTCGTCAATTCTATGCAGATGCTCACGACGACTTACCCATATCTGGCGGCAAGGTATGGCGATGTCAAAGCAGTTAGCAATATAATTAAAGGACAACACTTTCTTAAAAAGTGGGTGTTTAATAAGAAGGCATATATAAACGCAAAACCAGGTTCTATTGAGGAGAGACATGCAAAACTTATTGCACAAGGTACATCTGAAGGATGGCTTGATCAATCTCTCGCAACCGAATTAGCTATTGCCGCCTCGGAAAACACCATAGATCGTAGCGCTTATCTCCCTTCTGGGAAGAGATTCTGGCATAGTTTCTCTCGCTGGTCCGCTCTGCCATTTCACCTTGTAGAAAAGACTAACAGATACGTTACCGCTATTGCAGCTTATAACCTTGCTTATGAGGAAACTGGAAATCATGAGAAGGGAGTTCTTGCAGCTAAGCTAGCGAATCAAAGCACAAACTTTGAAAATGCTAGATGGAATAGACCAGAGTTTTTACGAGGTAAGAAATCCGCCGCGCTGCTTTTTCAAAACTTTATTCAGAATCAGCTGTTCTTCATCACGAAAGATCCTGGCTCGACCAGGTATCTTATTATGATGTTGTTACTTGCAGGTGTAATGGGACTTCCTGGGGCAGACGATCTAGCTGATATCCTTGATGCGGCTGTGACCAAGTTAAACAAAGAGCTTGGTATGAAGAACCCAAAGACACAACTACGTGTGGAACTTCGCAACTTTGTAAACGAGCTAGGAGCAAATCCAGATCTCGTTTTGCACGGACTCTCCCAAGACTCATTTGGCCTTGGCCAGGCGGGAGAGTTAACTGGAATACCCATTCCGCATTTTGATCTATCTGCATCAATCGGGATGGGGAACATAGTGCCAGGTACAAATGTCCCCTCAATGATGATGCAATCTGATCCAGGCAACGTTGCGCTAGAACTTGGTTCGCAGTTAACTGGGGCATCAGGTAACCTCGTCGAAGATTACTATCGAGGACTTTTTTCGAAGGAGCCTAACGACTGGAAACGAGTCGAAAAGCTGCTTCCGCTTATGTCCATGAGGAATCTTTCTAAAGCTGCGCGTTACGCCGCTGAAGGTAAAGAGCGCGCAGCCAATGGCGTAGTCATTGCCGACTTCACCCCATACGATACACGTACTGGACTCGAAATCTTTGGGCAGAGTCTTGGCTTTCCAATCACTGAAGTTACTCAGGGATGGGAGCGAGAGCTCGCGAAGCGTGACATGGTTCAGTTCTACAAAGTTTATCAGGCGGCTGTACAAAGGAACCTCAATATCGCTTATATGCAAGAGGATAGAGAGGCGATCGCTGATGCTCGTGAGGCCCTGAGGGAATACAACTCTACAGTTCCCATGCCCGAGATGGGCATTAAGCCGAGCGACGCGAAACGGGCTGTGCGAGAATACATTAAGTCCCAGTATAAAGCCGGTGCTGGGTTCGAGGCTGACAGAAAGTTCCATAGATTGTCTAAACTCGTGGAAGAGGCTTATCCTGATCCGGTCGGGGACAGTGAACGCAACGAACCAGGGTTTGTTCCCTAAGAGCCTTTCTCCATAGTTGTAAAGTTCTTGTGTGGACTCCGAGTCTCTTGGCAAGGAGTCCTCCACGAATTTTTTTATTCGCTCGAAGAAGCGAAAACGCACAGCAGTAGCCAGCGCCTTGCGCTAACTCGAAGAAGAGAGTTTTGGAGATTTTTCCCATTAGAGCGCAATACGAAAGAGAAGATCTCCTAAGCGAGAGTTGAGCGTTCGCTGATTATTAACACGATTGAGTAAAACTTCTCCCGCGCTGCAATGAGAACAAACTGGAGGAATTCCTGCAGAGGTTCCAGTTACTGGAGTTGACAAAAGAATCGGATCAAGCTTTTTAAAAAGCTCATCGAGCACGTTTTGAGACTGATCTTGAGCTGAAGATAAGTCAGTCAAGAAGTTACCAATACTTCCCTGATGTTCAGCTTTAGCCGAATTAATTCCACCGCCAAGAGATTTCATATTACTCTCTGGAAAACACTCTTGGGAAGCTATAGGCTGCATAGAGTTTTCTAGTCTTTTTAATCTGTACAAAATATCATCTTCTAGATTAGGTCTCACAAAACTTTCATTACGTATCTCTGTTGCAGTTTTTGCTTTTTGAATCTTCTTAACCATTTGCCTGTTCTCCTATATAAGTAAAAATCATACCTGCTGTACCGTTAGTGGCAACGATCTGCTTCGAATTGACTCCCGCCACGACGGCGTTTTGGAAGTCCTGCCAAGACATCGACTTGAAACAAAGGCGAAAGAGGTCGCTTTGAGAAATACTCTTATGAGACTTCACTAGCATAACCAGTTCCGCGGAAAACTTCGCCTGCCCCTGTACACCTATGAGTTCAAACACCTGAGGCATATCCGCCTCGAGAGAGGTAACAATCATAGATGCAGTTTTAAGGTCCTCCTCTGTAATGACCAATTCGTTCTTGTAGGCAGCGGATAATACCATAGCAAGTTTGTGGATATGAGTTTGCTTTCTGGCCAGGTAACCAGCAAATCTTTCGTTATCCAGGTGCTTGGGTTTGTTCTTATAATGATCTTCGTACCAGCTAGTCCCCCAAGCCACTGCGGGGGCAGATAGAACAAATGCTCCCTTAAGGATCGATATAGCCTCGAGGTCATGGACCAGCTGTTTCTCCATAGCCATAAATTCAGGAGGAATAGATGCTGATGGGTAGGCAACGAGTTTTCGTTTGTCTTTAGCAAATACGAAAATGCAGCGTGAGGTGAACCCGCCACCAATGAGATACTCTGGAAAATTTCCGGCAATCCAGCCAGGAGTTGTGCATGCAGCAATGTTGATCCAGGGATTCTCAATTCGATCTGAGCCCTGAGTTTTGGTGCGTTTTTCCCAGACCCCAAGTTGGCCGTCCCAAAGACTGACGAGTACATCGATCATCTCCCTATCGTTAGGATTTAAAAAAGTTCCAAACTCGCTCGAGGCAATTGTTATACAGCACATGGGATGATAGGTCCCATCGTCCATAAGAGCATCTTCCTTCGCATCCGCAAGAGACTGGGTTAGTGCTGGCCAAGTCACCGCATCTGGTCCAAAGTTGATGCCCTCGATCTGCTTGAGTAGCTTCATTCCAATGGAAAGTGTCGTGGACTTGGATACGATTCCAGGTGGGGCCACGAATATAATGTAGAAGTTCGGTGTCCACTGGAAGTAGGCTTGATCTATCCACACGCGCCTCCGTAATGCACCAGCGATAGTGGAGACAGCTACCCAGAAGTGCATTTTGTCTGGGGCTTCGGCGTAGGAGCTATAGGACATATAGCTCTGTATCCAGTTTTTAAGGAGTCTGTTAGACATGATAGCGTTTATTCTTACAAAAATGCTATCATTATTTCTCAATCTCTATTAAATCTCCCCAAGATTTATCCGAGAGCTT
>Ga0137458_1000035_pt1 | contig 15058 bp, 12 predicted proteins | sample EasRivERMGT642_2_FD_102311 | JGI IMG/M metagenome (GOLD analysis project Ga0137458, IMG submission 102311) | Soil microbial communities from meander-bound floodplain in the East River, Colorado, USA - East River MetaG ERMGT642_2 | ecosystem: Environmental > Terrestrial > Soil > Floodplain ... | reverse complement strand
TCGGGAAAGGGGAGGTGGAAACGTGCCAACGACTAGAGTACGGGAACGGAGAGTGTCGTTTCAATCGCTCTCGCCAGCCCTTTTAGAGACGAGGTAACGCGCCATCTTCCTATTTCATGCAACACAAAGAAAGACCGAGATCAACATAGCGATCTCGGTCTTATCGATTCTAACAGTATGGTCTACGACGCAGCGGCAAGGTTCCCCTGAGTCAGCAGCGTATCGAGTGTGCTGCGCCGAATACGATACGATTGACGGCGTCCTACATGAGGTAGCGATATTGCATCAAGCTAATCCTCGACGCCTCATCAGAGCTTCATCGCGTCAATGGGGTCTGTGATACGCAGAACAGCAAAGTAGTTTAGGCAAAAGTAGTAAAAGGCACAATGAGCACGGCCAAGTTGTCTCATAGATGTCTAGAAGTTGTCCTGGACAGAGTGCTCTCCTATAGTTATTCTTAACATAGATCTATGGATAACTGTTACATTCAATAAAAGGAGACAAATTATGGGCGGGTGCATGTCTGGTGATGTAGGACGACGTTCAAGAGCAGAGCATACTAGCTCCAGTCGCCGTATTGACGATCCAGTGCGGAGGCGAGCAAATGCTGCAAGAGAACAAAGACCCAGCCGTAGCAATGTTGGCGATGATACTACTTCGCCAGATCATGAGAGTTTCTCAAGAGAACAAAGCCCCAGTCGCCGTATTGACGATCCAGTGCGGAGGCGAGCTAATTCTGCAAGAGAACAAAAGCCCAGCCATAGCAATGTTGGCGATGATACTATTTCGCAAGATCATGAGAGTTCCTCAAGAGAACAAAGCCCTGATCCTAACACACCATATCCATGGAACTTCGGACAGAGGGAGTTGACCCATACTCAAGCAGTTGAAAGGGGAAGAGCAAAAATGGAGAGATACCAACAAGAAGCAAAATATTATCAAAACAAGTATAAAGATATTTTTGAAAAATTCCAAAAGACCTACGAGACAGTGATATTTAAGGATAAATTCAACAAAGGCGTCTTTTCCGTGGAATCCAAAGATTGGTCTAGAACAGCAGAATATAAAAACAGCATAGATATAGGCAAGGGGCAGATTATAGGAAATTCCAATTCTAAAGAGAATACAAATGATTTGCATTTCTCGGATGTTGCTTATATCCAACTACAATTAGCCCTACAAAAAGCTGGAAAGGATATCTCACAATTTAATCTCAAAAGTTGGTATGGTAAAAAGATCCGCAACGTAAATACAAAAAACGTAGTAAAACTCTTCTTTCCTGAAGAGATAGGAGAAGATGGATTAGTAAAAGGGGGGAAGAAGACATTTAAGGCTGGCAGTGATGAATTCACAGCACTTGCAGGAACAGAAACTGCCCAGTCGAAATTTTACCTGCTAGCCCAGCATCCAGAGGCATTTCCTGGGAAGCGAGTCACAAGCATCACAGTGATACGGCACCCCAACAAGGAAATTGATATCGAATACAAGTTTGGCTCCGTGACATCATAGATCATCTTGTACGATCATACAAAATGGTTACAGCCAAAAAGAAAGGGCCAATCCACTGTTGGACCAGCCCAAAGACCATCACAAAGTGCTACGACGTAGCGGCGAGACTCCCCTGGGTGGTCTCTGAAAAACAGATCAAAATGTATCTAGTGCTGCGACCATCTTTATAGTCTAAGGGTGTTTATAGATAATAGAGGGATAGAAAAAGCCTTCCAGGCAAAACCTAGAAGGCAAAACAATGCTCTATATGAAAAGACTCGATGGCTATTCCACCGCGTCCAGATCTTCAGTTTCCAATTTGTGGTCCTTATGCTCCTCATCCTCGACATAATCATCATTGGCATCAGAATGCTCAATGTCATACTCATCTAGGGAAGGATATACAAGCTTATCTGACGTACGTTGGATACTGATGGTTGAGTGAATTGTTGGAAAAGGCTTTAACCCGCTAGGTGCAGCAGGCCCTTCCATCTGTGGCTCATAGGCAGCAGTCCCTTCACGCACCAGAACTTCCTCTTCCAGAGCAACCGCCTCAAAACCCAGGCGTCTCAGATCCATCACCATTCCAGGCCATGTATCTTCAGAAGCAATCGCCCACCATTCACGACTCATATAACGTACTGGTCGAACACGCACAGGTCGGTTAAAATCCCCCAGGTTAGCCAACAATGGTGCCCGTTTACGTTCGGCATTTTTCATCAGAAACCCTTTCTGGATATCCCCAGCATTGACGCATGGGGCACGCCGCGAGCTAGCGGATTACGTTGCGATCAAGCGAACGGAATGAAAGGCACGCGGCCTCGTGCGATGACGATGACAAACTTTTAAGACGGCATAACACACTGCTTCTCTGCCCAGGTCTCTGATCATGAAATGAAGGCTTTCCGATCCGGATTATTCCAATTCAGTTTCCTTAAGGCGGAAATCTTGCTGTGTACAATCTATACCATATCATAAAAAGGTGACCGTTCGCCAATCTCGGCTAAGAGTATGTTGAGACAGATTAACAATCCGTAAGCTAAGGAGGACTAAATTCCTACTAGCAGGCGAGCAAAAGCAATTCCTTCGCGTGAGCACATTCTACAACTCCTACGCTTGATAGACACTCAAATTAGTATAGACAACATCAGCAGTCGGATTCTGAGCGTCAATATTGCCTAGTAAGCCAAGGTATGCCGCATGAGGAAAGGTTGTATCTTGCAAAGCAGTCAGAAATGTACCATTTGCATAGAACTTCAGATTGCTCCCCTGTGCAATCACTTCCAGCGTATTTTTGACATGAAAACCTTTATTCAGAGCGGATGAAGCGGTCCAATCTTGCAATATGGTCATACTACCTGTGCTGAAATCGGTCGAGCGTGAGAGTTGGTATTGACCATTGCTGTCTACCTCGAACAGGTAACCGGAGTAAATGTTCAGGCTATTGGCACGAAAAAGGAGGCCACCTGAGTGCCCACGGACTATTTCTAGATCCACTTTTGCGGCAAAATTCTGGAATTGTTGCGCTGACTGATAACAACCTTGCAGGCTGTTCGTTGTCGTCACATGATAGCCGTCTGAGAGAAAAGAGCATGTATTATCTGTTATATTCCAGCCAGCCCTTTGGCGTGGGTCATGAGGATTGTTGAAAGGATCACTATAAATAGGTTGACCCGCCGTGGCAGATTGAATGACAGTGGCTGTGGCCATGGCCTGGGCGGTCGCTTGGGCTATTCCTGTTGCTATGGCCTGCGCAGTTGCCGTTGTGTCTAGCGCCAGTTGCGTCGCGGTGGCATTTGCCTGAGCAGTGGCAGAGGCCATGGCTATGGCCTGGGCGGTCGCAGTTGCACTTTGGGCCTGCTGAGTGGCCAGTGCATTGGCTACTGACAGTGCGGTTGCTGTTCTATGCTGTCTCGCTTGAGAGGTTGCTAATGTGTGAGCAATCTCAGAGGCTTTGTGGGAAGAATAGGTATTTGCATAGATTATCGGTATCAGTATGGTTAGCAGGGCAAGAACAGCCATGATTGTACCAATGGTCGCTCCAGCGCGAGCGGACGACCATCGCTTCCTCTTTTGCTGTGGTGGTGGATATGCTATAGAGGTAGGCAACGGGTGATATGGCAGTTCTGCAGAATAGCTATCTGTGAATCTGGCAGCCTGCAATGACCCGGTTACAGGAGGTGGAACAGACATTTCCTTCACCTGCGCTAAATATTGAGCATCCTGAATATATGTGCCAGAAACAGCAACTGTTGCTTGATTCCATAGTGGTTCAGCCAACTGCTCATGAGGAAGTGACTGCTTGGCGATCGCATACGAGAAAGCCTCAGCCATTTTGGTGGCACTAGCGTAGCGCAGTTCCGGTTGTTTCTCCAATGCCTTGTAAATCACCTGCTCGAGAGCTGGCGAAATCGTTGGTACAATGCTACGTGGCGAAGGAGGACGTTTGCCAACGTGCATCGCAACAACAGCAATCTGGTTCTCGCCCCTAAAAGGAAGCACCCCGGTGACCATTTCAAAGAGCAAGACCCCAAGCGAGTACAGATCACTGCGAACATCGGCCCGCTGGTTCGTTTCGACCAGTTCAGGGGCTAGATAGTCCACCGTGCCCATAATATTGCCAACACTGGTCATTTGTGTTTTATCAGTACAAGCGCGAGCAATGCCAAAATCAGCGAGATAACAGCGATCATCAGTATCCAGCAACACATTAGAGGATTTGATATCTCGATGGATGATGCCCTGCTGATGCATGTAGTCAAGGGCGTCGGCGATATCCCTTAGATAGCGATAGGCCTCAGAGGGAGCGAGAGGATGATTGCGAATACGTGTGCGTAATGTTCCGCCTTTTATAAAGGGCATGACAATATAGTAGATATTGGTACCATCCTGCTCCGTTGAGCTAGCATCATAGACTGGTATCAAGCGTGGATTGTTTAAGGATGCCATCAAGTGCGCTTCGCGGACAAAGCGGCGCAACAGATTCTCATCTTCACGTTTGAATACCTTGATTGCCACATCGCGGCAAAACTGGGAGTCATAACCCAGGTACACATCAGCCATCCCCCCTTTAGCCAGAAGTTGCCGCAATGTGTAACGGTCAAGAGTTTTTCCTTCCAAGTCTGACATATATAATCTCCAAAAGCAAAAGGTGGTGCAAATCTAGTGGCACTACTCTATCACGCTCTACAATGCCCGAGTATGCTATTTGCTCGTAATAAGTTTTTAAACCTTTATATACATATGCGAAGCATCATCGTAGCGATATACTGGATTATCACCCTGGAAGATTAAATTCCCCTTACTGAGCGATAGCCAGATCATCACGCGTGTACCCACGGGCAGATGAGGCAAGGCATAGTGCCAGTGATCAAGTGCCCCAGGGCCAATTACCGCAAGGAGCCAAGCCCCGTGATCTGTATGAATGGTATTTGGTGTGAGACTCTGGCACGAGGTACTATTATCGTCGTGTGTATCATCAACCTGGAAATCACAGACTGGCAGGACCATCCCATTGAGCGAGGCTTTCGGGTCTGCATAGGGATAGTTGCCGAAACCGGATACAGCTTTGCGACTCAGCATGGCCTGTGCCCATACCCAGGAACCGATGTGGATAGAGAGTGAAGTCTTGACTGAGAGATCAACTCGTGTATGCGGATTTACCTGTACCACAACTATACAACTATTGGAACAATCAGGTCCCTCCTTCTTCTGATTAGGAACGTTAATGAGAGGGGTTGGCACTACCTGTCGCGATATGGGTGATTGGATTTTGAGCACAACACCACCTAAAGCAACAAGCGGATACTGTGGGAATAGTGTTAGGACTAGGTCCGGTTGCAATGTATGGCAATCCTGACCCACAGTAGTATTGAGCGCCTGGACTGTGTGAGGATTAGCATCACTGAACACTTCTCCCGCAGCCTCCATGTTCATCTGAAATGTTAGGATACTATCACATGAATCGCCTGATTGTACGGTATAGAGTTCTGAACCGACTTGGGGCAATGTCATAGGAAATGGTGGTTGTGGTGTTGCGATAACAGATGGTGCAGGATCAGACAGTTTGTAGAACAATTGTGTTATTGATGGCATAACCATCCCTCCTGCATGAGACATATACAGAAAGGTTGGAATTGCCAGAGCCACGACTAAAGGAATGATAATGAGTAATTGCCAGGGAAACCGTGTTGCATTTCGTAACATTCCTCTTGGGGTATTTCTTGGGTGAATATGACGGGCCATCACCGACTCCAATCTAAATTTTTTCCTCAAAAATTATAGCAGGAAACAGATGTATCAAGGTGAATTTTGGTACTTTAATATCTCCTCTGCTTAGCCCTTTCTCTCTACTCGTTGTTCAAGCTTGTCTTTTTGCTCTGGAAATTGTCTGATTTGTCCCTGTTTCCCCCTGTGATATTGTACACATTTGGCTTATACTGACATCTATAGTGACTTTTGAAGAGCGCTGTAGAAGGGTGAGGCCTTAAAGAGAGGGGCTCCTCACCAACATGTGGCTTACCGTCGCTTGTTTGTATTGGTGAAGAGAGTTGAAGGGAAACTGCTTATCCATTACTACCAGCAAAGATAGAGAGTTTCACCAATACATAAAATATCGGTAAGTAAGAGAAAAGGAGACGTTAATGATCAATAGTAATTCCCTGGGCAAGATGAGAACACAAGTGGTCAAGAAACTTGTGTTTCTGTTTGTCTTTGCACTTGTTGCCCTAGCTTACGTAGTCACTCCCTTGACAGCTTTGGCTGGGCCTTGCCCCGGTGGTGGTGGTGGTGGTGGTGATGGTGATGCTGCTGCTGTTGCTGCTGATGCGGCAGCAGTTGCTGCTTTAACGCGTCGTGCCAGAAGACAACAAACTAACCGACAACAACCGCAACTACCGCAACAGCCACCAGAACAACCACTAGACCCAGTTACTGCTTCAACCAGAATCAGCTCTACCAATCTTAAACAACTCTTTGTTGTACTCAAGACAGGCACCCTACAATTTGTTGACACTGCTGGTAATATTGTGAAGTTTGGCACGCTTCGGCCCGGACAAGTGTTTGAGATCACGGCCAGCGATCCGGCCAACAATACTGCTCAGAATGTAAATGCCAAGCTGCTTGGTAAGACACTAGCGCTTATCACTCTGCCTCGTAACATACAGCAGCAGGTACTCTTCGCTAACATCAAGAGCCCCTGTCTGTCAAACCAGACCTTCCCAATCAACCTTGGAGGTTCTGCTACTCCGCAAATTGGCCAGTGCCTTGACAAGAACAGCGCATCTGTGACCATTCCTGGTAGCAGTATACCAACGACAATCGTTTTCCCGCAATCTCTGAAAGTCTGACAATTATACACAATTTGAGAAGTAGCTTTGTGAACATGCATTGTAGGCAGAATCATATAGCAGAGTGGCTCATTCGCTCTCCCTTGTTGATCCTTAGCTTTCTCAAGAAAACAGTGGATAATTGTCAGTTTGGCAGACTCTTAGCAGAACTTGAGGTCGCATCCCATCAAGTGGGATGCGACCTCAAGTTTCCAATGTCTCTCTTTTCCTCAAAATGTCCCTGCTTCCTCCTGGAAAAAACTTCTCTTATCGCTTCTTTGTTTGGGCATGGATGGCACGTAAGAGGCGTTCAGGTGTCAAAGGAATATGGTACAGTCGTATTCCCACAGCATTAAATACGGCATTAGCAATAGCAGGTGCAATTCCATAGAATGGCACTCTTGCTACTACTTTTGCGCCATAAGGTCCTGAAGTATCATCAGTTCCAATAAGATATACTTGCATTTCCGGCATATCTGGTGCTGTATAGATGCGGTAATCACTTAGATTAGTTGTCAGCAAGGCTCCCTTCTGATCATATAGCAGTTCCTCGCAGATGGTTGCTCCCAACGCTTGTGCTATGCTCCCTTGAATCTGACCTTCAATGATCAGCGGATTAATCGCGCGGCCAACATCGACCGCACTAATCACATTGAGAACTTGCACATTCCCTGTTTCTGTATCAACCTCGACCTCTACTCCCTGTGCAGCAAAGGTTGCGGGAGTTTGCAGTACTTTCCAAGAAGCCGTAGTCATCAGTTGTCGGCCATCGTTAGACAACGCATAAGCTGCAACCTGCTCAATCACTACTTGTTGGCCGTTTGGTCCGCTAATCAAGCCATCGTTAATCCTGAGTGCTTCGGGCAGTACATTGAGCATGCGACCAGCTACAGTGAGAATCTGACGGCGCATCTGTTCACTGGCTTTGCGTGTTGCGCCACTACTTGCATAGAAAGCGGTAGCCGCATCTGTACTACTAGCAAATAGTGTGAAGTCAGTCTCAGAAGAGCGCATCAGAATATCGCTCAACGGCACCCCCAGAACCTCAGCAGCAATCTGAGCTATCATCGTTGGAGCACCAGTGCCAGCGGCGGTGTCACCGACAAAGATATCAAATGAGCCATCTTCATTGAGTTTGATCATAGCCCCACTGGTATTGGCCTGTCCACCAGGGTTCTCCTGCATAGCTAGCGCTACCCCGATGCCATGGCGGAAACGACCTTGCTTTGTTGCAGCATGCCTTCGTTTGCCAACCCAATTCAACGTATCCTCAACAATTTGCAAGCATGCAGGCAAACCACAACTTTCGACACGGGACTTGCCCTGCTTGCCCTCTGAATCGTGCCCCAGCATAAACGTATCCCCAGCTTTGATCCAGTTCTTGCGTCGCAGTGCCAGTGCATCTATTCCCAGACTATTGGCAATCTCATCTATATGGCTTTCAAGCGCAAAGAATTCTTGGAACGAACTATTCCCATTAAATGCCCCCGCTGGAGCATGGTTAGTATAGACTACTTCGGCCCCAAAGCGTATATGCTGACAACGATAGAGTGCGAGGGCAGGAAGCAAGGCGTTACGCTGGGTGATCAACGGATGTGTGCCATAAGCCCCAGTATCAGCCAGAATATTCATCTGGTTCGCAATAATCGTCCCATCGTGAAGTACACCTATCTTCATACGCAAAATATGGGATGAGTAAACGCTACTGGCAAACTCCTCCGCTCGGGTATATGCGAGAGTGACGGGACGGCGCGTTACCGTTGTTAGCAGAGCACAGAGATCTTCCAGCAAGAGTTCCTGTCTGCCACCAGCAGATCCACTTGTCTCTGTAGAGATGACGCGAATACGGCGTATTGGCAGGCTAAGAATACGAGCGAGTGCACGCCGTACGGCATGAGGAGCTTGGCAGTTCGTTCGTACGACCAAGCAGTTGTTCTCATCAAAATAGGTCACCACGGTATGATTTTCCAGTGGGACTTGCTGGCTGGGAGAAACAAAATACTCGCCCTCCACAACGAGATCCGCCTGTGCAAAGCCTTCTTCTACATTACCAATCTCAGAGCGTATGTGGGCTGCTATATTACGCGTAGAGTCAAAAATACCGGATGATTCTTTCTCAGGATGTAAATGAGGTGCATTGGACTCTAATGCATGACGGGGATGGAGGACAGCAGGTAACACAGTGTATTCAACATTGATCAGTTTGAGTGCTTGCTCTGCAACATCTGGAGTCTCAGCGGCCACCACAGCCACGCGGTCACCTACATAGCGGAGGATATAATCCAAACAATAGCGGTCTTGTAAAGGCACTGGAGAGAGCGTTGATGCCACACTAGAGTAAGCAACACGTGGCACGTCTTGATAGGTCAAGATAGCATGTACGCCCGACAATGCTTTCGCTTTAGAAATGTCAATCGCTTGAATAAGCGCATGAGCATGAGGAGAGGGAAGAATGCGCGCATACAACATATTGTGCATGTTGATATCGCTAGCAAAAGTAGGTTTGCCAGTAGCCAGTTTTGTGGCATTCAGAGCAGAAAGGGGTTTGCCAATCACCTGAAACTGCTGATCGCGAGCAATGGTGGTAGGAGGAACTTCTGGATTCACCTTGATGGCTGCAAGTTTGATCGTGCTAGCAACAACTCTACTGGCAAGTACGGGCAAAAGTTTTCCATGCTCGATCGCTTGCTCTTCTGCAGCAGGTATGATATTATAGTGCAGTGCTTCCAATTTCTCGCCGCGCATGACTGCGGCTGCCCGCAAAACAGCCTGTACGGGTTTCTCATAGCCTCCACAGCGACACAGATTGCCGGAGAGTGCATCGCGCACCTCATGCTTTGTTGGGGAGGGATTGCGTTTGAGCAATGCATATGCCGAAAGAAGCATGCCAGGAGTACAGAAGCCACACTGTACAGCTCCAACCTCAATAAAAGCTTCCTGCAAGGGATGGAGGTTTGTACCCCCTAGACCCTCAACAGTCATCAACTCACAGCCGCCAGCCTGTGCAGCCAGCATCACACAACTTGGGCGTGCAATACCATCTACAAGCACAGTACAGACACCGCATTCGCCAGTCTCACAGCCACGTTTCACACTACAATACCCCTCGCGCTGCAATAACGTCTGTAACGACTCATTCGGAGCCGCATCCAAGCTCTCAACAATTCCATTGATACGCAATTCCAATTCCATTGCACTAAAAAGCCCTTTCCGAAGAAACCACGCCACGCCAATGCGAGACATTAATTGCCTCTTCAAGTACGTTATAAACCAAATTCATGCCACTTACCCGTCTATATGCACTACTTACACAGCTATCAGAGGGGGGACGAAACTCGGCCATGCCAGCATGCAGCGCGGCTAGTAAAGCTTGACTGTTCAGAGGATCCACTGGCTGACCTTCTAGATGACGTTCAACTGATTGTAAGCGAACAGGCTCCATGTTGACACCACCGACAGCTAGCCGTACCTTTTGATAGACCCCCTGGTCAACCTCAACCATGGCCGCAGCGTTAAGCAGGGCCATATCCGTCGCTGTACGCCCGATCCGCATCAGCGATGTACCAGAGTTAGGCCCGGGATGAGGCACAATCACCTCGATAATGAGTTCGCGTGCACGCTGCGTCAAATAGAATTCAGTACAAGGAATATGTCGCTCCTGCTTCCCCTTAAACGTAATCTCAGGCGCAATAAAACCAGGGCGATCGAAGGATCCTCCTTTCAATCCCACATGGGTTTGCGACCCTGAACGCACCACCACCTCAGCCCCTAGCACGACCAGAGCAGTTAGGAGATCGGCCTGAGAAGCAATGCCAGCTCCTAATGTCCCCCCCATCGTCGCACAGTTGCGAATCAAGCGAGAAGAGGATGAAACGAGCGCAGAACGTGCTAATAGTCCCATAGCGAACTCTTTGAGCACAGAAGAATCGGCCATGCTTTGCAATGTTGTCATGGCTCCAATATGAATGCCGCGTCTATCCTCAGAAATATAGGTTAGCCCAAGGTCCCGCAGATCAATAACTGCTTCTATACTGTCATCCTGCAAACCCAGTAGATAGGTACCACCAGCTAGTGGCACCGTCTTCATATCGAGACGCGCTAAGAGCAGAAGAGCATCATCGATATGCTCGGCCCAATGGTATTCAACGAGCTTTAGTAGCATGTGCCTTCCCTGTGATAAACTTCTTCGAGAGGGTTTCTATCCCACTGACATTACCACATTTTTAGTACAAGAGCACTACTTCTAGATGGATAGTACCATCCGCCAATGGCAATTGTTCTCTGCTGCTAGAGAGTTCCTCTATCACCAAAATCCTATCCCAAATGGGCCATCCTTGCGTATAATACCTAGATAGACCGTGTATCGCAAGCACGATAGGCCCTCGAGCAATGAAAGGGGACGTTGATGAGCAACATTGGATCGACACTAGCAAAAGTCGTCATTTTTGCAGGAGGAGTATTTGCTGGCATAATGCTGACTGAATGGATTGATAAACTTTTGGCAACGCAAGTGCAAGAGCAGTCAGAACACGATGGCAATCACTATGCTCAGGGATTACAGCCATACTCTCAGCCTCCTTCCAACGAAGATGATCAGATCAAGCGGTAAAACTTTCCGCTTTTGGCATGAGCGATGGTATTATTAATAAAGTGATACGTTTCACTTGTTTTAAGAAAGGCAGGTTATTATGGCAACTGCTGAAGAATTGTCTGTCGTCATGCCAGCGGATTGGGTTGCAGGCCCACAGCAGGGACGATGGAGATATGAGGACTATGCAGCGATCCCAGAGGATGGGCGTCGCTATGAAGTGGTCAATGGAGTGTTGTATATATCGCCTTCTCCTAATGTGAGGCATCAAGATATTGTTGGTGAAATTTTTGCATATCTGCGTGATTTTGTGCGGTCTGGTGAATTAGGAAGAGTGTTCATGGCTCCTCTCGATGTTGAATTGAGTGAAGGGAATGTCGTGCAGCCAGATGTCTTTGTCATCTTGAAGCAGCATCGCGATCGTATAAGCACAAACCGTATTATTGGAGCACCGGACCTGGTTGTCGAAATTGCTTCTGCGAGTACGGCTCGACATGATCAACATGCCAAACTGGATGCCTATGCCAGTGCAAGCGTGCCAGAGTATTGGGTGGTCAATCCGGATACCCAAACCGTGAAAGTATTGCTCTTGGAAAAGAGAGTGTATCGTTCGCTTGGTACCTTCAGTGGTCGGGCTATACTGCCTTCTCAGGTACTGCCGGATCTCCCTGTAAGCGTTGAGCAGTTCTTTGCTACAATCTGAACATTTGTCATAATTGAGACAAGGAAGGAGCCTATTATGCAGCAGCAGTATATGCAGCGTCTATGGCTTGTGCGACACGGAGCTACAGCTTGGAACCTGGAGCAACGGTTCCTAGGGCATACCGATATTCCACTCACGCCAATTGGGCGTGCTCAGGCTTGCTGGGTAGGACGCCGCCTGCGTCTGGAGCATGTCAGAGCCGTCTACTCCAGTGATTTACAGCGTGCGCACGAAACCGCGATGATCATTGCCCAGCAATGCTCGTTGCAGCAACCAGTCACAGTATCCTCCGCTTGGCGTGAAATGTCCTTTGGTGATTGGGAAGGTCTCTCCTATACCCAGATTGCCGATCGGTATAAACATCAACTGGGCTTTTTTAGCGATCCCATCAACCATCCACCTCCAGGCGGTGAACCCTTCCCCCATCTCCTGCAACGCATCCAGGTTGCATTTACACAGCTTGTGCAAGACACAGCACATGCGGACCATCGGGGCGACATTGTCCTTGTGAGCCATGCAGGCACACTGCGGGCTTTACTCTGCTCACTGCTAGATATCCCACTCGAACGTCAACGACCGCTGCAGCTTGACCATGGATCGCTCAGTGCCATCGATTTTCTACCCACTGCAGAAAATGTCGCCGCCACTGTCTCACTGGCACTACTCAATGTGCAATCTCCAATATGTGCAAGAAATTAGAAAGGATGCAGCAAATATGTCTGATAAACAATTTGAAGACTATCCTCATCGCAAACCAGATATATCTGAAAAGAAAACTGAAAAAAGCCAAGATGATAAACGAACCCTAGCTCGAGGATATACTAAAAAAAGGCTACGTGAGGAAAAAGCTAAAAAGCAGCCTATTAACACAAAAAACAATGTAAAGCAACATATAGGAGAGCAACAAGATCAAGATCAAGATCAAGAGGAGCCTGAAGGCCTATGGTATGCGCGAAAAGATAGCATTGATAGACATATAGAAGAGCAGCCAGATCAAGAGGAGCCTGAAGATCCGTGGCCTGCTCGCAACAACAACATTGGGGAAGATATCGATGAGCAGCCAGATCAAGAGTACACTCAGAATTGGCTGTATGATAAGAAAAATATCTTTGAAGAGCAACAGGATGGTAAGCAGTCAGAAGCAGTAAATGGGAATTCACGGCTAGATTCCCATTTTAAGTTCGTGCGCCAATTTGGGAATCAATATAAAGAGGTTGTTACAGCAGTCAATGTACGGTCTCAACAGGTGTCCCGCCCCAATTTTATGCGCCAATTTGGGAATCAATATAAAGAAGTTGTGGCAGCAGTAAGCGCATGGTCTCAACAGTTGTCCCGCCCCAATTTCATGCGCCTGCTTCGGAACCAATATAAAGAGATTGTTGCAGCAGTCTGTTTTCTCTCGATCCTCCCTTTGCCGGGGAATGCCCAAAGCTCTTTGGGTAGCAAAGGAGCCGAGACCCAGCCACAACTGGCGATTGGTAGCGCTTACTTTCCCCTGATTGGCCTCGTGATAGCACTGATTGGTTGTCTGCTCTTAGCCATTGGACTCGCTCTACACTTTCCGCCGCTTGTTCTTGCTGCTCTTCTCACCGTTGCGCTGGTATGGCTGACGGGAGGATTGCACCTTGATGGCTTGATGGATACCTGTGACGGCCTCTTTGGGAGTAGCAAGCGTGAGCGTCGGCTAGAGATCATGCATGATAGCCATGTTGGTGCTTTTGGCGTACTAGGTGGTATTTGTGTGGTACTCCTCAAATTTGCTATCTTTGCCAGCCTTGATCCACGTCACTTAGCACTGGCCTTATTAATCGGATTACCCCTTGCCCGTTGGGCCATGATCCTCGCAATCGCTCTCTTCCCTAGTGCTCGTCCAGCCGGATTAGGAGCCACGGCACGCCAGACCGTCACTCGGCCACGCATCTTTTTCGCTGCAATCACCTCACTGCTCATTGCTCTGATCGCAGGACAACTGATCGGCCTTGCGGTATGGATCGTGGGCTCACTAGTTGCGCTGATCATGGGCATCAGGATCACCTATGTACTGAACGGGCTCACTGGCGACATCTATGGAGCGATTGCTGAGACAACGGAGGTTGCCTGTTTCCTGGTGCTTGTAGCTGTACGTTGAGATAATTTGTAACGATCATGCGATATAATTCATCGTATGGAAAACTCACAACTCATGCTTATTCTGGGCGGCGCACGCAGCGGCAAAAGTACTTTCGCTCAGCAACTAGCCCAGCGTAGCGAACGCTCTGTTGCTGTTATCGCGACTGCTAGTGCCAGTGACGAAGATATGCATAACCGCATCATGCTCCATCGTGCTGCACGCCCACTGCATTGGCATACCATTGAAGAGCCGCTCAATCTGGCCGTCGCCCTGTATCAAGCTGCCAACTTAGCGGATGTAATCATACTCGACTGTATCACGGTCTGGCTGAGTAACTGGCTCTATTTGCACGAAAATTCCGACTGTGTCGAAACTGCTGCCATTAGTTCTAGCTATAGTCAAGGTGCGCTGGATGCCATTGAGGAATTGCTCAGAACTCTGGCGACACTGGATGGTTCTAAGACGCTTATCGCCGTCACCAATGAAGTGGGCTTGGGCATTGTCCCGGCCTATGCTCTTGGTCGTATTTATCGCGATGTGCTGGGGCATGTCAATCAACGTCTCGCGGCCACTGCCACACGTGTCTATCTGATGATTGCTGGGCTGGGCGTGGATGTTAAGCGTTTACATGAGGAGGCATCTCTTTAATGCAGTAAAAGATCATTACCTATACCTGAAAAAGTTCTGCAAGGCTTTTTCCTGGAATATATTTTTTTGTTTTTCCCGCTAGATGTTGAGTTTTTGCTTTTTCTTCAAGTTCATCCATCATCCTGCTTATTTCAGGCTGTGCAAGCCATTCATCCCACATTCCATCTTCAATTGCTTCAAAAATCTCCTCCGCT